>Ga0180009_10004399_pt1 | contig 15537 bp, 13 predicted proteins | sample OS_PC_MetaG_FD_123537 | JGI IMG/M metagenome (GOLD analysis project Ga0180009, IMG submission 123537) | Groundwater microbial communities from the Aspo Hard Rock Laboratory (HRL) deep subsurface site, Sweden - OS_PC_MetaG | ecosystem: Environmental > Aquatic > Deep subsurface > Groundwater...
AAAACAATTCACGATATACAGCTTTTTCTTGAAAAACTTTATATACAGCCTGTTTTAATGTCCTCTTTTAATGTCCGGAGTAAATTAGGGCACATTCGTTCAGCCCGGCACCATTTATCAACGAACGAACCGGACATTAACCGGACATAGATGCTTCTGTTTATATTTAAAAAACAAAGGCAACAGACGGCTTAACTTATTATAATGATTTGAATATTAGCATCCAGTGATAAATATAAGAATTGAAGAAACAGGACATAACCGGACATCCGGAGAGAGCCAAATGGGAATCAAACGTTTTATCCAAAATCAAATTTTTTTACCCCGTCTGAAAAAAAAGGAAGTGCTGGTTGTTTATGATCCTGACAGGCTTTATGAAGACCTTTGCCTTGAACTGGATACCCGGGATCTGAAGGTGGTTGATGCAGGCAAAAGCAGTATCACCAGTCGGGATCAGGCGCTTGAGGCACTCAAAGAACTGGGACAGTCCAGCAGCAAATTAAAAGGGCTCCTGGTATATGTTCCAGCCAAAGCCCCTGAAACAGACGAAGAAAAGATGCTGGACCCATTTTCCCTGTATACGGTCTATGGTCCCAATTTATTCCTGACACCTTCCCATCACCCCATACGCTGAGTGTCACAATATCTTCCCAGAGGTAAAGAGTCCTGATGTTGTTAAGCCTTTTTTATCATGCGAGAAAATTCATCTTTATATACACAAGTTTCATAATTTTTTAAAGTTTATCCTATCTTGGTCGTTACCGGAGCGAGACCCAATACCCGGCGCACAATACAAAATCTTTACCCTTGATGTTTTTCTGTTATTTCTGCAAGACGTCCAAAACAAGCGACCTTTATCCAGCAGGTTTTCTTTTTTGATCCTTTGAAGGCCAATAAAAACTTAACGATAGGAGCTCCTTCTGATGTAAAGAATATCTCAGGGTCCTGTCCTAAGTTACCTGTCAAGCGGGACAACACTATCAAAGGGCTTTTTACAATTGAAATAATGTTAAATCAATATCAATCAAGGTTTGCTTGTAAAGAGTAAAAGTTTTTTCAACCTCAGGGTGAGCGTAAATAAATTGATATGAATTGACTTTCAATGCAGACTATGGCAATTTTTTTATGGAAGTAACTGTAATGGACAAGAGCTATTGATTTATGGAGTATGCATTTTAATATCACATATACAGAATGCTAATAAAAAATGGATGTGGGCCGGAAATGACAGACAAAAACTCCGATACTCAAAAAAAGAACACCAGCAGTTTAAAAACAAAAAATAAGCTGTCCAGGGAGTTATTAAAAACCATTCTGGACAATCTTTATGATGAAGTCGTGGCCGTGGATGCAAATGACAGGATCATCTATGCTAACAAAGCATCAGAAAAGCACTACTGCGTCAGAAAAGGCAGTATGGTTGGAAAGAATGTCTATGAAGTGCCAGCATGGGCGAACTGGGAACCCAATACCCTGTCCACGGTTAAAGAGGCAAAAAAAAGGATTACACTGGAGCAGACCTCTCCTTTGGGGGAGAAGATACTGACCACTGCCACCCCGGTTCTCAATGAAAATAATGACATTGAAATGATTGTCTATAATGTCAGGGATGTGGCTCAGTTGGAATCTGTTAAACAGGGGCTTGAGCTGACCCGGGAGCTTTTGGAAGAGATAGAGAACCAAAAGGGTGAAAAACTTTTTTCCTTACCGGACTGCGATCTTGTAGCGGAGAACAAGGAAATGCAGGAACTCATAACCCTGGCTGAAAGTGTTGCCGTCGTAGATGCGACCATCCTGCTTGAGGGAGAATCCGGAACCGGAAAAGGATTACTCGCGAAATTTATCCACAACAAAAGCCTAAGAAAAGAAGCCCCTTTGTTGGTGATCAATTGTGCGGCTATCCCGGAGAATCTTCTTGAGTCAGAGCTATTCGGATATACGCCAGGGACTTTTACAGGGGGGCAGAAGCAGGGTAAAAAAGGATTGATTGAACTGGCCCAGGGTGGCACTCTTTTCCTGGACGAAATTGCAGAGCTCTCTCCAAATCTACAGGCAAAATTCCTGCATGTGATCCAGGAAAAACAATTCACTCCCCTTGGGGGCAGAGAAGTGAAAACCGCTAATGTAAGGATTATTGCTGCAACAAATCGCCATCTTATTGAAATGATAAAAGAAGGATCATTCAGGGAAGATCTTTATTACCGGCTCAACGTAATCAGCCTTAAAATTCCTCCCTTGAGGGAACGGCCTGAAGACATCCCCAGTCTTGCTTATACGTTTTTAAGGAAATTTGATAAAAAATATAATGCCAATCATGACCTTGCATCTGAATTTTTGGACAGACTACTTCAGCATCCATGGAACGGCAATATCCGTGAACTGGAGAATCTTATGGAACGTCTCACCATAACAATCAAGGAACCGATTATTGATGTGAATCATCTTCCGGCCCATTTTTCAGAAACTCTGGAAATAAGCTGCCAGGAACTCTTTCCCTTGAACACCTCATTGGATGACATCAAGGAGGAGATAGAAAAAGACCTTATCCAAAGGGCGTATAAACGGTACAGAAGTTCTCGCAATGTAGCAAAATCATTGAAGATAAGTCAAACCAAAGCCTCCCGGTTAATTCGAAAGCATGTCATCCGAGTCGATTCTAACTCATAACAATTCAATTCAATTCACTAATTTTTATTTTCCCATCCATAAATCCTTGCATTTTTAGTTAATCTCTATTTTTCGGATAAAATCTGATAAACATATAATTCTGTTATTTCATATCTTTATGCCTATATACCCTAACGATTTAATGGTTCCGGAAATCTTTATTTTTGATCTTGGTATACCCCTTGCTATGGTTTTTATAAAATAAAAAATGAACCATATGGAGAATTGAATATGAACTTGGAAGATATAAAAAAAATTACAGTTTTAGGGTCAGGTGTTATGGGGCATGGCATTGCACAGGGATTTGCCATGGGGGGTTATCCTGTAACCATCTATGATATTAACGATATAGTTTTAGGCCTAGCAGGTTCCCATATCAAAGAAAGCCTGGACCTGTTTTGTGAATCAGGAATCTATTCCATGGATGAGACAAAAAAAATGATGGCAGGAATAACCACGACCACAGACCTGAAAAAGGCCGTAGAAGACAGCGATTTTATCATTGAGGTAATTCCTGAAGTCGTGGACCTGAAACAAAAGGTCCTAAAGCAAGTGGAGTCTTATTGCAGAAAAGAGACAATCATTGCCTCAAACACATCCCATTTAAAAGTGTCAGATGTATTTGCCACCCTGGAAGATCAAACCCGAGGGGTGGGGGCCCACTATTTTAATCCGCCCCAGATCTGTCCCACAGTTGAAGTGGTCAAGGGAAAGCACACCAGTGACCAAACCCTTCAGATCACCTATGACCTTATGAAAAAAATAGGTAAAGACCCGGTAAAACTGCATAAGGACGTTGTGGGCCTTGTGGTGAACAGGCTCCAAACAGCCCTTTTAAGGGAAGCCTTTTATCTTCATGAACAAGGCGTGATCAGTGCAGAGGATATTGACAAGGCTGTCAAAGGGAGTCTGGGATTCAGGGCAGCCAGCATCGGCCCCATGGCCATGGTGGATATGGCGGCCTGGATGCCTGGCTGGATTGCTGTGAAAAGCTTCTGCCTATCATGGATACTTCTGTTGAAGCGCCTAAAGCGCTGAAAGATCTGGTTGATGCGGGGCATACCGGGATCAAGAGCGGTAAAGGCTTTTACGAATATGCAGTGGATTTTTCCCAGGAAGGATTGGATGAGGCTGTCAAAGAAAGGGACAGAGAATTTCTAGGACGACTGAAAAGAAACTTTCTGTCAACAAAAAGATAATATAGGGCAAAAGGGGAAGAATATGTCACACAAAGATAAATCAACCTCTCAAATCATAGAGCAGATATTTCATGCAAATTCTGTGGCTGTGGTGGGGGCTTCGGCAGATACAACCAAGTACGGATATATGACCCTGGACTGTATTTTACGGGGCAGGTATGAAGGCCGGGTTTATCCCATTAACCCCAAGGCAGGAGAAATACTGGGGGTAAAAGCTTATCCTTCCATTCAGGAGATTCCGGAAACACCTGATGTGGCTATTATCCTGGTGCCAGTCAAGGCGGTTCCAAAGGTTCTTAAAGATGCGGGAGAAAAAGGTATTCCCAGTGCGGTGATCACCACTGCCGGTTACAGTGAAGTGGGAAGAGATGACCTTCAGCAGGAGCTTATTGATATTGCCAAAAAATACAATATCAGGATTGTGGGCCCCAATATTGAAGGATTTATTTATATGCCCAACAAGCTCAATGCCCAGTTTTTCCCGGTCATACAAAACAGCGGTCCCCTGGTCACTATCTCCCAAAGCGGATCCCTAACCAATGGTCTTGTGGAATGGGCAGATAAAGAGGCGTTAGGTATCAGCGCAGCCATCAACCTGGGAAACCAGGTGGATATCTGCGAAGCAGACTTTATTCAATACCTGTCCTTTAACAGCCATGCAAAAGCCATTGCCATGTATCTTGAAGGGGTAAAGGATGGCAGAACCTTTCTTGGCGCGCTTAAAGACATTGCCGGGAAAAAGCCTGTGGTGATTCTCAAGGCAGGTCGTTCAAGGGCAGGACAAAAATCCGTGGCCTCCCATACCGCCTCCATGGCCGGAGGACACGATGTGTTTTGTGCAGCCTGTCGTCAATATGGCGCCATTCCGGTAAATGATCTGCAAAGCCTGTATGATTATGGGAAACTGCTTTCCACCATGCCAATACCCAGGGGTAACCGACTGCTTATTATTTCTTCTTCCGGCGGTATTGGGGTTTTGGCTGTTGATGAGGCAGAAACCTTAGGGGTTTGTCTGCCTGAATTGCCGGAAAAGTTTGTTGATGAACTGAAAACATTGAATCTGTCCCCTTTGGGCTCGTTGTCCAATCCAATAGATCTTGCCGCCATCTGGGCAGAGGAATTTAGAAAGGTGGCAATGCTGGCTGATAAATATGATATTGCAGATGTATTTCTGATCAATTTCGGTGACCCCATTGAGAGTGCCGGAGAGATGATCAAAGACCTTAAAGAAAAAATCAAGGCTTGCATTGCTGTTGCCTACATGGGCGGGGCCCAGGAAGAAGAAAAGGACAGGCCCAAAATGCACAAAGCCGGAGTTCCTGTTTTTCCAACACCGGAAAGGGCTATCCGGGCCATATCAGCCGCCATGAGCTATGGAAAATTTTCAAGAGAAATTGAAGAAAATGGATTTGCAGAAAATATAAAATACAATGATATAAAATTTCATGACAAACAGGGGAAAGCCGGGTTTGTTTTGGAGCCGGATGCTGTATCATGGCTTGAGGAATATGGCATTGCCTATCCTGATCATTGTTTTGTAAAAACCATGGATGAGGCAATAACAGCGGCTGAAAAAATAGGATATCCTGTTGTTCTCAAGGTTGTCTCTTCCCAGGTTCCCCACAAAAGCGATTCAGGCGGGGTCAGGGTGAATATAAAAGATGCTGAGAAGCTTCAAACCCAATTTAAAGCAATAAAAGAGTGTGTTGCTAAAGCGGTGCCTGATGCAAAAATTGAGGGCATGATGGTCTGCAAACATGCAGAAGACGGGCTTGAACTTATTGTGGGTGGGATTCAGGACCCCGTGTTTGGCCCCACCATCATGGTGGGTTTGGGCGGTATTTTTACAGAAGTATTAAAGGATGTGGCTTTCCGGGTAGCACCCATATCACCAAGGGATGCCTCCCAAATGATCAGGGAATTAAAGGGGTTTGATCTGCTGACAGGTGCCAGGGGTTCAAAAAAATGCGATATCCATGGTCTTGAAAGACTTCTGATCCAGGTTTCCCACATGATTTGTATAAATCCTGAGATTCAGGAACTGGACCTCAATCCTGTTCGAATTTATGAAAAAGGTCTTCTGGCATTGGATGCCAGAATCCTGAAAGCATAACTATCCTGACCAGACCCGGAGAATCGGCTGGTACTGGTTAAAATAAGGTTAAAATAAAAAATATTAAAAAGGAGAACTATAATGGAAAACCATGAACTTTGGGATTTTAGGAATCCCTATGAATGGATGAAGAAAACCGCATCATCATCCATGCCGCCGTTGATCATCTGTGCTGCCATCACCGGTGGCGTGCAGGGAAAGGAATCCAACCCCAATCTTCCCGAAACACTGGAAGAACAGGTTGAGCAGACCTATGAATGTTACAAGGCTGGAGCCAGCATGGTTCATACCCATACAAGGGACCCCAAAAGTATGGGAGACTGTACAGGGGACCCTCAAAGGATCAGACAGCTGAATGCCATGATCCGGGAAAAATGCCCGGATATCATCATTAATAATTCAACATCGGCCGCCTATGGAATGTCCATTGATGATCGCATTGCCTGCCTTACTGCCAATCCTGAGTCTGCCTCATTAAATCTTGGGCCTGACATGTACAAGCTGAAAATCAGGGAAAGAAACGTACCCCTTATGCATCCCCAAAAAGAACAGAATCTTGATTCCTGTACAGTGGCCACTTACAAGGAAATTTCCATTTTTGCCCGGATGATGAAAGAAAAAGGTATCAGACCCGAAATGGAACTTTATCACCCTGGCCAGTACTGGGTTGTCAGAGATCTTATTGCCCAGGGTGTGATCGAACCGCCTTTTCATATCCAGTATGTTCTGGGATATGTGACATCCATATTTCCAACGCCTGCAAACCTTATCAGTCTCGTGAACGAACTGCCTCCCCAGACAGATTTTTCAGTCGCAGGATTAGGTCCTTATCAGCTTCCCATGAGTGTCATGTCTATTATCATGGGCGGACATATCAGAGTTGGTATGGAAGACAATGTCTACTATAAAAAAGGAAGGCTTCTTAAAAATAATGCCGAAGCCGTTGAAAGAACCGTCAGACTTTCAACTGAGCTGAACCGGGATATTGCCACCCCGGCCCAGGCGAGAAAAATGCTTGGCTTTTCCCAAACACCCAGTGCATATTGATTTGTTCAGTTCCGACGATTTAATTATTGGACATCCTGCACTCATGGACTGGTTGGAAAAATTTTTTTCGAATCAAAAACAACTCGACCTGGTTAAAACTGACTCGAAAATAAAAAATAAAGATGAGCGTTGTTGTTTATAATAAATTATTGATTAAATCCAGATTTTCTGGATATGGTTATAAGGCCTTCATTATCAATGCCATTGAAAATGATTAATAAAAAAACGGGTCATTACAGCCCAAAAATCAGAAAGGAAAATCACATGGTATAAATCTTGTAAGGAAGGAAAGCAAGATATTGTTTTAGGTATCCCCAAAGACTTTTATTTTAAGAATAAATAAGAGGTAAAAACATTAACAAAAGGAGAGTATGTCATGCCAAAACAAAAGTTTAACACTATTTTTGCCGTATTAATTGCTTTATCTATGGTTTTTTCGTTTGGACCAGCTTCTGCTGAACGTAAAAATGTTATCATTGCGGAACAGAACTGGACAGGTTCTACTGTTATCTGTCAGGTGATGAAATATGCTCTGGAAGACAAACTAAAGGTTCCAGTCAAAATTTCCCAGCTCAATGGTGCAGTTACCTGGGTAGGCATGGATAAGGGTGATGTGGATGTATTTTCCGACATATGGGAAACCGCAGAAATAAACGGAATAAATAAATATACAAAAGAAAAGAAATCCTGTGAAGTCACCTTGAGTTATGGGAACGCCCCCCAGGGCTGGTATATCCCTAAATATGTTCAGGACGAATACGGTATTAAAACCATTGAAGATTTAAAAGGCAAAGAACATATCTTTGATATTGACGGCGACGGCAAAGGCGATTTGTGGGCAGGTCCCACCAGCTGGAAAGCCAATGAAATCCATTCCATCAGAATCAGGGACTATGGACTTAATTTCACTCCCCTTGGCGTTGAACAATGGGCATGGCTGGCCACCTTGAAAACGGCCATAAAAAAGAAACAACCGGTTATCTTTTTTTATTGGGAACCAGAATGGCTTTTTACCCAGTATGAACTTGTAATCATTGAAGAACCAGCCTTTGATAAGGCCAAATGGGTATATGTGGAAAAACAGCCGGAAAAAAGCAAAATTCATTGCGGAATAGAGCCAAGCAATGTATGGGTGGGGTATTCAAAAAAATTAGAGAAACGTTTGCCAAAGGTTTATCAGTTTTATAAAAACTGGAGCATTCCAATAAAAGAGGTCAATAACCTCATTGCCATGGTAACGGACCTGCCGGGCCAACCCAAAGTGTCATCTGAAGCTGCCGCAAAAAAATGGGTTGATTCCCATCCTGAAATCGTTGAACAATGGTTTAAAGGAATTAAATAAAGATCAGCCCGCTGCCATGGTGACAGGTTGTTGCCATGGCACTAATTAAAGCCGGCAAAAAGAGTTTTCTTTTTGAACTTTATAGAGAATTGAGGTTAAAATGCAAGACAGAACACGCCCAAAAATCAGATGTGAAAATATTTGGAAGGTATTTGGTCAGGGATCCCAAAATATTGTTAACAATTGGGAACAATACAAGGCCATGAACAAGGTTGAACGCCTTGAAAAGACCGGATGCGTGGTGGGCACCCGGTCTGCAACATTTGAGGTCGAACCGGGGAAAATTTTCTGTCTTATGGGATTGTCAGGAAGCGGCAAATCAACCTTGCTGCGATGCATTAACCGTCTGCACGAACCCTCATCCGGCAAGGTGTTTATTGACGATGAGGATATAACCTCTCTGAACGCCCAGGAAATGCGGAAGGTAAGACGGGAAAAGACCGGGATGGTATTCCAGCACTTTGCCCTGCTTCCCCACCGCAGCTTGAAGGATAATGCAGCTTTTGGTCTGGAAATTCAGGGCATGGATAAAAAAGCCCGGGAGCAAAAAGCCTATGAGACCCTTGAACTGGTGGGATTAAAAGGATGGGAAAAAAGTTATCCCTATGAACTCAGTGGCGGCATGCAGCAACGGGTAGGCCTGGCAAGAGCTCTGGCCACAAATCCGGAGATACTGCTCATGGACGAGGCCTTCAGTGCCCTGGACCCCATGATTAAAAGACAGATGCAGGACGAGTTTGTGAAATTGATCAAAAAAGTCAAAAAAACCATTGTGTTTGTCACCCATGATCTTCATGAATCACTGCGGATTGCCAACCATATTGCCATCATGAAAGATGGTGCCATTATCCAGCAGGGAACTCCTGCCGAGATTGTTCTCAACCCTGCCAAGGGATATGTGGAAGAGTTTGTCAAGGATCTTCCCAAAACAAAATTCATCACTGCCCGGGATATCATGCAAAAGCCTGACATGTGGGTAATGCCTGTTGGTTCCACCAACCAGGAACTGCTCAACAAAATGAATGAAAACAATCTTCGATTTGCCTTTTTAGTGGATGAAAACCAAAAGATACAGGAGACTGTGGATTATTTCAATCTCAGGTCCCTCAATGGTTCATCCAGACCCATTGAAGAGATTCCAAAAGATCATCTTCCCTCCTATTATCCATTGATTACAGTTGAAGGTGACACCTTTCTGGAATCCTTGTTGAACAAGGCCGCAGACACCAAAGTGCCCCTTGTGGTCAATGACAGCCAGGGTAGAATCGAAGGAGTTATTTCTAGGGAAACAATGCTGATATCTTTACAATCAGCTTAAATTTTAAGGAGTAAATCATGGATTTCCCCGTCAGAATACCCATAGGTTCATGGGTGGAAAAAATAGTTGTCTGGTTAACCGATAATTTTTCAGGTGTATTTGACTCCATTAAAACCATCGTTGAATTTATCCTGGTCCAACTAGATACTTTTTTTGTCTGGGTGCCTTGGCCCGTTGCATTGTTAGGACTCACCATTATCGGATGGACAGTGGCAGGCCGCAAAGTAGCGATTATTACTGCACTCTGCCTGTTTGGCCTGGGAAGTATGGATCTGTGGGCCGTTGGCATGAGTACCATGGCTCTCGTGGCAACCGCAGTGTTTATATCAATTTTAATCGGACTTCCCCTAGGGATACTGGCAGCCAAAAGCCCCCGCTTTGACATGTTCCTGCGGCCCGTTCTGGACGGCATGCAAACCATCCCACGCTATGTCTATTTGATCCCGGCCATCATGTTCTTTGGCATTGGTAATGTCCCTGGTATTATTGCCACTGTAATTTTTGCTCTGCCGCCAATGGTCAGGCTGACCAGCCTGGGTATCCAGCAGGTAGACCAGGAGGTGATTGAAGCCGGCATTGCCTTTGGCTGCACCCCCATGCAGCTGCTACTTAAAATTCAATTGCCTTTATCCATACCCAGTATCATGACCGGAGTGAACCAGACCGTTATGATGGCGCTTTCAATGGTGGTTGTGGCAGCCATGATCGGTGCCGGAGGACTTGGATCTAAAATATTGTATAGTATTCAGCGCATTGACCTGGGAGTCGGCATAGAATCCGGGCTGGCTATCCTGTTCATTGCTGTGGTCCTGGACCGGATACTTCAGGGGATTACCCACAAACAACAAAAAGCACTCATGAAACAAAAATAAGAACAGGGTGTGTTCTCAGATATAATTGCGGTGTTCCATTTTCAGGCAACTGTTTTTGTTTGTCAATAATGGTTCCAGGACTGCTTTATCTTCTTTTAGATATAGATCAAAAAAATTCAGGCAGAGTTCCTTTAAAATTTTATGGGCTTTTTTCGGATGGATCAAGGTGTACTCCTCTTTTGGGTTAAAGTATCTAGGGTATTTATTTCGTTTGATCGTCGGCCACCAATAGGGGCCTGATACTCCACAAGTGCTGTGGTCGGCATCCTCAAACATGGTCCAGATAACCGGCGCCTTTGTGGAGTTGAAAACAGTGTACAGGGCCGGGTGGGTATTTTTCTGGGTCGGCCGGCTGGATTTCTTCAGGTTAAAAGCCTCATTAAACCGGATAATTATTCCATCCTCTTCACAATTAATTATCAGGCAGGGCTTATTCATGGCAGTAAAGGCCGGGTTCTTTCCCATGTCAGGTTCAAGTAAGGCAGACTCCCTGTTATCGGGCAGAACACCATCCAGATGATCCACAAAAAATTTGCGCAGATCCGGTATGGACGCAGGCACCACAGCAACGCCCGCTTTAAATCTGTTTTCCAGTTCCAGACCTGCCAGGGTTGTTGTACCGCCAAAAGATTTGCCCATCAACCCCATACGATTCAAATCTATCCTGCCGGCAAAAGGGCCAAAAGCATTCATTTTTTCAAGCTTTGTCAGGATAGCTCTCAGGTCGTTGACTCTCTGTATGACAGCTTGATCTGCCTTGAGAATATCGGGCAGCTGTGTGCCTGGTATGGGTTGAAAAACCTGATAGGTCTGTCCGTAAAAAGGCTCAACCGGAAAAGTTTCACCATATACCCCCTGCTCATTGATCACCGCAGAACCAGGATCAAGATCCGGGTCCATCCCAACCATGGAAAAAGGAGAATTACCCGTATGATCAGGTGCAATTACAATATATCCATGGCTGGCAAGGTATTCACATGCTGTTTCAAGGTTGTAACGACTGCCTGCATCTCCATGGGATGATACCACAACAGGAAAGGAATCTCCTGTATCAGCCAGAGGAAGATCCAGATAGCTGTTTCGTTTCCGGTGAAAAAGTTCAGCAACAGCCTGGTCAAGATCCTTCTGGCTGAACTCCGACTGAACAGTTAAAGTTCCATATAAAGGCTCTATTTCACGTGCATGGAAAAAAGTGGTATCATACATCATTTGCGCATGAACCGCTTTGTTTCCAAAGACATAATCTCCATAATCCGGCTGTCTGGTCTGAGCCTTTACGTCCAAAGGAAAAACCGGATACCAGATTTCGGTTATCAGGGTACTGACACCATCGCTAACACCGCCGATCATATCAAACCCCCTTGTTTTATCATGGATGAATATGGTTTTTGAACCAACCTCAAACATGGCCTTTGGAATACCCTCATTCCTGGAACATGCTGATTCCATTTATGTCTCCTTATCTTCAAACACATGGGTTAATGCCAAAAAGGAATAAGTATCATTATTTCTCAAAGTAAATATAAACTGCAATGATTACTGAGTTTAAAACAACTCAATAAAACTAAAATTGACTCGATTTGCTACCCAAGGCAATTAATAACCCTTAAGACAGAATTAAGTATTTTCTTATCCCAGGGAATTTAAAGCCGTTGCTGTCCATAGAATTAATCATGATTTCAGAACAACATGCAATATTAATTTAAAAAAAACAACAAAAAGGAATAGTCTGGTATAAGTCTTGAACAACAGATGTAAAAACAACCATTATAGGAAGAGAGCATTATGGCACAAAGAAATTTAAAAGCTGAAATAACAGCATTCTCCGGATTAGGTCTGAACGTGTTTTCAAAGGATCAGTTGGATTCACTTCATTACGCCACCCTGAAGGTTCTATACGACACGGGAATCAAAGTAGAATCAAAAGAAGCGGTAGAAATTTTCCAAAACTCCGGGGCAATTATTGAAGAAACACCTAGTTACAGCATTGTCCGGTTTCCGTCTTTTCTTGTTGAAGACTGCCTGTCATGGGCACCCAGGACAACCACCTATTATGGTAGAGATCCTGAAAAGGATTATATCATGGAACCCGGAAGAGTTGGCTTCAGCACCTTTGGCGAATGCGTACAGGTAATTGATCCTAATACCAGAGAGATCAGAGGGACAAGACATAAGGACTTGAAAGATGCCACAAGACTTTGTGATTATCTGGATGAAATCAATGTGGTTGAAAGGGCCATGGGATCTTTGGATAAGGTTTCTGACCTGCAGGCGGTTTATAATTATGCAGCCATGGTTGAAAATACCGGCAAACACGTTTTATTAGGATTCAACAGCAAAGAAAATGCTAAGCAGATCATCGAGATTGCAAAAATCTGTTCCGGGGGCGAGGAAAATTTCAAAAAACGGCCCATTGTTACAGCTTTTGTTTGCCCTTTGAGTCCCCTCACCCTGGCCCATACCTGCAGTGACATCACCATCGAATGTGCTAAAGAAGGGATGGGCATTGCCATTATACCCATGTCTCTTGCAGGTGCCACTGCCACCGCAACCATTGCCGGACAATTGGTTACTCATACTGCAGAGGTATTGAGTACCCTTGTTCTTGCACAGCTTGTAAGAAAAGGAACCCCATGTACCTTTGCCAGCTGCAGCACGATTATGGATATGAGATTTGCAAGCCCTGCCGTGGGTGCGCCTGAATATGGGATCATCGGTGCCGGCCTTGCTAAACTTGCACAATATTACCAGCTGCCGGTCTGGGTGGGCGGCGGTCATTCAGACAGTAAATTACCCGATGCACAGGCAGCCTATGAAGCGACCCTGACAGCTACAATCAGCGCTTTGGCCGGAGCCAATATTGTTTACGGTGCCGGTTGCCTGGAGCAGGGACTGACATTTGATTTTGCCAAACTGGTCATGGATGCGGAAATGATCAGAGGGATTCACAGAACCATCAAAGGCATAGAAATAAATGATGAGACCCTTGCTTTAGATATTATCCACGAAGTTGGGCCCGGAGGCCAGTTCTTATCCCACAAGCATACCTTCAGCCACATGAGAGAACTATCCCAGGCAAAACTTTTTGACAGAAGAAACCGGGAGTCCTGGAAGAATGAACTCAAAGGAAAAGACCTGACCCAAAGAGCCTATGAAGCGGCTGCAAAAATAGTGGCTGAACATAAACCCATGCCTCTGCCCGATGGTACATTAGAAACAATGAAATCTTTGCTGGAAAAATATGAAAGTAAGTTGCAGAATAAATAATGCTTTTATTCCTCCTTCTTTTGCTATCAGGAGGCGCCTATGAGGTGGGGAGAAACGTGAAAAGGATATCTCCGGCGTTAAATCCCAGGGATCTCAAACATTCGGAAAATTTGCTGGACTGACGATCAAGCTCGTTAAAATATATATATATAAAACACGGCCCGCACTTAACTTTTGCAAAAAAACCGCTCTATCGCTCAAATTCCCAATCCTGACACCTTTTTACCCTGTTTGATTTTGGACATCTGCCGTGGGACATGGAAATAAAATAATTGTAATTGATCCTTCTCCCTATCAACACCGCAAATACTTTGATGAAAACAGATTTAACATATCTCATTTATAAGCGTTTCGGGATTGCAAAAACAGTGATATCCCAATATATTAAGAAAGTTTTAAAGGGAGATGCCCTTTGGAAAGAATATATAAATTATCGGATTGAGGAGGACTTGCGATGTGGAAACGAGCAGTTTGCACCAAGGATTGCCCTGACACCTGCGGCCTGTTGGTCAAGGTCGAGAATGGTCAGATTGTAACAGTCAATGGTGATCCGGTCAGAGTGTTCAGCCTCAGGATAACGAAATATTTAAAATCCATAAAGATCATTGAAAATACTAATCAAAGTGGTAAAATATCAATGCTTGAGCAAATAAATTAACCTGATTGCAAATAAAAAAAGGACTCTTTGTGAAATCTACAGCCCTTGAGGTGAATTTATCCGATACAAAAGTTGATGTTATCATTGACTCAAAATATCAGGTTTTTCTGGATATTTTTTCATCCTATGTCGGGATTTTAAACAGGATGAACATTTTTCTAAAAGAGTTGTCCCATCCCTACAAAAACTGGGGATTTATCGTCAGTGAAGCCAGGCATTTTACCCTTCAATATTATTATTTGTACAAGCTCCATCCAAAAGGTGATAAAGCATTGGATCTTTTTGTTGATATTTTTCTGGAATCATTTGAGTCAGATTCGGACTTAAAGATAAAAACAGATGCAGCTGATAATTTAATGCTGTTTTTGCAGCATATTGTCAAAGAATCTGAGGGAGCGCTTTATGGGTTTTTGCCTGTTATTGAAAAAGCGTTGCAAAAAATTGAATCCTATGAAGAAAAAGACTTTTATTATTTTGTCAGATCCTATTACCAGCCGGATAAAATTGCAAAAAACCTGTTAAGCTGCATTAAGGAAGATGCAAAACTTTTCAAACCATTAAACCGATTCCTGGTGAAATTTTATGATTCTTCATTTGAGTACTGGTTGAAACAAGAGGACCCGATATCCTGGATTGGTCAGAGTATTGATGTAAATCAACTTGATGACAGGGTACAGCATATATTAAAAGAGGTATCCCATAAAAATATATTGACGTGGCGAAAAATGCTTGAGGATATCATTCAAACCCTGGATCAAGAGCCCCGCCATGCAACACAAAAATTAACAAATCTTGTAAGCTACCAGGATTTTGTCAGCCGGATCTGGGCAGTGCCTCAAAAAATAATGATGGAAAATGGTGATGATATAGCAGGCTTCCACCTGAAACTGACCTTTCTTTTTTATATTATTCATATTCCAGGACTTTCTACTATCCATGTTCAGGCCCTGCGGGATATTAACACCACCCTTACCCACCTGAGCGGTGATGAAGATTTTAAAAAAGATATTAATATCGTCAACCAGGCATTTTCGCTGCTCAAAGAGCATAAGGG
>Ga0180009_10004400_pt1 | contig 15535 bp, 13 predicted proteins | sample OS_PC_MetaG_FD_123537 | JGI IMG/M metagenome (GOLD analysis project Ga0180009, IMG submission 123537) | Groundwater microbial communities from the Aspo Hard Rock Laboratory (HRL) deep subsurface site, Sweden - OS_PC_MetaG | ecosystem: Environmental > Aquatic > Deep subsurface > Groundwater...
AATTTAACCTCTTCCTGACTTTTTATCTCTCTATTTTTAAAAGAAAGAGTTTCTATTGTTTTATTTTCAGAAAGAATATCTATTACAGGTGTAACATTAACATTATCTTCTCCTTTACTTATAATATCCAATTCAATATCAACAGGTTCTCCAATATTTACATCTTGTGATCTAAGAACAATCTCGAGATATTTTCCAGGATATGGAACATAGATAGTTATTATCGTCTCAATAGTTACTGAAGTTCCAATCTGTGAACCCGCAAGTTCTTCATCAAATACCTCTTTAACACCAATATAAATAGTATGAGCTCCTGGTTTTTCTATAAATTCTGGTAATTTTAAGGTAACGGTAAAAACTCCTCCTCCAACAGGAAGGAATTTTTTATCAAATTGAACATATTCTGCTAAATCTCCTGCAACATAAAGTTCTAAGTTCTTATCTGTCTTAGAGACTTCATAATCAATACTTGTTTCAAGACCTGGATAAAAATTAGTCTCTATTTTGGCAGGAGTTACTCTCAACGCAGAACAAGTCTGAATTAAAATCAAGAAAATTGTAATCATTAAAAAAAATTTCACTCTTTTTTTCATAATGATTAAAATAAAGATATGTTTTTATACCTTACTAACAAAAATTAAATTGCAGTTGCAGTTGCAGTTATTATACTTCCCTTTGTACCTAAAGCATCTTCTGGAACAGTGATGTTTATATGAATTGTTAACAAATTCATTGAACTATCAGAACTCATATTATTACAAATAATTATTGGGGTTGTATTAAATGTAGTATAAGTACTGGGATAAACAGTTCCTGCACTACACGTGCCTGTTTTATTTTCTACAACTCTTATTCTATATACAGGACCCTCTCCTGCACTACCCCCAATAAAATCAGTAGCATCATTTGAAGAAGAAATATTTAACGTAACATTAGTATTTCCATCATTTTGCACAGTAAGTCCTCCTGTAAGTGCGCTCCATGTTCCTCCAACAACATTTCCTTCTGTATCTAATGTTGCAAAAGAGGGTGTCTCATCCACAGAACCACCCCCCCAATTAATAAGAGAATGATTAAATGATATGCTAGCAGCAGCAGAAACACTTAAATTAGCTGTTCCAGTACCTGTTGCAAAACCAGTAATAGATTTCGCATTCTGAATTTTATCTATGGTCAAAATCAAATTAATCCCAGCTAAACTAACAGAAATAATTGCTACAACAATAAGAACATTCATGAATTTCATCCTGCTCCTCCAGACTTTACAGGAGTTTTTTCTATTTTAAGTTGGATCAATCCTGCATTTGAATTAAAAGGTGAAACAGTAGATTCTTCATCTTTATCCATACTTAAATTCATAGTAAAAATAATAGAACCAACTGACAACACAATTGTAATTAATAATAACATTATTATGATTTTTTCTTTATTCATCTAAAACCCTTTATTTGACCTCTTTTAATGTATTTAAATATGAATTCCATTTTATAAAACTTTTGCCAGTTGAATATATAGATTATTTGTTAGCATTTTTTCTCTTTAATAGTCTTTTAACTACAAAAAACCAGATAATATTTCCCATAATTAAAACAACAACCAAGATTATTAAAAGATTGGTAAGATTAAATCTTCCTTGTTGTTTTGTTATAACATGTCCAGTTATTCCAGTAACTTCGATATTATTATTACTTACTTTTACATTAACATTTCTTTCACTTTTTTCTTCTCCATAATTCAAGATTAATTTTCCTTCATAAATTCCTTTTTTAATCCCATCTGTATCCCAATAAGAAATCATCTCTGTTCTAGTTAAAGAAGGAATAACATAACTTTGAGATTTAATCTCAGCAAGAATATCTCTTTCTAATCCATAAACAATCATGGTCACATAAACATTATCAATTTCTTCTCCCCATTTATTATTAACTAAAATATTAAATTTAGCAATTTCTCCAAGAGTAAAATCATTCACAGTTATTAACTCTATTTGGACTTTAACTTCTCCTAGGTTAAATTCTTTTTGAATAATTTTTTCTTCACCATCATAGTCTAAAATTATTTTAGCTTGATATTTTCCAGAATCAGCATTTACCCCCCATTTTTCAACAAGCTCTTTTCTTTCTCCTGCCAACATACTAAACTCCTCTAACTCTATCTTTTCTACTAATTCATTTTTATAATAAATTTCTATAACTGCCTTAACTTGTTTAATATCTTGTTTTCCCCTGTTGATAAGGGGCATGATAAATGTCGTAGGTTCTCCAGGATTTGATTCAATAAGATTCACGTCTGCTTCTAAATATTTTCCAGGATATGGAACATAAACATAAAGTTGGGTGGCAACTGCCACTGTCGCCCCTATGATAGACCCTTCTGATTCTGCGCCCTCAGGAATTTCTAAAGCAACTATTTCTGCTATATGCAAACCCGGCTCAAGAATTTTAGGCATATCTATCTTATAACTAAGATTCTTAGACTCTTCTATTTGAGAAAGTGAAACCAATTCTTGATTTAATGTTACGTATTTCTGTAACTCTCCCTTGACATATAATAAAGCAGACATATTTTTGTGCTCAGAATTAATAACAGAAAAAGGAACATTTTCCTGTAAATTTGGTGAAAAATCTATTGTTGTTCTACCAGGAGTTATACCAATAGCAGAAATATTTTGAAAAAGGAAAATCAAAGACAAAATGACTAATATAAATAAAATCTTTTTATTTTTCATTTTTGAACTCCTTCGTAGATTGAATCATCTTTTTCAACTTCAGTGAATTCTCCTATATCAAGCACAATTTCAGATACAATTCCACTCTTTTCTTTAGTTACATTTAATTCAACATTCCCTGAATTTTGCAATTCATAATTTTCCTCTCTTTCTTCTATATTTAATCCTACATGGCTTTGAATTGTGAAATTTTGAACTCCACTCTCTCTAAACCCATTTCTAACTTTCCAATAATATAATCCAGGAGGCAAAATTATGTCTGACTCTTTTTTTAGTATAATAGGGTTTGTAAACATTTCATCAATAGATACTAAAATCTCTTCTCCGTTTTGAATTTCAAAAACAAAATCAGGTGTTATAATAGTCATTCCGCTTAAAGGATAAATTTGTGCAGGAGCAGTCAAAAAAGATAGATAAATTAAAATTCCAATTACAAAAATAGATTCAACAATTAGTATTTTTGCTGTTTTAGTTAATTTTTCATTTTTCATTTTTATTCTCCTAAACTTGATATAAAATAAATTATAGAAGATTTATTTCCAGATGGTTCATTAGTTGGAACCGTGATTTCTAAATCAACTTCAGCCATATCTGTATCATCGCTCCAATTTAATTCTATAATAGCTAATCCAGCAATCAATGGCATTTGAGTCCATTCAACATTGCTCTGAAAACTAAAACTTCCATTTTCTCCTGACTTATTGTCTATTTTATATCTAAAATTAGCAGAAGGATTTGAAACAGAATCTAATAAATTTGTTGCATTTAAAGTTATATTTAGCATACAATTACCATCATTCTGAATTTCAAAAGGAAGAGGGCTATTGTCAGTAGTATCATTAGTTTCACCAGGGATAATTGAACCAAAATTAACTACATCTACTGGCAAACTCACTTGTATTTCTGATTGAATTTCTATTTTTCTAGGAGTGGCCCAATCTCCATAAGTCGCATCTCCATCATCACTCGCCCTGACAGTCCAGTTATAATAATCATTATTATCTTTCAAACAATTCAAATAAGGAGAAGGGATATATGTCTGTACAGAAATTCCAGTATCCTCTCTCGTAGGATCTGTACACAAACTCAAAGCATGAAGCGTGATATTCATCTGATAAGTTAAACTATCACCATCAGCATCACTAGCAGTCCAATTAAATCTCTGTGTTCTATTTGTTGTTATATTATTATTATCAGGAAAAGTTAAGGTAACCACTGGGAGAGTATTTAAAATTGTGAGATTAGTTGAATTAACCCAACTACTATAATCAGTTCCATCATAGAACCTCATTGAACATGTCCAGTTTTCTGTTTTAGAGGTGTTTGTTGCATTTAAGATCGCTCCAAAATTAGTTCCACTATCATAACTATTATTATAATCAACAGTCAAATTCTCAACATCATTTTTATACCAAATCACTGTCACATTTAATTTATCTCCTGCATCATTATCAGTAATAATATCTGTGCAATTCAAATCACTCGCTGTCTGATTTGTTCCATCAAGACTAATCAAATCAGGCGAGGGCTCATTTGGGGGATTATTTCCACTTGATTCGCCATACCCTACAACAACAGAATGAGTCAATAATTCAGGAGTGTAATTGTAATTATCTGTTTCAAAGTTTAATTTATATTGAAAGTATCTATTTTCATTTAAACTAGAAATATCAGTTAAAGTTGCGTTACTACCAAAATTAGCATATTGTTCTGTATCACATAAGATATCATTGCAACTTCTTGCAGAAACATTTAATCTTAATATTCCTCTTTTGTAAGTGTCTGAAATTTCTTCTGCACTTAATGAACGATTCCAAAATGCAATTTCGTCCATATATCCTGGAAAATAATATCTGCCTCCCCCATATCCTTCTCCAGCTATTCTAAAATCCGCAGTTATTCTAAAACTATTTGTTGAAGTATCTTGAAAATTTATTTCTTGCACACCATCTTTATATAAATAAAATTTATCTGTAGCAACATCTCTAACCATCGCTATATGATGCCAATTATTATCTGAAACAAAAATTACGCTTCCAGTATATTTTGGTTCATTATTACTAGCATCTCTATTCCATGTTCTTAAATATCCAGTTCCAATATATAATTCCATCATATCTGTTGCAGAACTTGTGCTCTGTCTACCACAAAAAAGACACAACCAACTACCAGCAGTATTTGATGTTTTTATCCATCCAGACCACGTAAAACTATCAGAAAGAGTATATGTTGGCCTATAATTTGCTGGATTAATATAATCATTATCTCCTACAAAATAAAGCCCATATTGTCCAAGAATTTTTGTCGCAGTATATGAGGCTCCTCCAGAACATGTTCCATTATTCCCGCTTCCACTAAAATCATAAACATATGTATCATTTTCACCTATTGCAGAATCATTATTAAGATGCATCAACAATACATTTCCTGTCATATTCATTCCTCCAGAAACACTTTCAGTATCTTGATTATCTGGAAGTTCTTCTTCATAAGGCAATGCTTCCTCCCAAGTAAGATTCTCCCACGATCTCGTAGTTAATCCGTCAAATATTTTTGACTGATAATTTCCAGTTGTATTTTGGAATTTTCCTGTTGAGTTCGCAATTAAACTAATATTATTATTTGTGAAATTAAATGTAACATTTGTATAATTACCAAAATCCCATCCACTAAATGAGTGATTGTTATCACTCCAATTACTTAATGAAAGTTCATCATAAACCAGACAATTCCAATCAAATTGCGAATCTTTAAACACATAATTCCCAATTAATGAAGTTAGATTTATTTCAAATGTTGTAGAATTATAACTTCCTGTCAAATCTTTTGTTTCTTCAGCTTGCCAAACTCCACTCACATTTGTATATAAAGTAATATTCTTAAGATTTTCATTTGAATCAGCTGCAGAACAATTAAAAGTTAAATTTGAAGTTAGTGAAACAGAATTGTTATTGTTTGCTGGAGTTACAAGAGTTACATTAGGAATTACAGGTGTTTCAAGATCATATCTCACTACAACCGAACGAGTCAATAATCCAGGAGTTATGGTTGTGTCATTAGTGTAAAAATCTAACTTATACTGGAAATATCTGTTTTCAGTTAATGTGCTTAAAGTTTCATAAGTTGAATTACTTCCTAAATAATTCCAGTTTTCTCCAGAACAAACATCATCATTGCAACTTCTTGCAGAAACATTAATGCTTGTTCCAGAAGGGGTTATTTCATCCCAACTGATATTTTTCCATGATTTTGTTGCTAATCCATCAAATATCTTGGATTCATAACTTCCCGTCATATTCTCAAATTCTCCTGTTGAGTTCGCAATTAAACTAATATTACTATTTGTGGTATTGATTATAAGAGTATTAACTTCCATCATCTCCCATTCTGTACCAACAGCATTAGTAGTTTTTGTTATTCCGTCAATTTTATACCAATTATAAGAATTAGAATTTGCAAATGTTAGATTAGCAGACCATCCAGGATAACTTACTGGTGCTTGAAGACCACTTAAACTAGTCAAAGTATCCCATGAGCCATCAACACCATTTGTAGAATCTGTTGAACCTCTTAATGTTCCAGCAGTCCAACTAGTATATGCAACAGAATTAAGACTATGCATTCTTAGTAGTTTAATATTTTTAAGAGAACCAAAATCAACGGCAATATATGAATATGTCTGGATATAAGTTCCTGTATTATCATCTGACATTAAAGTGCCATCTATATGCCCTGCTTGTGAAGCATCTGTATAATGTGAAAGCCCGACATTAGTTAAATCGCCTGCTGAACTATTAGAACTAATCGTGTTAGTTGCGCTAGTTAGATTAGAATAATTCCCCAAATCCCATCCACTAAAGGTATAGTTACTACTATTCCAACTACTCAAATGACCCAAATTATAAGCTAAACAATTCCAATCAAACACAGAATCTTTAAACACATAATCCCCTATCAATGATTTAGCATCAACTTCAAAAATAGTTGAATTAAATGTTCCTGTCAAATCTTTTGTTTCTTCTGCCTGCCACACACCAGAAATATTTGTGTATAAAGTAATATTTTTCAAACTCCCAATTGTGCCAGTTGCTGAACAATTAAAAGTTATGTTTTGAGTTAAAGAAACAGAGTTATTGTTATTTTCAGGGGTTATCAAATTTACATTTGGAGGAGTTACAATTGTAATGCTTCTAATATCAGTCATATTCTCATAACCAGCAGAATTTTTTGCAGAAGCAAAATATGTGTGAAGCCCACCATCAAGACCGCTTGTTGAACTTTTACTTTGATTAATATATAATAACCATTTATCAGAATCATATTTATGAAGGTTGCTAAAATAAACCTGCTGTGCTTCATTTAAGGACAAACTTCTATTCCAAATTATGATATCATCTATTTTACCAGAAAAATAATTAGCCGCAGCATAAGGTCTTAATCTACCAATTGTTAAATTTAGATTATTTGTTGTTTTTCCCAAACCTCCTGAACCATAATAAGACCCATTGAGATAGATATAGGCGGTTGTTGAATCTGCTGAAATTAAAACATGCGTCCATTTACCAACATAGGTTGAAGCAACAGGACCAACACTGAAGTAAGCTGCACCACTTGTTAAAAAGGTCAGTTTATCTGTAGTTGAAACAAAATACAATAGCCATCCATTATTAGACGAATCAGTCTTTGAAATAATCCCATCATAAAGATCATTATAAGCATCCATATAAAACCATAATGAAATAGAATAATTTTCTGTTAAATCATAAATCTGCTCGTTTCCCACAATATCTATATAATCTGAAGAAAAATCATAACATCCACCATATTTACAAGAACTATTAAAATCAGGGCAACTGCCTGTGCATGACCCATTATTCGCATTTTTGCTAACATCTGCAAAATAAGTGCTGTTTTCACCTAATTCACTAAAATTATTAAAATCCATCTTTAAAATTACTGAATCATTATAAATTGTGTAGTTAGTTCCATTCCAATTAAATTTAACTTCATTTAAACCACTATTATTTATTGAAACATTAACTTCTACCCAAGTATCTTCAATAAAAGAATTATTTTCCAACGTAGGGGCAACAAAAGAAATCTCTGATTCAATAGGATCAACAATATGGTCAAATTCAACACTCCCGCCAATCACTTTTAAATCAAAACTGTTTTGTGTTCCTGATAAATCAGTTAAATAAACTTTATTATATTCCTCATTAGCAATATCTGTAAACTCAGCTATTAACTCATTTCCATTAATCTCATAAACTTCTATTTTAGGTGTTCCATTCACAATTCTAGGATAAATCGTAATATCTCTTGAAGAATCTAATTCATGTTCAAATACAACCCGAACATATTCTTTATCATTTATTAACTCACTCCAGTTATTGTCCAATATTTTCACACTTTCATAAATATCAGAAATAAAATTTCTATTTTCGTCTAAATGTTCTGCTTTAATTATCTCAATAATTAACTCATATGTCTGGTTGCTCAGATGAGGGACAACCCACTCTATAAAATCATAAAGATCATTATTGTTAGTATCATAAGTTTCAAAATCAACTTCAACTTTAGAACCATTCTGATGATTGTGATATAATTTGATATATTTTCTTGGAACTTCTATTGGCAATTCAGAATAAGCAAGAATATTTTCATAATGGACATCAGAAGAAATAATGATTCTTTTCCCCATTAAAATGTCCTCTTCAAAAGAAACTGGTCCAGGAGTTTCATATTCAATTTCATATTCTGTTGAATTTTCTTCAATCAAAACTTCTATTATATCATTTGTTTCATAAATATCAATAGTTTTCCCTGTTAGAAAATTGGAAATTTTATTAAAAAATATAGAAACAAAGGAATCAGACCTGCTTTTTTCAAAAATTTTTCCAGTTATTTTTACTTTATTTTTAGGAACTTCTTGTTTAAGTCTCTTAGTTTTTCTCTCAATAGTTCCTTCTACAAACTCTTCTTGTTCTTCATCCAACATAAATACTATTATATTTTCTGCTTCTTTTGGAAGCTCTATTTTAAACGCTCCTAATTTATCAAGTTTAACATTTTTTTTCCATTTAACTGGCTGATTAATGACGGCATCATATTGGGTTATATTAATATTCAAAATAGTTAAATTATCTTCCAAAATATCCTGTTGAATTATCTCTAGTTCGTTAATCTCTTTTTTAACTTTGCTTGATTGTTTTTCAATATCTTTTTCTTTTTTTTCAATATCTTTTTCAGAAAATTTGTTTTCTTTGATTTCTTCTTTTGTTTTTTTCGTTTCATTAATTTCCACTGTTTCTTCAACAGATTTTTCAATTTCATTAATATGTTCTTCTTTTTGTTCAGCCTCTTTTTCAGAATTTTCTTTTATTTCCTTTGTCTTTGAATCATTAAAAAAAGTAAACCCAATGATTCTTTTTATAGAATCTAAAACATCAGGAATAGAATTATCTAGGTTCATCTTAGATTTAAAATTAGGTTCAATGCTCGCTTCATTAGGAGAAGTATTAATTGAATCAATTTTTGATTCAGGAATAAAATTTAAAGCAAAAATAAGTAATGTAACTCCTAAGGAAATTGAAACCAGTAAGGAAAATATTAAGAAGAAGTCTCTTTTTTTTGTAGGTTTATAATCTTTTAAATATTTTGTTTTGACTCCTCCATCAGCACTACGATAACTTTCATAATAATAAGGACCATATTTTTCTCCATCACGATTAATATACCTCTTATAAACCATCTCTTTTAATCTACTACAAAAGTGTAGTGTAACTCCAATTCCCTATAAAAAAGATGGGAAAATGAGTTTAAATAATCTACTTTAGCAAACTTAAATCTCAAAGAATTACAAATTTGTAAAACAACATCTTAGAATTAATAAAAACTCCTAAATCTCATCAAGTTCAACTTTAATCTTTCTAATTCTTGACAATTTATCTGCAAGTGCTTCTTCTTTTAAAGAAATTTCTCTTTTCTTTTGTTTTAATAATGCTTCACTCTCTGCTAACTGGGCAATTCTCTGCTGTAACTTTCTTTCAATCTCCATAGAATTTTTCAGATTTTTATCTGCATTCACAATCTGATCATTTAATCTTCTTTTTTCACTATTAATTCTAGATATTTCATTACTAAGATCTGCTAATGCTTCTTGAATCATGCCTCTTTCTCTTTTTTTAGAAGTACTAGGTTTTCTTTTTGCGACCTTTTTTTTTGGTTTGGCTATTTTCCTCTTTACTGACTTTTTTTTAACAACTTTTTTTGTCATTTTTTTCTTTACTAATTTTCTCTTAACTAGTTTATTTCTAAATGGTTTCTTTTTTACTAATTTTCTCTTAACCGGTGTTTTAACTCCTGCTTTAAGACTCTTAATTTTAGATAATCTTTCAGAAAAAACATCATCAGAAAAAAATTTATCTCTATCTATCATCTCTTTTTTCATATTATATATAATTCATTAACTTATTTATAAAGATTTTCTTTTTAATTTCCTTCGAGCAGATCTTATTCTTGACTCTCCTTTTTTATAAGACTCTCTACTAATATATCCTTCAAGATACGCATTTTTTAAAGAACCTAATTTTATTTTTAAATTTTGATTAATCTCTGCAGCTTCAACAGCTCTTGGATAAGTCTCCCGGTCCCATTTCTCTAAACGCTGTTTAATTTCTTTTTTATCACTAGATGTTCTTAATTTGCCAAACTCGCTTACCTGTCTTTTCTGCTGATTTTTTATTTCATTAATTATTTTTTTCTTTGCGTCTCTAAACTCACTAAGAACTTTCTTTTTTTCTTTATCTGATTTTGCATTAACTAACATTTTTTTCTTTTGACTTTCTAAATTTTTAGAATAAAATCTTAACTGAGAATCATGATGTTTCCCTAATTTTGAAAAAAGCTTATTTCTTTCATAGAATAAATACCCCACCATAAGAAGTATAAAAAAAAGAAAAATAACAACAAGAAGAGAGAAAAAACTTACATCTAAAAAAAAGAAGTTTTTCTTTTTATCAACAACTTTAAACAAATAACTTGATGTACTCACAGAATCACCTTGTTTTACAATTATAGAAAAGACATAATCTCCTACAGGAGTTTTTTCTGGAATAGGAAGAGTTTTTGTAACTGAAAATTTCGAGCCAATTTCTATTGTTTCACTTTCTGAATTAACAATTTCCCCTTTTAGATTTTTAATAACATATTCCACACCTACATTATAAACCAACCCCCCATTATCTACTAAATTAAAAAAATTAATATCAGTAAAAGTATCTCGTCCTTTCTCTATTTCCTTATATTTCGCATTCACATTAGAATTTATGGCAAAAGAAATGTCTCTAGTTTGTATTTCTAGTATTACTGGAACAAATTTCCCACTAAAACTATTTTTTACAAGTAAAGATCCTACATAAACTCCTTCAGATAAATTTGCCCTGTTAAGATTAATGCCAATTTTTTCTTTTTCTAAATTTTCTAGCTTAAACTCTTTTTTCTCAAGAAAAATTAAGTTTTCTGAGGAAATTTCTTCTACATAAAAAACATCTCTCTCTTTAAGATTGACGATTTCAAAACTAGTATTAAAGACTTCTCCTTGCTTAATAACAGCTTTTAATAAAATCGGATTTACTGTAAACTGTGAATCAGATTTGCTTTCAAATCCATATCTAAAATAAAAAAATAAAATTAAAAAAATCACTAGTATTAAAACTAAAAATACTCCTCTTTTTTTCATCTTCATTTTATCTTCTTATTTATAAAGGCTTTTTCTTCTTTTTATATTTTTTTACTAAAAAAATCAGAGTTATAAAAATGCAAATGACTAAGAATAATTCCACAATAAGAATAAAATAAGATCTTTTTTCTCCAACATCTTCTACTTTGAATTGGTGGCTTGCTGTAGCAACTCCTCCAGCATAAATTACTTCAACTCCAATTAAATAATCTCCTGGAAGAAGATCCTGAGTAGGGAAAAAATATTCATATATTTTTTGATCAAAAACCATTATTGTTTCTGTTTTATCAAAATAAACTTCGCCCTCAAAATCTTTGATAACATAAACAACAGAAACATCAACCTCTTCTTTTAATCCTGCCTGGATTAAAGTAATTTGCCCTTTAACTTTTTCTCCAATTCGTATTGATTTGTATTCATCTGGAATATCAATAGAAATATCAAACAAGCTTGTCTTTGAACGGACATTTAATGCAAATGGTACTTCTAATTTTTCATTTCCTGTAGAAAAAACTATTTTTCCAGCATAAATTCCTGGTTCATTAGGAGGAGTTACTCTATATTCAAGAACTTTTGTCTCTCCTATTTTCAAAGAGAGATTAGTCTCCCTAAAGGAAACTATTCCCTGTAAATTTACTAAATTAATCTCAACATTCAAAACAGAATCTCCTATATTTTCAAGAGAAATTTTTTCAGATCTGTTAATTCCTACTGCTCCAGGAATATTAATTGATTCTGGGATTACTTTTAATCTTAAAAGTTTAGAAACAACTACTCCGCCTCCTCCGCCTCCAGTACTCCCTCCTGTTACAGGAGGTTCCTCTTCTGCTGTTTCTGCAACAATTGTCAAAGTTGAAGAATTCCCCCACTCACTATAATCTTGACCATCATATAATCTTACACCACATTTCCAAACATCTTCTACAGAAGTATTTCCTGAATAAAGCACTGAATTAAAAGAAGTTCCACTTGAATAACTATTATTATAATCAATCGCCAATATAACCACACTATTTTTATACCATTCAACTGTCACATTAAGCAAATCACTATTACTATCTGTTATTGTTGCAAAACAATTTAAATTTTGATTAGCGTAATTATTTCCTGCAGTACTATTTATAGATGGAGGAGGTGTATCTGGAGCAGTATTCCCTGCAGAAACTGCTAATTCTCCAAAAAAGAATCCAATATATTGTTGATATAAACTTGAACTTATCTCTCCTGTTATTGTGCCAATAATAGCTGAAGTAATATAATTATCAGAACTAGTATTTGTTCCTCCACGTGAAAGAATAATATCTGTAGTATAATTAGAACTGTTTGTATTTAAGGCACTTATCAAAGTTACAAATAAAAAAACCCCTAAAAACAGTAAATAAACATTTATTGAAAATTTCATTTTAAGTGTATTATTCTTTTCAATTTAGGATAAAGTTCATCTAAAAAATTCAACACTTTCTTAGCGTAATCTACATCAAAAATCTTTCCATAATATAATATTCCATTTCTAAAATATCGTAAATCATTCATAAACCTTGCATTTTTTTCTGAAAATCCAAGTTTTCTCATATAAGAAATCGCCGCTTCATGCGCTCCTTTCCCAGAAGAACTAAATCCCTCAATTAAAAGTTTTGCTCTAATCAATTCAATTAATACATCATAGGAATTTTCAATAAAATAATTTGCATTATTCTCAGATAATCCAATTTTTATCAAAATTTCATTCAAAAATTCCTTTCTTTTTTCAGATTCTTCAATAAGTGACTTGGCTCTCGCCAAATCAGGATGTCTTTTATTAATAATCCCTTCGCTTACGAATTCTTCAAAATTTTTTAAAGGCCTCATATTTCAATCATCCCCTGCAAATTAATTCCATTGAATAAATTTGATCGAAGATTTTTATTCACAAAATTTATGGATTTATAACAATGGATAAAAATTTTTCTTTCAAGAAGTTTTTCAGATGCAGATAAATCTATTTGTTTTCTTTTTGAACCAATAATTGCTATATCAATATCAGACTGATACGTATCCTCTCCAAACGAATAACTCCCAAATAAAATTATTAAACAGCCAGGGAATTTATCTTCAAGTTTTTTTAAAAGATTAGATTCATAAATTAATTTTAAATTTTCAATTCTTTTGAATGTAATTGCCTTAGATTGTTCTCTTTTAAATCTAATAGAAAGGAGATTCATCTTTTCACTTCTTTCAACTTGGATTAAATCCTCTTTTTCAAGTGAATCTATTGCTTTTGAAACAGCAGTCGAAGAAACTCCAAGATTTTTAGCTATTTCTCTCTGGTTTAAAACTAATCCTGCTTTTATGCACAAAAGCCTAAAAATTTCATTTTGAAGTCTTGTAAACTTTAGTTTATAGATATCCATCTTAGTTTAAACGTGTAAACAATAGTTTATATACTTTTTGTTTATTAAGCGAACAGAATCCCATCACGTAACAAAACATCCTCCATTACAAGTAACAATGCATTGATTAACACTATCTGTTCCTGCAATATAAAGCTCTTTTTTTGAAGATTTCATTTTAAGCTCATAATCTCACTGAATTTCTTTCTGAATGATTCAATCAAATTATTATTTAATTTAGAGATGAAATCAACAAGTTCATTATTAAATTCCTCTGCTTTCTTAAGTAAATCTTCAGCATCTTCCTTAACTATATTAAAATCAGTGTAATATTGTTTATCTACTCTCTCTTTTTTAGCAAACAATATTCTTGAATTATCAATTTTAAATAATTTATTTAACAAAATTATTGAGGCGGAATGATTTTCACTTCTTATTCCAACTAAAGATAATAATGCAATTAACATGTGATACATACTATAATATGAAAGTGAAATTGTTTCTTCTAACCTATTATGTTTTAAAAGTATTTTTGCTGAAATAATATTACTCTCTGATTTTTCCATATAAGAATCCTTAACTTCTTCACTCGATTCTATTATTTTTAACTTTCCTTCTTTTTTCAGTTTATTTAAAAAATTTATTTTTTTCATAATACACTTCTACCCCTTTAACTATCACATGATTTTTTTCTATTTCTCTAATCAATAAATTTTTTTTATCATATTCTCCTATTTTAACACTCAAATTTGAATCTAAAATTTCTAAACCTTGTTTTATTTTTTTATCCTTTGTTTCAATATAAATATCAATGTCACTTCCTTTTTCTGCAGATTGTTTTGCATAAGAACCAAAAAGAATAGCTAATTTAATTTTATTATTTTCTTGTATTCTTTCAATGATTTTTCTTAAAAAAGGATACTTTTTTAATAACTGTATTAATTTATAATTTTCAGCTGCAAAAATAAATGCCTTTACTTCAAGATTTTTTTTTAAAAAATAAACCTTATTTTTTCCTTCTAAATTATAATCAACAACATTTGAATCAAATAGCTCCTTCATTCTCCTTGAAATAATCATATGATTGGTGTTAAATTTTTTAGCCAAGGCTCTTACATGATTACCCCCTTTTAATAAAATATTCACAATTTCCAACTTGTAATCTTTTTGTTCCATATGTAACATATACATTACAACATATTTAAAGCTTGCTATTAAGTTATAAAACACCCTCCATTACAAGTAACAATACATCTATGCGTTTCATCTGTTCCTGCAATATAAAGTTCATCAAAATTAGAGATATTTGCAGAAGTAACAAATGTTCCTGTTCCAGTGATAGAGATATTATTTCCTCCAACATCTACAGATGATATGATGCTGCAATTATCAGAACACGCAACATCCCAATTTCCAGAGGAGTATGAACAAGTGCCAGCGTCCTCATACCCCACAACAACAGAATCTGTCAATAATTCAGGAGTGTAATTGTAATTATCTGTTTCAAAGTTTAATTTATACTGGAAATATTGATTATTACTTAAACTAGAAATATTAGTTAATGTTGAATTACTACCAAAACTAATATACTGTTCTGTATCACATAAAACATCATTGCAACTTCTAGCAGAGATACTTAATCTTAATGCCCCTCTCTTGTAAATATCTAAAACTTCTACATCTGTCAAACTTCTA
>Ga0180009_10004401_pt1 | contig 15534 bp, 13 predicted proteins | sample OS_PC_MetaG_FD_123537 | JGI IMG/M metagenome (GOLD analysis project Ga0180009, IMG submission 123537) | Groundwater microbial communities from the Aspo Hard Rock Laboratory (HRL) deep subsurface site, Sweden - OS_PC_MetaG | ecosystem: Environmental > Aquatic > Deep subsurface > Groundwater...
CGCTTGATCTCCTTGTCCCAGATGGCCTTGGGCAGCCGCTCCCAGGGAATGACCTGGGCCAGTTTCCCGCCCAGTTGCTGGTCGCGCTCGAAGATATGGGCTTCAACCCCGCCCTTGGCAAGCTGCCAGGCCGCGTTCATCCCGGCCGGACCGCCGCCGATGATGGCGACTTTCTTGCCCAACGACTTGGCAGGCTTGGGAAGTTTGGCATCGCGGGCCGCGCGGCCCAGCATCTGCACATCGATCTTCTCGTCAACCAGCTGCCTGGAGCAGTTCTGCATGCAGAGATTCGGGCAGACATGGCCGCAGACCGAGGCAGGCAGTGGGGTGTAGTCAAGCAGCATCTCGTAGGCTTCATCGCCCTTGCCTTCGCGGAATAACCGCAGCCGGTCGACGGTGGGGATGTGCACCGGACAGTAGTAGGCGCAGGGCGCGGCCTTGTCGCGGTTGGCCCAAAAGGGCTGACGCCTTCTGAGATCACCGGTTTCAATCATGCCGATGGCACTGCGGTCCAACCCAGGAGCCAGATCGCGGATGGGGTCGCCGCCGCCGAAACCGGGATTCCAGATCTTGTGCTTGAACTCCGCCATGGGCATGGGCCCGGAAAACATCAGGGCCCGATCCTGGGGCGGGATGGAAATCAGCATCATCCATTCCTTGCGGACGGAGAGCTTCTTGAGCAGCCGGGTGCGGCCGATCTTTTTGAGATAAACGGGCATACGGTCCATGAGCCACTGCCACTGGGCATCGTTGGGCAGTGTTGCCATGACGCTTTTTTGGTCATAGGAGCCGTCGTTTTTGCCACGATAGAATATCCAGCCGCCGACCATGCCGACGCATGGGCGATACCCCAGGATGTTTTTGGAGTTTTTGGCCTCGATGCCGCACACCACGCCGATGCCGCCGCAGTTGAACTCCGCGAAGGTGTCACCCACCGAGCCCAGAACCCAGAGCTCCGGGCGCTGGTGCTCGGGGTTCCACTTGGTCATGGTCAGGCCCCGGGCGCCGATGGAGCCGCCGACATATACTTTGCCTTCGGCCATTGCGTTGCAAACCCCGTTGGTGGCGTCGCCCTTGACGGTGATTTCCGCGCCGATATTCAGGTAGCCTACATCATCGGAAGCAGGTCCATCGCAAACAATGGTGGTGCCGGGCATGCCCATGCAGCCGAGGCGCTGGCCGCAGGGGCCGTTGATCTCGATGTCCACCTTTTTGCCATTGTTCTTCAATCGTCCGCCCACGTTGTGCTGCCCGTAGGTTTCCAGCTTCAAGCGGGTGGATTTGGCAAAGGCCTTCTGAACCAGCTCTTCGTAGTTCTTGGAGCTGATCCGCTGGCCATTGGCATCAAGCCCTTTTACGACAATTACTTTGCTCACAGCGTGCTCCTTCTTAACAGACGTATCTGATATTTAAACGTTCGGCCACATCCTTGTCATCGATGCCCAAGGCGTCGGACATACCGATGGGCAGGCTCTGGGAGCGGCCCAGGGGTGCCATGATCTTCTTCATCTCGGTGCGGATGGACATGAAGGTCTCTGCCACGCGTTGGGCGACCTGATCCGGGTCCAGGCGGCGGTAGAGCTTGGGGTTCTGGCTGGTGATACCCTTAGGGCACAGGCCGATGTTGCAAACGTTGCAGCGATTGGTTTCGGTGCCGAGGCAGCCTGCCGCTGATTGCATGATGTACTTGCCCATATGGACACCGCTTGCGCCCAGCATGATCAGGGCCATGCCGTTCTGGGTGACATTGCCGTTTTTGCCCACGCCGCCGGCGGCAAAGATCGGGATTTCGTTTTGCTTGCCCTGGGCGCAGAGGTCGAGGTAGCACTCGCGGACATTGGCAGCAATGGGATGGCCGGTGGCGTCCATGCTGACGTTGTATGCCGCGCCGGTGCCACCGTCGATGCCGTCGATCATCAAAGCGGAGGCATAGGGGTTACGTACCAGGTTGTTCAAGACCGACTTGGCCGAGGTGGAGCCGGAAATCTTCGGATAAACCGGTACCCGGAAGTCCCAGGCCATGGACATGGTCTGGATCATCTTCATCACCGACTCCTCAATGGAGTAGAGGGTCTGGTGTACGGGAGGGGAAGGCAGATCAACCCCTTCCGGCACGCCGCGCAGACGGGCGATGAGCTTGGATACCTTAAACCACATCAACAGGCCGCCGTCGCCGGGCTTGGCGCCCTGGCCGTATTTGATCTCGATGGCCGCCGGGTCGCATTGCATCTCGGGGATGGCCCGGATGATTTCGTCCCAACCGAAATATCCGGACGCGATCTGGAGGATGATGTACTTGAGAAACGGGCTGCGCAAAACCCAGGGAGGGCAGCCGCCCTCGCCGGTGGCCATGACCACGGGAATACCGAGTACCTCGTTGCAGTAGGCTACGCCCTGAAGGAGGCCAAGCCACATGTTGGGAGAGAGCGCGCCAAAAGACATGGAGCCGATAACAAAGGGGAAGATCTCCCGTACCGGCGGAATCCATTCACCGGCCAGTTTGCGCCGGACATATTCTTCCGGCGGCAGTACCCGGCCGAGCAGTGTGTTGCAGGAAAATTCGTGGCGTCCCGCATCCAGAGCCGGATCGGTGAGCATGGAGATCCGGTCGAAGACAATGCGGTCGAGCAGGCTGGCGCCCGGAACATTGCGGCGTCCGCCGCGTTTGGCTGGTTCGCCCTGCTGGTTGTTGAGGAAGCGGAAGCGATCGCGGATGTCGTTATGTATCGGGTGGATCGCCTCATTGGGGCAGACAAGAGAACAGGAGCCGCAACCGATGCAGCGCTTGCTCACCTCGGTGGACTGACGGATGCCGACAAAGGTTTTGTAGGCACTGCCGCGTTCCGTGGAGGAAAGCACCAGATGGGGCATGCGCTTGCGCATGTAAGCCAACTTCAGGGTGCCCACCGGACACACCGCAGCGCAACGGCCGCACAGCGTGCAGCGGTCCTGGTTGTGCTCAATGATCCAGGGCAGATCGTTGGGGGTTAGGCTGCTCGGTGTATTGGGAATTGATCGAACTGTGACCATATCTGCAACTCCTGTCTGTCTGGAGGAATAATAACGGTGTGTTCCCGCATGGGCTGGAAATCCTTGGAGCGATCACGGTCGGGGATCATGGCGTCAACACCGCACATCTCCGAGGCAATGGCCCATTCGCCGGGCTTGCCGCCCACGGTGGCGGGCCGCATTTTCTTGGCGTCCATGACCAGCATGGAAGTTTCGTCGGGCAGGGTGCCGATCACCGCGTTGGGGCCATCGATGATCAACCGCCGGCAGGCGTCACGCAGGCCGCGGAGAAAATCGCCCTGAGGATGTACGGCCAGCTCTTCGTTTTTGAGCGGGGTGATCACATGCTTGTAGGTTTCAAGCGGCAGCTTGAGCTGCTTGGTCACATAGTGGAGAATATGGGCGAACACCTCGGAATCGGACTGATAGCCGATATAACCGGGGAAGGAGCGGCCGGAGAGCCAGTCTTTAATGGGAACAAATGCGGTGTTCTCGCCGTTGGTCATGGTGGCCACGCCTTGGATGAAGAAGGGGTGGCAGGCATAGAGGTTGATGCCGTAGTTGGTGTTCTGGCGGCCCTGGGCCATGCAGATCCGGCTGGTGATCCGGCCGGAATCCAGGCCGAGGGCAAGGCCGATCTCAAGGGGCCAGCCCACTTCCTTGGCCATGACCACGTCGGGCCACAGGGAGAAGGCGGTGAGGTCGTTGCCATGTGCTTCGCCATCGGCGCGCAGGGAAAGGCGGGCCAGCATCAGCTCGTGTTCGACCTGTTCAGGGGAGAGCTTGCTCCAGGCCGCGGGCTTTTTGTAAACCCGGAGGATATATTTGTGCCGGTCCTGCGCCTCGATCATCGCTTTTTTCACGTCGTACTCGTGGTCGTACTTGAGCGTGAATCCCGCCTTATCCATAAGATGGTCGAGACGGGCGAGCGCCTCTTCGGTGTGGGCGATACCCGAAAGAATCGGGTCGGCGGCGTTGTATTTGTAATCCGCGAACTTAAGCCCCCTGAGCAGCAGGCCGAGGCCGCTGCCGTCATACCCTTCCTGCATGGCTTCCATGGCCTGCAGCACCGAAAAGGGAGAGAAAGGCTCACTTGCGGTTTTCATGGCTAACCGGCACATGTGTCACTCCTTTGCATTATATAATGATATGGCTTCCTGAAAAAGCGAATCGACAGCCAACATTCGTGCGCGTATTGAAAAAAGTATGCGCTCCGGAATCTTGAAATATAGTGATTCCAAGAGGAAATTTCAACCGTGCAGGGCGAAGTTAGCGACTCACTGCATTACACCACAAAGAGTGGATTGTCAAGGGGGGAAACCGGGCTGCCCGGGGGTAATCTCATTGATTTTAAAGTTTGTTCGCTAATTCGCTTGACACAGAGGAAGAAGATATTTAATAATCTGATTATGAGCATATGCACATAACAAAACAGGTGTTTGTGTTTTTCCCGAAAAAACCATACCGGAGGAACGTGACATGAAAATCGCAATCAGCGCTACAGGCAAAGAACTCTCTTCCGTTGTTGATCCACAATTTGGGCGGGCTCCCTATCTTATTGTTATCGAATCCGATACCGGTGCGATTGTCGAGGTAATTGATAATCGAGAGGCCAGCGAGGCAGCTCAGGGGGCCGGAATAAAAGCGGCGGGACGCATTGCCGAGGCCGGAGCAAAGGCGATACTCACCGGCATTGTTGGGCCCAAGGCGGCTGCAATCTGCGAAAAAGCCGGAATAGAGATGATTAATGGGATACACGGAACAGTGGCGGAAGCAATAGAGCAGTTCAGGGCCACAGGGGAAATTCCCCGGGATCGGGAAGACTCAGCAGGGCAGACAACGACCGGAAAATCTGTGGCATGCAAAACGGGGAAGGGCCGGGGGCTGCAGGGTCAAGGCCAAGGTAAAAAGGGATGTGGCTGCCGAACCAGGCGGGGGGGGACATGAAAATTGCCATTGCCAGTGGTAAGGGAGGTGTTGGCAAAACCACAATCGCTGTAAGTCTCGCCCTCGCTGCGGACACACCGGTCCAGTATGCCGACTGTGATGTGGAAGAGCCAAACGGTCATATTTTTCTGCGGCCGGTTTTTGATCAGCGCAGGGAGATAACGCTCACCGTGCCGGAGGTACTTGAGGCTAAATGCACCGGCTGTGGGGAATGCCGGGATATCTGCCGATTTAACGCCATCACGGTTTTTGGCGTCATGGCTATGGCTTTCAACGAACTCTGTCATGCCTGCGGGGGTTGTTTTCTGGTTTGTCCGGAAGAAGCCCTTGCTAGGGGGGAACGATTGCTCGGCATTCTTGAAACCGGCCAGGCGGGCAAGATCCGTTTCAGCCATGGCATTCTCCGGGTTGGCGAAGCCATGGCCGTGCCGCTTATCGCAGCGGTAAGGGAGGCAGCGGAGCAGGAAGATGGGCTTATTATTCTTGATGCGCCACCCGGAACCTCCTGTCCGCTTATCGCCACCATAACCGGTGCAGACTACACCTTGCTGGTCAGTGAGGAAACGCCTTTCGGTCTGCATGACCTGCAATTGGCCGTTGGGGTATTGCGCAAACTTGACCAGCCCTTCGGGATCATTATCAATCGGGCCGATCTGGGAGACGGAAAAACCGGGCAATGGTGCCGCAGGGAAAATATTCCGGTACATCTTGAAATTCCCTTTGAGCGCGGGATAGCCAAGGGATATGCCGCTGGCAAACCTTTGATTCACTGTCGTCCCGAATTGCTGCCTGTGTTTGCCTCTTTGCTCAAGGAGTTAACTTCATGAAGGAACTGCTGATATTGAGCGGCAAGGGGGGCACGGGGAAGACCTCAATAACCGGGGCCTTGGCCATGCTGTTACCGGAAACGGTTCTGGCGGACTGCGATGTGGATGCCGCAGACCTTCATTTGCTTCTTTCTCCCCAGGTTCGGGAAGAGCATGCCTTCTGGTCCGGGGTGGAGGCGGTCATCGATCCTATGCTCTGTTCCGGGTGCGGTATTTGCGCCGATCTTTGCGAGTTTCACGCCATTCGTATGGAAGAAAAGGCGGTATTAAAGCTCTTTTCCTGTGAGGGCTGCGGTGTTTGTGCCCGCTTTTGCCCGGAGCAGGCAATCCGTCTCCAGGAAAAACAATGTGGGGTCTGGTTCAGGTCTGATACCGAATACGGCCCCATGGTCCATGCCCGTCTCGGGATTGGAGAGGAGAATTCCGGCAAGCTCGTTTCTCTGGTGAAAAAAAGATCCAGGGAGTTGGCTGAAGTTGAAAACGCCTCTTGGCTGCTGGTGGACGGGCCACCGGGTATTGGCTGCCCTGTTATCGCTTCTTTCTCTGGGGCTGACTTTGTCTTGCTGATTACCGAGCCGACCCTTGCCGGCCTGCATGACCTCCAGCGGGTGGCGGATTTGGCCCGTCACTTCAAGATACCGGTTGGTGTTTGCATCAACAAATGGGATCTTCATCCGGGGTATGGTGCTGATATCGAGCGGTTGTGTCGCGAGCAGGGTATTCCTGTTTTGGCAAAAATTCCCTTTGACCGTGCAGTTGTGGGGGCGGTGGTCGCGGCTATGCCTCTGCCGAAGCATGCACCAAATTCTCCGGCAGCGCTTGCCGTTTATGGGCTGTATGAAAAAATCATCAGTCTTACTCCGGGCAATTGGACGGTTCGGTGAGGCATGAGTCTTAACTTTTGTAGGAGGAAACGCATGAAGACACTGGTCGTTTATTCATCACAGACAAACAACACGAAGAGGCTGGCGGAAGCTGCGGCAACGGCGCTTAATGCTGAAATGGTCTCGGTTGGGGCGGCAGGAGACATCAGCAATTATGATCACATCGCTGTTGGCTTCTGGTTCAAAGGTGGCGGTCCAGACCCTGCGACCCAGGATTTTTTGCCAAAGTTATCCGGGAAAAAGGCTTTCCTGTTTGCCACCCATGGTGGTGCTGCTAATTCCACTCATGTCAAAAACGGGATGAACAAGGCTCGGGATTTGGCAGCGGGGGCAACAGTGGCAGGCAGCTTCAGCTGTCCTGGTGAGGTTCCCGTCAAGGTGCAGGCTGCGATTGCAGAGAAGAATCCTAATGCACCTTGGCTTCCTGATGCGCCTGCCGCTACCGGTCATCCCGACGAAAAGGATCTTTCGGATTTGCGCAAGGCTCTTCGGGACAGTTTTTCCTGAATTCTGTTTCGAAAAACATGAAGGGGCGTGCAGTTCTGCGCGCCCTTCCTTTGTCCTCGGTCAGTCTGCCAGAAGTTATTCATTAATTATATTGAACCATTGAAAAGTATTATTTGGGGGAATGAAGGGCAGAGCCGTAGGAATTTTGGACTCCTTGTGGTTTTTTGCTTTTCTTGGATTTCAGTCTGGCGGAAATGGAAACGAGAGAGGCGGAAATGTTTGTCTTTTCGGCATCCACACTGTAGAACTGAAAAAATCGCACCAGTGCTTGGTTGAGTGAGGCCCATCGACGAAGATGTTTCTTCGCTCAGTCTTGATGCTTGGCCTTCAGGGCCTGGCCCAGTTCCGGCAGGTCTCCAAACCGGACCATTTTCCCTTGACAAAAAAAGACAAAAGGAATAATCAAATTCCTCCCGGCGCGGCACGCATCGTGTGTTTTCGCTTACAATCTGTTGTTTGAAATCTGATTAAATTCGGTATGTTGCGCGTTACGTTGCCTGCCGAGAACCCCATTAAGAAAGTGACATGGCATCCTTACTGACCTTCCCCAAAGGTGGTGTGCATCCGCCTGCATCAAAGGATTTGACCGCGAACCTCGCTATTGAGGTAATGCCGGTGCCTGATGAGCTCGAGATTATTCTTGGCCAGCATATCGGCGCACCCTGCACCCCCACGGTGTCTCCCAAGGACGAAGTGCAGGAAGGCGGCCTCATCGGGGAAGTGAAAAAGGGACTCGGGGTTCCCCTCCATGCCCCGGTGGCCGGGACCATCAAGGCGTTCGGCATGTCCGGTCACCCCATGCGCGTTTCCGCTCCCTCCATTAATATCCAGACCAATAAAGAAATACCCCCGGTGCAGTATTCCCGCTGCGACTGGCAAAAATTGAGCAAGGAAGAGCTGTTGGCCAAGGTGCATGGCGCCGGGATCATCGGCATCGGCGGCGCAGGTTTTCCTTCCCATGTCAAGCTCTCGCCACCGCCGGACAACCCTGTTGACACCCTGATCTTAAACGGTGCCGAATGCGAGCCGTATATCACCGCGGACCATCGTCAGATGCTGGAGCATGCCCGGGAGATTGTCGAGGGCGCTCTGGTGATCCTCAAGATTCTCGGAATCGGCAAGTGCTTTATCGGCATCGAAAATAACAAGCCCGACGCCGTCGCGATCATGTCCGAAGCCGCTGCCGCGGCATCTACACCCGAACACACCGTTACGGTGCAGCCCCTGCAGGTCAAGTACCCGCAAGGGTCGGAGAAACAGCTCATCCAGTCCATAACCGGGCGCAAGGTTCCCGGTTTTGCCCTGCCCTCCGCGGTGGGCGTGGTGGTCCATAATGTGAGCACCGCCCGGGCGATCTACGATGCGGTGGTCCTGTCCAAACCCCTGTACGAGAAGGTCATGACCATCTCCGGCAAGGGGATCAAGCGTCCGGCCAACCTGCGGGTCAAGGTGGGCACTAAGATCAGCGAGATTGTCGAGTATCTGGGCGGGGTCACCCCGGAACTTTCCAAGATCATCATGGGCGGGCCGATGATGGGCTTTGCCGTTTCCAGTCTGGACATTCCGGTAACCAAGACCACCTCTTCGGTGCTGTTTCTTGCCGAGGATGAGATCGATTCCAGCCCCCATTCCCAGTGCATCCGTTGCGGCTGGTGTCTGGATGCCTGTCCCATGGGTCTTGAGCCCAAGGAGATCGCGCTGTATGTGGAGGCCGGTCGTCCGGAGGACACCGGCCAGTTCGGGGTGTTCGAGTGTTTTGAGTGCGGTTGCTGCGCCTATGTCTGCCCGGCAAAACGGCCCTTGGTCCAGTTTATCCGGCTGGCCAAGATGAAGGCCAAGCGTTGATCCATCAGAACGTAAGCAAGGAGAAGAGTCATTAACGAGCACGCTGCAGATAAAGCTGAGTTGAGCAGTTCACCTGCTCAAACGAAACTTATACCCTCTGGGTGCAACCAGTCGCCCGCAACACCGCATCTGTGGAAAGTTTCCGTTTCCCCCCATGTGCGGAGCGGCGAGTCGGTTGAAAAAATCATGTGGACCGTGGTGGCCTGCCTGGTGCCGCCCCTGGTCTTTTCGGTGTTTATTTTCGGGATTCAGACCCTGTTCATCACTGCGGTAAGCGTGGCCAGTTGCGTGGCGGTGGAAGCCGCAACCCAGAAGGCCCTGGGCCGCAAGATAACCATCGGCGACGGAAGCGCGGTGATCACCGGGCTGCTGATCGCCTTTGTCATCCCTCCCGGAGTATCGCCGCTGTTGCCGGTGCTGGGCGCGGTTATGGCCATTGCCATCGGCAAGCATCTGCTGGGAGGGATCGGCTACAATATCTTTAACCCGGCGCTTCTGGGTCGGGCCTTTCTGGTGGCAACCTTTCCGGTGGCCATGACTTCTGCCTGGCTGCCGCCGCTTTCCGATCTGGCGATTTTTTCCTATCTGGGCACCCCCATCGACGCCATTGCCACCGCCACCCCGCTGGCGGTGCTCAAGACCCAAGGACTTGCCGCCTTTACCGAGCAGTTCGGTGCTGCTGCCAATCTCTATACCAATTTCTTTCTTGGTTGGCGGCCGGGCTCCATCGGTGAGACCTCCGGCCTGCTCATTGTGCTGGGCGGCCTGTATCTTTTGTATCGCGGGTATATCACCTGGCATATTCCGGTTTCCGTGCTGGGAACCATTGCTCTGCTTACCTGGTGCTTTGGCGGGGAAACCTTGTTCAGCGGTGATCCGCTGCTGGCCATTCTTTCCGGCGGGGCACTGCTGGGGGCCTTTTTCATGGCCACCGATTACGTCAGCAGTCCTACCAACAAGACCTCTCAGCTCATCTTCGGTCTGGGCATCGGGGCGCTCACCGTGCTGATCCGTCTCAAGGGCGGGTATCCGGAAGGTGTCTGCTACGCCATCCTGCTCATGAACCCGGTGAGCCCGGTTCTGGACGGATTCTTCAAGCCCAAGCGCTTCGCGCCTCTTCAGGGGGCACCGAAATGAAAGATATCCTCACCATCATTTTTCGGCTTACCGTTGCCTGTCTGCTGGCCGGTCTGGTCATGGGCGCCGCCTTTATCGTTACGGACAAAGCGAAAAAGCACAACCTGCATGTCAACGAACAGAAGGTGATGTTCAGCCTCCTGGGATATTCGGCGAAAAATCCCGCCCCGGAAACCGTGGCCTTGCATGAGGTCTACCGTTATATCGTCAGTCAGGGCGATGGGCTGAGCATGGGCTATCTCCTGCCCCTGCAGGATGGCTCCTTCTCTTTTGTGACTCTTGATTTGAACGGCGTTTTCGTGGCCCAGAACCCCGTAAATATCCCGGCGGAGAAGGTTGGCGAGGAAGGCGAGCGCAGTCAGGCGATTGCAGCCTCCATCGGCACCGGCAAAACCATCCGTTATGCCGACCAGACCATCGTGGTCACCAATGACGGCAAGAGGACGGCCTATCTTCTCCCCGGCAAATTTCCCGGCTTCAAGACCTTCATCGGTACGATCCTTGCCGTGGACCAGGATTTCTCCATCCTCGGCCTGGAGATCATGGAGCACGAGGAAGATCCCGGTCTTGGGGGCGAAATCGTCCAGGAATATTTCAAGAATCAGTTCAAAGGCAAGCCGCTTGAAACCATCAAGAAGCTGGAAGTCATGAAAACGCCCCTGCCAGAGGAGTATCTCATGGTTCTGGAGGCGGAAAAGCGTGAACGGATGGATGCGGAAGACGTGGCGCGCATCCAGGAGCAATATAGAGACAGCGATATCTATGCGCTTACCGGCGCGACCATCTCAAGCAGTGCGGTGACCAACGGAGTCAAGGCGATGGTGAAGAAATTCGCCTACCGGCTGGAAATTCTTGACCGGGTTCTTGCAGAGCAGCATATCGCGGTCCCTTTTTAGCAGACGGAGAATGTGACAGTGGCGACTGACAAAACAAGCTTTCAACTGGTGGTCAACGGGATACTGAACGAGAACCCCATTTTTAGGCTGGTGCTTTCCATGTGCCCGGCGGTGGGCATCAGCACCACGGTGATGAACGGCTTCATGCTGGGAATTGCGGTTCTCTTTGTTCAGGTGTTTTCAAGCTGCACCATTGCCCTGTTCAAAAACGTCATCCATCCCCGGATTCGGATTCCAACCTACACGCTTACCATCGCAACCTGGGTAACGGTGATCGATATGGTGCTGGCGGCCTACCTGCCCGAGGCGTATGCCAAGATGGGTATTTTCGTCAAGCTCATCGTGGCCTTTGCCATTATCACCATGCGTCTTGAAATGTTCGCCTGCAAGGAAAGCGTCAGCGCTTCTTTCTGGGACGGCATCGGCATGGGGTTGGGCTTCATGTTCGGAATGATGGCCCTCGGCTTTGTCCGGGAGCTGCTGGGGCTGGGCACCATTCTCGGCTATGACGTCCTGGGCTTCAAGCCGCTGCTCTTTTTTGTGCTGCCCTTTGCCGGGTTTTTCTGCGTCGGCCTGATGATGGCCTTTTTCAACTATATCGAGATTGTCTACAAGCGAGCCAAGCGGGCCTGAACCATGAATATGCACACGATCAGACGGATACTGCTTTTCTTTGCAATTGTGCTTGCTTTGCCGGTTTCGGCGCAGGCGGAGGGACTCATTGCCGACCAGAGCTTCGGCAAGGCGGATAACGAAATCGTCGTAACCTTTACTGCGGCCGCAGACCGCGCCGTGGTTGAAGATCCGGCAAACTATCTGGTCTACGAAGAGCAGGACCCGGACATCAAGCTGGAACTGACGGGTGTTGTCTTGTCCGATGATCGGAAAACCGCCACGCTGACCTTTGCCGAGCCCCTGAACGTCAGGGTGCCCCATGTGGTCACCATCGACCGCCTTGTCGAAAGCGGGGCAGCGGCCACCTTCAAGGTTGCCCAGCCCTATCTCGGCTATCTGCTTTCCATTCTGATCAGCGCCCTTTTGATCAACAACTTTGTCTTCACCAAGTATCTGGGGCTCTGCGTGTTCTTCGGGACTTCCAAGCGTAAGGATACGGCCAAGGGCATGGGACTTACCTTCACCATGGTTATCGTGGTGAGCGCCATCATGAGCTGGTTTTTTTATCAGTTCATCCTCAAGCCGTTTGATTTGAACTTCCTGCAGATCGTGATCTTTATCGGTCTGGTTTCCCTTACGGTGCAGGCGGTGGACACGGTGCTGCGCAAGGTGAATCCGGCGCTGTTCAACGCCTTTGGCGTGTATCTGGTGCTGGTCATCGCCAACTGCGTGATCATCGCGGTGCCGCTGATCCTTGCGGACAACGAATATAATTTTTTTGAATCCTTCATGCTTTCCCTGGGAGCGGGCGGCGGTTTTCTGCTTGCCCTTTACCTGATGAGTTCGGTGCGGGAACGGATGGATCTCGCCAATATCCCGCCGACTTTTAAGGGCGTGCCCATTGCCTTTATTGTTGCCGGGCAGTTTGCCCTGGCGTTTTTGGGATTCTCCGGGTTGAGTCTTTTTTAGAATCCGTTGGGGAAAGAACCTCGGTTTACAGAGGCTCTTGCAAAAGTGCTCAAAAGTTCCCTCCCCCCTGGCGGGGGAGGGTTAGGGAGAGGGGGGAATAGCTATGAACCCGGCAGGTTGCAGCTTCACCCTCCCCCCCGGGCCCCTCCCGTCGAGGGAGGGGGAGTCAATTTGGAAGAGTTTTTCCCGAGGCGTTACTGTAACGGCGCAGGTTAGCGACAGAGCGGGACTCCGACTCTTTACGTTAGATTTTTGGTTGTTCCTTGTATCCGGAATAGGTGTGGAAATGGATCCAGCTTTAGTTAAACTTGCCTTGGGCGGCATCGCTCTTCTTGGGTGTATCGGCCTTTTTTTCGGCATCGGCCTTGCCTTGGCGGCGCACAGGTTCGCCGTTGAGGCAAATCCCCTGATCGAAGAGGTGTTGGAGTCTCTGGCCGGCGCCCAGTGCGGCGGTTGCGGGTATCCCGGCTGCGAGGGCTACGCCATCGCGGTGGTCACCAACCCCGAAGTGCCGCCCAATCTGTGTTATCCCGGCAAGGAAAAGGTGGCCGAGCGGGTGGCCCAGCTCACCGGCAAGAAGATGACCGCGGTTGAGGATATGATCGCTCTGGTCCGCTGCTCCCGTACGGAAGGGCGGGTCAGTCACAAGCACGAATACATCGGGTTTGCTTCCTGCACCGCAGCCAATCTCGGCTTCGGCGGGCCGTCGGCCTGCAACTATTCCTGCATAGGCCTTGGGGAATGCGCCGCAAGCTGCCCCTTTGACGCCATTGCCATGGTGGACGGCTTTCCGGTGGTGGATCCGGATAAGTGCGTGGCCTGCGGCACCTGCGTTCGGGCTTGCCCCAAAAGGATCATCGAACTCATGAGCCTCAAGGCCAGGGTGTATGTGCCGTGCAGCACCAAAGATCTTGGCAAGAATGTCCGCAAGGTGTGCGAGGTGGGCTGTATCTCCTGCCAGATGTGCGTGAAGAAATGTCCGGCCGAAGCCATTGCCTATGAAGAGGGCCTGATCAAGATCGACCATCCGAAATGCATTGCCTATGGCCCGGAGTGCCAGGAAATATGCGTGGAGAAATGTCCCCGCAATATCATGCGGAAATACGCGGGAAGAGCAGCCATTGCCCGGCAGGCGGAAGGGTTGAAGATGGCCTCCTGAGGCAGTGAAAAATGAAGAGAAAAAAGTTTACAATGAAAGGTACGAGGGGAGAAGCCCCAATCCTTTTTTATCGCGTCGTGAGGAAAAAATGAAAACGAAATCACCCAAGTGTAATCAGCAGAGAAGATCCTTTTTGAAGCTTTCCGGTATTCTCGGCCTTGGCGCAGCTTCTGCGGCCATGTTGCCCACGCCCCACGCGGAAGCGGTTCTTTTTGGGCCCAGGGAATACAAGGTTTCTTCGACCAGGCTGTCCATGGGATCGTTTTTGTCCATTACCGCCATCCATTCTTCGCGGGATGAGGCGGAAAATGCGATTGGTCTTGCCTGGGAGGAGATTGACCGGCTCGGCAGCCTGTTGAGCCGTCATGATTCCTCCACTCCGGTTTCTCATCTCAACAGCACCGGCGCTCTGCGCAAGGCTCCGACGGAGGTGCTCGAGGTCGTTGCCCGCTCCCTGTATCTCAACAAGCAGACCAACGGAGCCTTTGATATTACCGTCAAGCCCCTGGTCGATCTTGTCAAGGAGCGGTTTGCCGCCGGCATGACACCTACCGAATCCGACATCAGCGCACTTTTGCCCCGGGTGGGTTCCGAGCAGATTCGCTTCACTGCTGGTGATATCTCTTTTGCCCGGCAGGGCATGGGCATCACTCTGGACGGCATTGCTCCCGGATATATTGTCGACCGGGTTTCCGCGCTTCTTACCGCCAAAGGGATCACCAATCATCTGATCAATTGCAGCGGCGATATCCGCACCAGCGGCACGGCGGCCAAAGGCAAGCCCTGGACCGTGGCCATTCAGGACCCTGCCAAGCAGAAAGCCTACCCTGAGGTGCTGACCATGGGCGCAGGTGCCATTTCCACCTCGGGCAGCTACGAGATTTTTTACGACCGTGAAAAAATGTTCCACCATATCGTCACCCCCAAGACCGGCCATTCGCCGAGGCTCATGACCAGCGTGACGGTGAAGGGGGTTTCGGCGATGGATGTCGATGCTCTGGCCACCGGCATCATGGTTATGTCTCCGGCGGAAGGCATTCGCTTTGCCGAGACTCAGCCGGGGTGCGCATGTTTTATTGTCGCTCAGGATGGGAGCTTCAAGAAATCAGCGAGTTGGAGCAAGATTGGCTGATTGTTTCGGGTGACAGGGTGGATGTGAAAAAAGGGGCCTGTCGGCCTCTTTTTTTGTTATTGGCTCACCTGAGGCTCTTGCACAGGCAGTATTGTGCTTCGACAGGGCTCTCCTGAGCGTGTCGAAGGGCTCAGCATGAACGGAATAAACTATAATGATTTAATCGTGGTTGCCGTTCTCCCTGAGCCTGTCGAAGGGTGTCTTTCTGTGTTTTCGAGACTCACAGAATAGAGTTTTAAAAGAGTTCTTCCCGGGAGCAAAGGGTATGTCCGAGATAAAAAATCCCCTGGAAATATATGCGGCGCTGGTAAAGACGAACTGCGGTGAGTGCGGGGTGCCTTCGTGCATGGCTTTTGCCGCGGCGGTGCTTCAGGGGCAAAAGAAGATAGCCGCTTGTCCCTATCTCGACTCTGCGGTTGTGGCGCAGTTGAGCCAACGGATTGTTCAGCGCCGATCCCTGGAGGACGATCATCAGCAGGCTATCGAGCAGTTGCAGCAACAAGTGGCTGCGCTTGATTTCGCTGAAGTTGCGCCGCGTCTTGGAGCGCGGCTGGTGGACGGGAATCTGGGGATCAACTGTCTGGGCAAGGATTTTTTTATCACTCCG
>Ga0180009_10004402_pt1 | contig 15533 bp, 8 predicted proteins | sample OS_PC_MetaG_FD_123537 | JGI IMG/M metagenome (GOLD analysis project Ga0180009, IMG submission 123537) | Groundwater microbial communities from the Aspo Hard Rock Laboratory (HRL) deep subsurface site, Sweden - OS_PC_MetaG | ecosystem: Environmental > Aquatic > Deep subsurface > Groundwater...
GGCTGGGCTGGTTCGGATTCAACCCGGGTTCGACCACGGCGGCCAACAAGGACATCGCCCTGATCTTCGTGAACACGAACCTGGCCGCGGCCACGGGGGCCGTCGTGGCCATGGCGATATCCTGGCTGCGCTTCGGCAAGCCTGAAATGGGCATGACCCTCAACGGGGCCCTGGCCGGTCTGGTGGCCATCACCGCGCCCTGCAACAACGTCACGCCCCTCAGTTCGGTTGTCATCGGGGCCGTGGCCGGCATGCTGGTCTTTGCTTCGGTCCTGTTCTTCGACCGGATCAGGATCGACGACCCGGTCGGCGCGGTATCGGTCCACGGCGTCAACGGCGCCTGGGGCACCCTGGCCGCCGGTTTGTTCAACACGGGCGGCGTGACGGCCAAGATTGTGGGTGTCCAGCTTCTGGGCATGGGGGCCGCCTTCATCTGGGCCTTCGGTCTGGGTCTGATCATGTTCAAGATCATCGACGCGACGGTCGGACTGCGGGTTTCGGAGGCCGAGGAGGTCGAAGGGCTCGACTTCAGTGAACACGGCGGCAACGCCTATCCGGACTTCCAGGTCACGGGCTGACGGGAAAAGGAGGACGTATCATGAAAAAAATCGAAGCCATCATCAAGCCTTTCAAGCTCGATGACGTCAAGGAGGCCCTGACCAACCTGGGCGTGGCCGGCATGACCATCAGCGAGGTCAAGGGTTTCGGCCGGCAGAAAGGTCACAAGGAAATCTACCGCGGGGCCGAATATGTGGTCGACTTTCTGCCCAAGGTCAAGATCGAGATCGTAGCCGACGACGACAAGGCCGAACCGGTGGTCGAAGCCATCCTGGCCGCGGCCCAGACCGGCAAGATCGGCGACGGCAAGATATTCATCATTCCGGTCAGCGAGGCCGTCCGCATCCGGACCGGAGAACGAGGCCACGAGGCCGTGTAACCGATTCCCCCCGGCCCGGGGATCACCGCCCCGGGCCGTCGTCCCACCCCAAAATCCAACATAAACACCCGCGCCCGCCGGTCCGGTCCCCGCGCCGGACCGGCGGCCTTCCCTCCCTCCGAATCCTTTTGTCACCGGCCCCGCGAGTCTGGTATGCTTCCCGCCAGACCCATCACACACGCGGAGGTGAGATCATGAACCCCTTGACCGGCTTCATGGAGCCGCGGTCCGTGGCATTTCTGGGGGCGTCGGGCCGTCCGGGCAGCATCAGCGCCCTGGTCCTGGGCAATCTTCTCAAGTTCGGGTTTGGAGGACAAATCTACCCGATCAACCCGAAGGGGGGCGAACTGTTCGGTCTGAAGGTCTATCCCGGTCTGGGGGACGTGGACGGCCCGGTGGACCTGGCCGTGATCTACCTGCCTCCCGCCGGCGTGGTCGACGGCATCCGGGAATGCGCCCGCAAGGGCGTGTCCTCGGCCATCGTGGTTTCCGACGGTCTGGACGAGCGGTCCGACGGCGGACGGACCTTGACCGAGGAAATGCTCGAAGCGGCCCGGGAAGGCGGGGTCCGGATCATGGGGCCCAACTCCATGGGCGTCATCAACGCCCGGCACCGGTTTTCCACCAGTTTCGCCCCCTTCGAGGACCTGCCCGAAGGCGGACTGTCCCTGATTTCCCAGACCGGTCTGTTCACCGGCGCGGTCATGGTCTGGCTGGCCGACGATCAGGGCGTGGGCGTGGGCAAGTCCATCGATCTGGCCAACAAGTGCGACGTGGACGAGATCGAGACGCTCGAGTACCTGCTCGATGACCCGGAGACCCGGGTGATCGGCATGCATATCGAGGAAGTGACCCGGGGAAGCCGTTTCATCGACACGGCAAGCCGGGTTTCGCTCGAAAAGCCCATCCTGGCCCTCAAACCGGGCAAGACCGAGGTCGGCTCCCGGGCCGTCTCCTCCCATACCGGTTCCCTGGCCGGCCGGGACGAGTCCTACCAGGCCGCCTTTGCCCAAAGCGGCATCCTGCGGGTCCAGGACCTCGAGGAACTGGCCGATCTGGCCAAGGCCTTCATCCACCTGCCGCCCATGCGGGGCCCCCGGGTCGGCATCGTGACCTTCACCGGCGGGTGGGGCGCCCTGTCCGCGGACGTCTGCGCCGAGTTCGGCCTGTCCGTGGCCGCCCTGGCCCCGGAAACCCTGGCCGCCCTCCAGGAGATCGCGCCGCCCTGGAGGCGAATGACCAATCCGGTCGACCTCTGGCCGCCGACCCGGCTCGGCGTGGCCGACACCTATCGGGCCTGCATCCGGGCCCTGGCCGCGGACGAGGCCACGGACGCCATCCTGGTCCTGGGTCCGGCCTTCGACGATCCCATGTTCGACATCTACGAAGTCGTGCGGGAGGAAACGGCCCGGCATCCCGACGTGCCCCTGGTGACCTGGGCCGTGGGCGACCGGGCCGGCATGAACAAGGCCGCCTCCATGGTCCGGTACGGGTGTCCGTTTTTCCCCACGGTCCGGCGGGCCGTCCGGGTGCTCTCCGCGCTTTACCGCCGCCACCGGTTTCTCGAAAGCCGGGGCTGAGCGGCGCGGCGGGCTATTTTTTCTTCAGGATCAGGTCGGTGTAGCCCATCTCCTCGAGGGCGACGGGAAACATCTGGAAGGCGGGTTTGACCACGGGCAGCAGTTTGAGCATGGCCGTGACCTTGCCGCCCTGCTTGACCTTGCCCCTGGCCACGGAGGCGATGGGGTTTTCCAGTCCGTGCCAGAAGCGGTGGGAGTGGTCGGCGCTCTGCTTGGACCAGACGTCCTCCTGGACCTCGCAGGGGCCGAGGTAGTAGGTTCCGTGCCAGCCCTCTCGATCGGGCGGGTTTTTCAGGTCGATGGTCACTTCCGCCTCGGGGTCGGTGTAGATGAATTTGATGATGATGCCGGCTTTGCCCATCTTGGTCCCGATCTTGGGGTCCTGGAGAATCCGGCCCAGGAAGTAGCCGTATATTTCATAAAGGTGGTCCGCGTCGCGATAGTATTCGCCCATGTGCTTCTCCTTTGGCTCTCAGATGTCGTATTCCATGCGGCCGATGATCTCATCCTGGGCCACGTCGCTCAGATCGACGAACGTGGCCGAGTATCCGCTGATGCGGACGATCAGGTCCCGGTGCCGGTCGGGGTCGTTCCGGGCCGCTTCGAGCAGGCCGGAGTCGACCATGTTGAACTGGACCTGGACCCCGCCCCGCTCGAAAAAGGCCTGGATCAGCGCGACCAGGCTCTCCGTGCGGATGCGCCGGCCCGGAAAGCGCATGTTCAGGTTGGCCCCGTTGTGCACCCGATCGAGGGGCAGCCGGGCCGCCGAGTTCATGACCGCCGTGGGGCCGGACACGGCCCGGCCTTCACTGGGCGTGATGCCATTGCCTAAAACCTGGCCGGCGAAACGTCCGTCCGGCGTGGCCCCGGTAAAGGCGCCCATGGCCAGGTGGAAGCCCACGGAAAACACCCCCGGCCAGAAGGCCCCGCCCCGAAAATTGCGATGTTTCTTCAGTTCGTCGCAGAAATGGTTCAGGACCCGGCCGGCCATCTCGTCCACTTCCCCGACGTCGTTGCCGTACTTGGGCAGTTTGTTGCCGAGGTAGACCCGCCGGGCCTCGGACTCGCTCCAGTCGTCGGCCAGCCATTCGGCCAGATCGCCCATGGAGAAGCGCCGGTCTTCGAAAACCGCTTTTTTTACCGCGTACAGGGAGTCGGCCACGTTGGAAAAGCCCATGAACTGGACCCCGGTCGAGTTGTAGACCGCGCCGCCTTCGGTCACGTCGCGGCCGTTTTCCAGGGGTCCTTCGATCATGGCCGAGGCGAACGGCGAGGGCAGCATCTCGGCGATGGCCCGGTCCAGGCACTCGATGCCCCGGACGAAGCGCCCCACGAAATGGCCGACCTGGGTCTGATAGGCGTCCCAGACCTGGTCGAAGGTCCGGAAGCCGGCCGGGTCGCCGGTATTGAGTCCGGACTGGTAGCCGAAGACGTTGTCGATGCCGTCGGACAGGGCGAATTCGAGGCACTTGATTCCGCTGAACTGGACGGCGAAGGTCGAGCCGAAGCTCTTGCCCTGGGCGTTGGGTTCGAGGCAGCCGACCACGCCGTAGTCCCGGGCGTCTTCCAGGGTATGCCCGGCCCGGCGCAGGGACTCGACGATCCGCTCGTCGTTGAAAAAGTGCATCAGGACGCCGTCCCGGGCGTATTCGGCGGCCCGGTTGAAGAAGCGTTCCGGGGACCGGGCATTCAGGCGCACGCCGAAGTTGGGCTGCACGGTGCGCACGTCCGCGTATGCGTCCAGGCCGATATGGCTCAGTTCGTTGGTCGCGTCCCGTCCGTCCCGTCCCAGGCCGCCCACGGTCACGTTCTGGGTGGTCTTTCCTTCCGTGCCCTCGCCGCCCGGGATGTAGGCCTCTTCGAGCACGTTCCATATTTCGCAGACCTTGATATAGAGCAGGGACAGGAGTTCGCGGGCGCCGTCCGCCGTGATCCGTCCCGCCTCCAGGTCCTTTTGGTAATAGGGGTGGAGGACCTGGTCGATCCGGCCCAGGGAGATCGAGTTGCCCCCGGTTTCGATCTGGGCGATGAGATGGATGAAGTACAGGCTCTGGACCGCCTCGTGAAACGTCTCCGCCGGCCGGGCCGGCACCCGTTCGCAGACCCGGGCGATCTCCCGCAGCTCCGCCGCCCGGGCCGGGTCGGTCTCGGACCGGGCCATCCGGGCCGCCAGATCGGCGTAACGGCGGGCGAAGGCGGCGGCCGCTTCGAGGCTCCGAACCGCGGCCCGGTAAAAAAGCCCCGGGCGTCCCCGGCGCTCCTCCGGTCCCAGGGCCTCGTACCGGGCCTCGGCCTCGGCGGCGATCCCCTCGAGTCCTTGGGCCAGGACCCGATGGTGGTTCATTGTGAAGTGGCCGATGCCGTATGTGATCTCGAGCATGAAGGTGAAGACGTACTTGTCCATGTCCTGGGCCACGTCTTCGGGCAGCAGGGCCTCGAAACGCTCCTCGACCGTCCGGCCCCGCCAGAAAGGCAGAATGTCCTGGATCAGTTCCCGCTTTTCCGCCTCGGTAATCAGGGCCCGCTGCACCACGCGGCGATCGAAGTTCTCGGCATCCCCTTCGATCCAGCGGGACTTGTTCTCGGGAAACAAGGGGGCGCCTTTGAGCTTGCCGGTCCGGCAGCCCACGAGCATCTCCTCGTCCCGGATGACCACGGTCATTTTTCTCAGCACGTTGTCCAGGGCCAGGCTCATCCGGGTCAGCGGGTCCTTTTCCCAATGCGCGGCCATGGCTTGGGTCAGATAGCGGGCCCGTTCGACGCAGACCTCCTGGGGCGCGTCCACGATCCGTTGCCGGAGCCGGCCGACGCGGGCGCCGGTCGCCCGGCTGACGGCGGCGATGGGGTTCATACCTGTCCTCCTCGATCCGGACGATTCACAAAGTGATCACCTCTGAACCATCCGGGTCAGACCTTGATGTCCATGTGATTGAGCAGTATGGCGTCCCGGACCCGCATCGGCAGCAGGCGGTTGAGAAACAGGAAAAAGCGGCTCATGAAATCCACCTGGTTGAGCCGCTTGGGACCGGGATGCTCGATGAGGGCCGCGATCTTGCGCGCCGCCTGGATCGGGGTCGGGGCCGTCTTGATCAACTCCTCGTCCCGGGCGATGAACCGCCGGACCCGCTCCCGGTAAGGCGATCCTTCGGGCGGAAGCTTGTGAATCTTGGCCGCGAAGCTGGTCGAGACCTGGGCCGGCTGGACGAGGGCCGTCTGAATCCCGAAGGGCTTGACTTCGTAGTACAGAGAAAGCACCAGGCCTTCGACGGCGAACTTGCTGGCGCTGTAGATCGACTCGAAGGGAAAGGGAATCTGGCCGACCAGGGAACTCATGGCCACGATCTTGCCGGCCTGGCGCTGGCGCATCGACGGCAGGAAGGCCTGGATGACGGCCGCGGTGCCGATGACGTTGATTTCAAGGCATTCGAGTGCCGCTTCGAGGTCCACCTCTTCGAAGGGGCCGAAAAAGCCGATGCCCACGTTGGACATGAGCGTGTCCACCCGGCCGTACCGTTCCAGGACCTCGTCCCGGAACCGAAGGATGCCCGGCCGGTCCGTAATATCCAGGTCGATCAGGTAATGTTCGTTCCCGCTGGAAGCCAGCTCTTCCCGGAGTCCGGCCGTTCGTTCCCGGTCCACGTCGAAACCGGCGATCAGGTGCCCTTTTCCGGCCAGTATGCGCGCCACTTCCCGTCCGATTCCGTCCGCCAGCCCCGTAATGACAACCACCTGCTTCATGGCGACCTCGCTTTCTCGGCCCGGACGATTCATGAGCCATCCGCCGCGGCGGCGAAAATCCGCCCCGCCGTGTCGCCTCATGATTCGCCCCGGCTAGGTTGAGCGGTTATTGAACCTCCGGCCAAGCTGTTCCATGGACTCGCGAAAATCCGGGTATTGGAAGGTGAACCCGGTCTGTTTGAGCCTGCTGTTGTCGACCACGTAGTCGTTGTCCAGATATTTGACCGCGTCGCATTCGAGGTCCGGCACCCGGCCCCGCCATGAGCAGATCAGGCCGTCGACGCGGGCCGTGGCCCGGATGAGGGGCAGGGGCAGTCTCAGTTTGGGCGGAGGGGTGCCGAAGGTCCGGGCGGCCAGGGTCAGGGCCTCCTCGATGGTCGGGTTGGAGTCGTCGGCGATGTTGTAGATTCGCCCCAGGGCCGATTCGAGACCGGAGAGGTGGAGCACGGCGGCGGCCACGTCTTCGGCCCGGACGTTGGCCAGGCGCTGGCGGCCGCTGCCCGGAATGGCGGCGATCCGGGTCGGACGGGAAAAGACCTTGCCCGCGCCGTCGTTGCAGCGAGGGCCGTAGACCGTGCAGGGCCGGACGATGATGGCGGGCAGTCCCTCGCGAATGCGCTCCAGCACCACGTCCTCGCCGGCCTTTTTACTCCGGCCATAGTCGTCCCGAGGCTCGCGGGGGTCCTCCTCGGTGAAAGGGCTTCCCGCGTAGTATCCGTACACGCTGGTCGAAGTGACGTGGACGAAGCATCGGACCCCGTGCTCCAGGGCCAGGCGGGTCATGTGTTCGACCCCGGCCACGTTGGTCGGGTGGAGCCGATGGTAGGGCGTGGAAAAATTGCAGATGGCCCCCAGGTGAAAAACCCGGTCCACCCCCTCGAAAAGCGGCGGCAGGGTCTCGGGCCGGGTCAGGTCGGCCGGGAGGTATTCGACGCCCAGGTTTTCGAAAAAGGCCAGGTCCTGGCGCGGCCGGGCCGTGGCCCGAACCCGGACGCCTTCGGCCGCCAGACGCTCGACCACGTGGCTGCCCATGAATCCGGCGGCCCCGGTGACCAGGGCGAGTCCGTGAAAAGCCATGCCGTCCCTCCAGGAGAAGCGGTCCAGGTCCCGCCTGCTCCGGGTAATCGCAACAGCCGCGTTCCGCGACGGCGCAAGGTCGATCCGAATGTGATGCGAATGGATACGTATTGTGCGGCATTGCCACCCGGGAGTCAAGCCTGTTGAAGATATCTTCCTGCCGGGATGAAAACCCGGGGCGGCCAGGTTCTTGGATCAGCTCTCATCACGAGCCGGACGGATGGCCTTTTCGTCCAGGACCGACCGGATGGCTTCGGCCACGTCCCGGACCGCGAACGGTTTCATCAGGAAGCGTCTGATGCCCTGTCTCAGGGCCGTCTTGGCATCGATCTGGTGGCTGAAGCCGGTGCAGAGGATCACGGGCGCGTCCGGCCGGATGGTCATGATGGCCCGGGCCAGGTCGATCCCGGTCAGGTAGGGCATGGTCTGGTCGGTGACGACCAGATCGAAGTCGTCGGGCCGTTCCCGGAACATGGCCAGGGCGTCGAGGCTTGACGTCAGGCTGGTGACGCGATAGCCCAGATGCCGCAGGATGTCCCGGTTGACGGTCGACAGGGCGGACTCGTCATCCACGAACAGGATGTGTTCCGTGCCGACCGGAATGGCTTCGGGCTCCTCCCGCCCGTCGGCCCGCCCGGGGGCATCGGCCAGGGGCAGGTCCACGTGAAAGACGGTCCCTTGGCCCGGCTCGCTTTGAACGGTGATTTCCCCCTGGTGGCTCTTGACGATGCCGTAAACCACGGCCAGTCCCATGCCGGTTCCTTCGCCCGGGCCCTTGGTGGTGAAAAAGGGTTCGTAAATCCGGGCCATGGTCTCGGCGGTCATGCCGTGTCCCGTGTCGCTGACGGCGATCCGGACCTGGGGGCGCGGCGGCCCCTGCCCGTCCGAAGCGGGTGAAGGCGGAAGGGGTTCCAGCGGCGCCAGGCGAACCGACAGGACGCCGCCGTTGCGGGACATGGCCTGGGCCGCGTTGGCGCCGAGGTTCATGATGACCTGGTGAATCCGCGTCGGGTCGCCTTGAACGCTCATGGGCGCCGGGTCCAGGTCCGCCCTGATCTCGATGGTCGTCGGCAGGGTGGAGCGCAGCATCTTCAAAGCTTCCTCGACGATGGAATTGACGACCACGGGCCGGTACTCCTCCTCCCCTCGCCGGCTGAAGTCCAGTATCTGCCGGACCAGGTCCCGGGCCCGCCCGCAGGCCAGGAGGACCTGTTCGAGGTGACGTTTGATATCCGCGCCCTTCCTTCCGGACATCATGGCCAGTTCGGTATAACCCACCATGGCGGCCAGGATGTTGTTGAAGTCATGGGCGATGCCTCCGGCCAGCGTGCCGATGGCTTCCATTTTCTGGGCCTGGCGCAGGCGGGTCTCGAGGGCTTCCCGATCCGCTTCCGCCCGTCTCTGGCCGGTCACGTCCTCGAGGCTGACCAGAACCAGCCGGCGCCCGTCCACGTCGAGCAGGGAGCTGGAAACCAGCATGGTCCGCTGTTCCGGCCCCTGGCCGCGTTCGAGGCAAAGGGACGCTTCCACCCGGTAGCGGTCCATGCCCCGGGCCCGGGTCTCGCCGATGGTCCGGCGGACGAGGCAGTCCGGGCAGTCCGGGCTGAATCCGCAGCCTCGGGGGTCCTTGCGGGCATTGACGCAGCCCAGGACGTCGCCGCAGGGGATTCCGATCACTCTCACGGGGTCCAGCCCGGAAAACTCGAGGGCCGCCCGGTTGGCTTTGAGCACCCGCGGGTCGGCGTCGAACAGGATCATGATCACGGGGGCGTTCTGGTAGATGGCGAACAGTTCGGTTTCGCTCCGCCGCAACGCGTCCTCGGACCGGGCGCGGTCGAGGGCATGAGAGATGGTCTCGCCCGTGAACCGGAGCAGGGGGACCACGTCCTCGGGCCAGGCGGTTTCGGGCCCGACCCAGTCGAAGCCGATAAAGCCGATCAGCTTCTCGTTGACGGCCATGGGCACGACGGCCAGGGACTGAATGTCCTGGGCCTGGAAATGGCCTTTTTCCAGCGCGGCCTCGGCCGGAAGTTCGAGGAGCGAAGGCACGCGGAAGACCCGCCGGCCCCGAAGAACGTTCCAGAACCAGGGCAGTTCGGCGGCCAGGTCGAGCCCCTGGAGGTTTTGAATCTGGGCCTCGATGCCCGGGGCGCACCACTCGTTGGTGTTGTCGGCCGTCCCGGCGTCTCGCATCCGGAACAGATAGGCCCGATCGGCCCGGCAGAACCGGCCCACGGCTTCGAGGGCCGCGTCGATCTTGGCTTCCAGGGCCTGCAGATCGAGAAAAGTCGCGGACAGCCCGGCCGCGACCGTTTCGAACTCGACCCGGCGCCGCAGGGCCGCTTCGGCGCGCTTGCGTTCGGTGACGTCCCGCAGAAAGACCAGGGCGCCCGCCTTGCCCTCGTAGTCGATGGGCACGGACGAGACTTCGGCGGTGACCGGGCCGCCTTCCAGGGTCAGATAGGTTCGTTCAATCAGTGGGAGCGTTTCCCGGACCACGTTGATGCGCTCGATCCGTTCGACCGCGACGGCGCGGTCTTCCGGCGCGACCCGTTCCAGGACCGGACGGGCGAGCAGGTCGTCCGCCGAACCGGCCCGGAACAAACGCAGGGCGGCCTCGTTGACGTAGGCGAACCGCGTGTCGGTCTGGACGTAGATCGGGTCGGGCGCATGGTCGATGAGGGTCCGGAACCGTTCTTCGCTCCGGGTCAGGGCCAGGCTGTTGGCCAGGGCGATCGAGGCGAATTCGGCGAAGGCGGCGGCCAGGTCGGCGTCGCGGTCCGAGAACCCGCCCGGCTTGTTGGCCAGGCCCAGCAGGCCCGCGACCCGCCCTTCCATGGTCAGGGGGGCGAACAGGACGTTTTCGAGGGCCATGTGGCCCTCGGGAATGAACCCGAGCCAGGGGCTGTCCGGGAAACGGTTTTCATACGCGGGCCGGCCCGAACGGCAGACCGCTTCCCGGAGCCCTCGGACCGGCATGGGCAGGGAAGGGTCCACGCGGCACGGCCGCCCGCCGGAATCGAGAAACAACACCTCGTTCCCGTGGCCGGATTCATTGAGCAGGGCCACGTACCCGGCCGTGGCCCCGATCAGGCCCTTGGCCGCGGCGAACAGTTCCCGGGCCGCCTCGGGGAATTCATGAATCTGGATCACGGCCCGGCTGGCCCGCAACAGGGCTTCGATCTCCTTCTTGCCCCGGCGGGCCTCCTCGGCCTGCTTGAACCCGGTAATGTCCTGAACCGTGCCGAACATGCGGACCGGGGCGCCGGACTCGTCCCATTCGATCCGGCCCTGGTCGCGAATCCAGCGAATCGCCCCGTCCGGCCGGATGATGCGATACTCCATGTCAAAGGTCCGACGGTCCTCCCGGGCCAGGCGGCCGGCCTCCAGGACCGCCTCCGAATCCTCGGGGTGTATCAGGGAAACCATGCGCCCGAAGGATGGTTTTTCGTCCGGACAGCCCATGATGCGCCCGAGTTCCTTCGACCAGGACGTCTCGTTCCGGAGAAGGTCCCGGGTATAGTTGCCCACGTGAGCCAGGGCCTGGGCCCGGTCCAGTTCGTCGCGGCTTTCCACCAGGGCGGCCTCGGCCCGCCGGCGCTCGGCCTCCGCCCTGGCCGCGTACAAGGCCATGCGGATGGCGACCCGGAGGTCCCGGTCCCGGACCGGCTTGACCAGGTATCCGAACGGCAGGGCGGTCCGGGCCCGATCGAGGCGGTCCGGGTCCGCGTACGCGGTGATGAACACGACGGGAATGGCGAAGCGGTCCTTGATGATCCCGGCCGCCTGAATGCCGTCCAGGTCTCCGGGCAGAACGATGTCCATCAGGACCAGGTCCGGCCGCTCGCGGCCGGCGGCCTCGACCGCGCCCTGGCCATCTTTTTCAGCCCCGCAGACCGTATAGCCCAGCGCTTCGACTCGACCTTGCAGGTCCAGGGCGATGACGAGTTCGTCCTCGACGATCAGAATCCGGATATCGGACTGCTCCAGATTTGCCAATTCGGGAAGCCTCCCCCGGGCGGACGATGGATAATTCTCTTTATGGGCCTGGCAGGGAAAAAAAGGTCCGCGAACGCGAATGCCCCTCACGATCACCATACCATCATAGCGCGCCGGCGGGCAGGAGGCAAGCCCGGTCCGGGGCCGCGGCCGGGGCGATCAGGAAAAAAGCGCCGTAATGAACCGGGCCATGACGTCCAGGGTCTCCCGGTCCCGCTCCTTGATGGGGCGTGTGCCCGCAACCGGGCAGCAGGACCGTCTCGGCGCCCCCTCCGGCGCCCCGGACGATGGACTCGATCTGGGCCGGGGTGCCGTACGGATCGTCCCGGCCCTGGAGAGCCAGCAGCGGCGCCCGGATGCCGGGCAGAAAGGCCTCGATGTTCCAGGCCTTGAAATCCGGATTCAGCCAGGCCCCGTTCCAGCCCCAAAAGGCGCAGTCCGTGTTCGAGCCGTGATACTTCTCCAGCCGGCGGCGCAGCTCTCCCTCCCGGAACGCCTCCCGGGCCTCGCGGATCGAACGGAGCGTGAGCTCCTCGCAAAACACGTGGGCCGCCTCGGTAATCACCCCGCGAAGGGACGGGGCCGGCGTGCCGCCCGCATAAATCAGGGCGATCGAGCCGCCGTCCGAATGGCCGATCAGGACGCATTCCCGCACGCCGGCCGCATCGAGCAGTCCGGGCAGGACCGTCAGACCTTCATCATGCATGAAATCAACGGGGCGGGGCAGATCGCAGGGGTCGGACCGGCCGTACCCCAGGCGACTGTAAACCAGGGCGCCGCAGCCCGCGGCCTCGGACAGCCTGGCCGGAAAATCCCGCCACAGCTCGACGCAGCCCAACCCTTCGTGCAGAAAAACGAGCGTGGGCGCCTGATCCGGTCCAGGGCCGTGCCAGACGGTTTCCAGGCGTTTCCCGCCGACTTCCAGAAAGGTCCTATCCGACTGAGCTTCCGCCATGTTCAATCCGCTGCCTCCAATTCATTCCCGGTCGCACGGGCCACATTATCCGAATCCCGGTCCGCCTGGCAAGCCCTGGGCAAAGGGGGCGGGGGCATGGAACGGGGAAAAGGCTCCTGCCCCCTTTTACCGAACGCTGCGCCCCCCTTCCCTCCTTGACCCCGGGGCCGGAGGGGCCTATGATCGGAAAAACAATCAGGGCGCAATCGGTAATATCTCCAGCCGGCCGGACAGGCCGGCCATTGATCGGACATCTGCATCATATCGAGGTGCGACCATGCCCCATCTGCGCATTGTTCACACCGGCGGCGACCGGTTCATGATCCTGCGTCCCCGGACCGGCCAGACCAGCGAGGCCCGGCCCGTGGTCCCGCCGGCCGGATTCCCCGTTCCCGGCCGGCCCGACTCGGACCTGCTTCAGGAACTGCAATGGTACCTGGAAAGCTTCCTTGACTACCCCTTTCCGCCCCAGACCGATCTGGCCGACCGCGTCCTGGGCGCCCTGCGGGACTGGGGCCGACAGGCCTTTACGGCCCTGTTCGACTCGGGCCAGGCCCGGGACTGGTACACGGAAGCCAAAAGGGACGGCCCGGACCGGCTCCACCTCCACGTGGCCAGCAACGACCCGGCTGTGCTGGCCTGGCCCTGGGAGGCCCTGTACGACCCTCAGACCGGGTACCTGGCCCGGACCGCCCAGATCGAACGCCGCCTGGACCGGGCCGCCGACCCCCGGCCCCTTTCCGATAAACTGCCCAGGGACCGGATCAACGTCCTTCTGGTCACGGCCCGGCCCTTTGAACGGGACGTGCGCTATCAGTCGGTCTCCCGGCCCCTGGTGGAACTCATCCGCACCCGGGACCTGCCCGTTTCGGTCCACCTGCTCCGGCCGCCCACCTTCGACCGGCTTCGGGACCATCTGGCCGAACGGCCGGACTATTACCACATCGTCCATTTCGACGGCCACGGCAGTTACGGCCCGGACCCGAGGATGTCCGGCGAGGCCCACCTGTTTCAAGGGCCTCAGGGCCGTCTGGTCTTCGAGGATGAAAAAGGCCAACCCCATCCGGTCGAGGCCGAGGACCTCAGCGACCTGCTGGCCTTACATTGTGTGCCGGCCGTGGTCCTGAACGCCTGCCAGTCGGCCATGATCGACCACCGGGCCAGCGAGCCCTTTGCCTCGGTCGCGGCGGCCCTGCTCCGGGCCGGAGTGCGCAGCGTGGCGGCCATGGCCTACAGCCTGTATGTCAGCGGCGCCGAAGCCTTCCTGCCGGCCTTCTACCGGGCCCTGGTCGAGACCGGGGACGTGGCCCGGGCCGCCAGGGCCGGCCGGCAGCACATGTCCGCCCATCCGGACCGGGTCTGCGCCCGGGGCCGGTATCCCCTCGAGGACTGGCTGGTGCCCGTGGTCTACCAGCAGGACCCCATGGACTTCTCCTTTGCCGCCGAAGCCATGGCTATAGACGATTCCGAACGCCGCGGGGATTCGGAAGAGCCGGACATTCCCTACGGCTTCATCGGCCGGGACGGGCCGATACTCGAGATGGAACGGGCCCTGCGCCGGGAGACGCCGGCCGTGCTGGTCCACGGCCTGGGCGGCGTGGGCAAGACGACCCTGGCCCGGGGCTTCATCCATTGGCTCGAGGCCACCGAAGGCCTGGGCCATGGCTTTTTCTGGGTTCCCTTCCAGGAGGTGCGGAGCGCGGATTACGTGTTCGACCGCATGGGCGAACAGGTATTCGGGACCGAATTTCTGGTTCTGGACCCGGAAGCCAAGACGGAGAACCTGGTCCGGGTTTTGCGGGAGCATTTCTTTCTCATGGTCTGGGACAACTTCGAATCGGTCCATGGCGAACCGGGCCGGGCAGGAAGAGCGGCCCTGCCCGGCCAGGACCTGGAACGGCTGCGCGGGTTCCTGAAAAGACTGCGGGGCGGCAGGAGCAAGGTGCTGATCACCAGCCGCGATTCAGAGGACTGGCTGGGCGAGGACCGCCGCCGGCTGCCGCTGCCCGGCCTGGCCGGCGAAGAGCGCTGGGCCTTTCTGGACCGGGTCGCCCTAAGCCTGGGTCTTGAGGTCAAACGGGACGACCCGGACCTGATCCGACTCATGGACTATCTGGGCGGGCATCCGCTGGCCATGCGCGTGATTCTGCCGACCCTCGAGACCAGGTCTCCCGGACAGGTGGCGGAATCGCTCCGCTCCAGCCTGTCGGCTTCGGATTTGGAAGGGGACGAGGCCCGGGCCCACCTTCTGGCCTGCCTGCGTCTGGCCGAAGAGGCCCTGCCTTTGGACCTGCGGCCCCTCCTGGTCCCCCTGGCCCTGCACGAACGATTCATTGCTATTGATTTCCTTGCTGGAATGGCCGAACAGGTGGACGAGGCCTGGACCCGGGAGCGCCTGGACCGGTTCGCCCTGACCCTGGCCGGGCGGGGCCTGCTGTTCGGCATCCGGGGATCGATCCACGAAATCCACCCGGCCCTGACCGGGTACCTGCGGGCCGAGGTCCTGCCCCGGGCCTCGGAAACCGACCGGACCGCCTGGACCCGGGCCTTTGTCCACGTCATGGGCACGGTGGCCGACCATTTCGCTCCCAAAGAACTCCACGAGCAGCGTTTCGTCTTTCAGGTCCATGGGGCCGGATTTCGCGCCGCCCTGGACCAGGCCGAAAGCCTGGGCATGGATGTGGATTTCCGCGCCCTGCTCCAGGCCCTGGCCGCCTTTGCCCAGAACGAATTCCGCCATGCGGAGGCTGAATCCCTGTATCAACGTCTGGCTCAAGCCTCTAGGAAAGCCGGGAAGAAAGAAGGAGAAGCCGCCGCCTTTCACCAACTGGGCCAGGTCGCCGAGGAACGCCGGGACTTCGACAACGCCGAGGCCTGGTACGAAAAGGCGGTCGTCGTATTCGAAAAACTGGGCATTGAACATCACGCGGCATCGACCTACCACCACCTGGGCCGGGTCGCCCAGGAACGCCGCGACTTCGACAACGCCGAGGTCTGGTACAAAAAATCACTGGCCATCAAGGAAAAACTGGGCAACGAACACGGCGCGGCCATAACCTACCACCAACTAGGCTACGTCGCCCAGGAACGCCGGGACTTCGACAACGCCGAGGCCTGGTACAAAAAATCGCTGGACATCAATGAAAAACAAGGCAACGAGCACGGCGCGGCCACAACCTACCACCAACTGGGCCGGGTCGCCCAGGAACGCCGCGACTTCGACAACGCCGAGGCCTGGTACAAAAAA
>Ga0180009_10004403_pt1 | contig 15531 bp, 14 predicted proteins | sample OS_PC_MetaG_FD_123537 | JGI IMG/M metagenome (GOLD analysis project Ga0180009, IMG submission 123537) | Groundwater microbial communities from the Aspo Hard Rock Laboratory (HRL) deep subsurface site, Sweden - OS_PC_MetaG | ecosystem: Environmental > Aquatic > Deep subsurface > Groundwater...
AGAATCGGCCGTCATGGGTGCAGAAGCGGTGGCAAATGTGATTTACGGAAAAGAAATCAAAGCAGCCCAGGACCCCGTAGCACTCCGGGAGGAAAAAATCAGAGAGTTGAAAGCAGCGGCCAACCCCTATCCCATGGCACACGGCGGTCTGGTGGATGATATCATCGAACCGGCCGAAACCCGCAGGAGACTGTTTATGTCCCTTGAAGCGTTGGCGGGAAAGCAGGAAAACCGGTATCCCAAGCGGCACGGGAATATTCCATTGTAGTGAGATTTCCACCTGTCACCCGCTACGACATCAATCGACCAATTCTCTATTGACGCACAATCATTTTTTATGACATATTCACACTCATTCCCCCCACCCGCCCGTAAATTGGCGATTTTTTATCTTTTAATGACTAAAAGCAGAAAAGGAGATTTGCCATGCAAGGAAATAAGTATGTTGCCATCTTACTCACGTTAACCATCATGATCGGGCTTTCTTGCGTTTTTCCTTCACCAGCTGTTTCCGAAGAAAAAATTATAAAATGGAATCTTAACGTTTGGGGGGGGCCGAGGGCCTGGACAAAACCCATGGAACGGTGGGCAGCCGACATGGCAAAGTACACCGACGGCAAGTGGCAGATCAAAATCCATTACGGTGCCGTGCTGTCGCCTGCAAAAGAGGCCTTAGACGGCATCAAGTCGGGAATGTTCGAGGCATCCGGCATGTGCAACGCATATGCGCCCAATAAACTCCCGCTCCATAGAGTGCTCGAGCTGCCGTTTCTCCCCCCAACCGAGACAATTCACATTCAGCTCATGCAGCATGCAATGTGGGAGCATCCGGCACTCAAAAAAGAGCTGCTCCGGTGGAATGCCGTTCCGCTGCTGCCGGCCGGCCTGCCCACCTACCATCTGATGGGGAACAAGGCTCTGCGGTCGGTTTCAGACTTCGACGGTACAAGAATTCGAATCGGCGGAGATATCGCAAAGGTTCTGAAAGAATTCGGCGCGGTTCCCACCCTGGTTCCCGCTCCGGAGGTCTACGAGACCATCTCCAGGGGCACCATCGATCTGGTTGGTTTGCCCTACACCTATGCATTGGGTTCGTACAAAATCTGGGAAGTCTCCAAGTATTTGAACATTCCGCTCACCCTGGGAACGATGAGCTGCCCCGTGCTGGCAAGCAAAACCGCCTGGGATGCCCTTCCCGACGAATTTAAGAAAATTCATAAGGTGTGGTATGATCTCGCGCCGTATATGTGGGCCGAAGAATATGCAAAGGCGGATCGAAAGTGGATACCCATCTTCAAGAAAAACCAGGAATTCATTGAATTTCCGGCTTCCGAGCGGGAAAAGATCGTTGCCAAGGCTCAAGCCGTTTACGATGAATGGGTAGAGGAGATGGAGAAAAAGGGTCTGCCTGGAAGGGAAGTCCTGAACTATTACCTCGAAAAACGAAAAGAGATCGCAGGGTATTAAACCTGTTTGATACTGCCGGGGAAAATACCCCCGGCAGTTTTTTTGAGATCCGGCGATTCTTGTGAGAACAATAACCGTTCGCAGAGAGGGCGGCGTGGACAGGAAGGAAGACATCTATGCAAGTGGGAGACGGTACCAGCAAGGCGCAGCAAGAGCTACCCGTCTGGACAAAATGGAAAGCCTTTGTGGCCGCTGACAAGTTTTTCCGGCATATTGAAGACTGGCTCAACCTGGCATCGGTATTTATTATCATGTTCCTCATGTTTTTCGCCACTGCCGAGATCATCGGCCGCTATTGTTTCAATCAACCCATCCACGGGCACCTTGAAATCGTCGAGCTGATCATGGCGGGTGTGGTGTTTTTCGGGGTCGCCTACACGGAAAGGACCGGAGGGCACGTGAGGATGGAACTTTTCGTAACCAAAGTGCTGCGAGGACGAGGCTACCACATCGCGGAATTCATCACGACCGCCGCCGCCTTGGCGACTTTTATCTTTATTCTTTATTACACTACCAAATCATCATGGGATGCCTATCAGTTCGGCGACACGACCGCAGATGCATACATTCCAACATGGCCCTCCAAGTTCGCCATACCGCTCGGGTCGCTGTTTTTGTGCATCCGGTTTTTAATCGAAATGATCCAGCACTTTGCCCAGGCGATCGTCGGGGGTGAATTCAGAAACATCAGTCTAGAAAGATTACACCAGGGGGACTAATGGGTTTCGAACCACTTACAATGGGTTTACTGGGTTTGCTGGTGCTTGCGGTATTGATCATTCTGGGAATGCGAATCGCATTTGCCACGGCCCTACTGGGTTTTGTAGGTCTTGCATTGCTGAAAGACATAACCGTTGCCGGAAATGTGCTCGGATTTCTCATCCACGGAATCGTGGCCCATTATTCCTTCAGCGTCATCCCGCTTTTTATCATCATGGGCTATTATGCCTATTATGCGGGGCTGACCGACGACATTTTCAAAACCGCCCGGAAATGGGTCGGGCATTACCCCGGAGGACTGGCCATATCCACGGTGCTCGGATGCGCCGGTTTTGCGGCATGCACAGGGGCAAGCACCGCTTCTGCTGCCATCATGGGAAGAGTAGCCATCCCGGAAATGGAAAAATACGGTTACCACCCCAGGCTTGCAGCAGGCGTGGTAGCTGCCAGCGGGACGCTGGCCTCGCTCATCCCACCCAGCGTCATCTTGGTCATTTACGGAATCATCACCGAAGAGTCCATCGGAACCCTTCTGATCGCCGGTTTTATACCCGGTATCGTCTCAGCGGGTATTTACGGCGCGATGATCTATGTGCGGGTTAAAATCAGCCCGGAACTGGGTGTTCCCCAGCCGAGAGAAACCTGGCTCGCCAGATTTAAATCGTTGAGAGGGACCTGGGGCATCATCGTTCTGATTATTCTGATCATCGGGGGGATTTACAGCGGTATCTTCACCCCGACCGAGGCAGGGGGCGCAGGTGCTTTCGGTGCCTTTCTGATGGCCTTTTTTATGAAAAGGCTAACTTTTAAGCGGCTCAAGGAATCGCTTCTTGAAACCGGGCGCAGCACCATCATGATCTTCATGATCATAACCGGAATCCTTATCTTCGTACGGTTCCTGGCGCTGACCACCTTACCCTCCGGATTTGCCGAATTTATTCTTACACTGGGAGTCAACCGTTACATTATCCTCATCCTCATCCTGAGCCTTTATATATTTCTGGGTATGTTCCTGGATGCCATCGGCATGCTGATGCTGACTGTTCCCATCGTCTTTCCGGCTATAATCGGTCTGGGATTCGACCCGATCTGGTTCGGAATCATTCTGGTCAAAATGTGTGAAATCTGCCTGATCACTCCGCCTGTGGGACTCAACTGCTACATCGTTCGCAGCGTGGCGCCCCACATCCCCCTGGAGGAGATCTTTAAGGGGATTCTTCCTTTCTTGGCAATGGATATTCTGACCGTTGCGCTGTTTATCTTTTTTCCATGGATCATAACCTGGCTGCCCAACACAATGGGACGCATGTAAAGCCATGGGGTTGAGTCGGTATCCTTTTTGCGGACACAGCATTTTGGGGGAAGTTTACAAAATTTGGGATTATTGCAAGTAACGTAAAATCTGGTCGAACAGGTCGTCTTCTATCATTTTCTCCGATATCTGCTCTTTCGGATAGTCCCCAATGATATGCACTTGGATTGCAATCCAATTATCATCCACCTTGACATCCACCGATACGTTGATGATCGGTTGTTTATCTTCTGCCTGCCACTTTTTCTCCTCACAATTACAGCCGGAAACATTCACCCGCATGGGAGTGACATCCGTAGACAAAGTTCCTGCCGCTTCGTCAATGGTCTTGAATTCATACCCGTTTATCACCAGTATCTTTTTTGCTGCATGAAACAGCTTCGCTTTTGTTGCGACAATCTTTCTGCCGCTTTCTTTTTTGGGATCCGGTGTCTGGGCAGCCCCGGATGAATATCCCAAAAAAGCCTGTGCCAACAACAGGGTGATCAGCATGATGCTTGCTCGGCTGCCCATAAACGACCAAACCTTTCAAAAGTATACCTGATAACGGACAAAACGTTACGAACCGGATTAGCGTTATCACATTTGAGCCTGATAATAAAACCTTTTAAGATTGTCCGGATCATTCAACTTGACACGGTTTCATTCCATTTGGCATAGCATAAGCGACATTCGAGTCTCTTAATCATGCAAACATAAGACGCTCAACAGTTCTTTTTTTAAATTTCATGGCAAAATACCAATACACAAGCACCAAATTCCAAATTTCAATGACCGTAACTTGGTAATCCGACAGATCAATAAGAAGTCTTTGTTTTGGATTTGTGTTTTTGGTCATTGAATATTGTTTGTTATTTGGGATTTGTTATTTGTTTTTTACGGTTTATCAAAGTTAGAATAGACATTAACTATTTGAAGATCGAAGGAGAAAAGAATGGAACATAACACTAAACCTCTCAGCGACGTAACCGTATTGGACCTTTCGCGAATTTTGGCCGGACCCTATTGCAGTATGATGCTCGGCGATCTTGGAGCGGATGTCATCAAAGTCGAACGCCCAGGTGTTGGAGACGACACCAGGAGTTGGGGGCCGCCTGAGGCAGGCGGAGAAGCAGCCTATTATCTTTGCACGAACCGCAACAAACGCAGTTTGACGGTGGATATAAAGGCTCCCGAAGGCAGGGAAATTCTCCTTACACTGGCAAAACAGAGTGATATCCTCATTGAAAATTTCAAGGTGGGGACTCTGGAGAAAATCGGGCTCGGATTTGAAGATCTCAAAAAAATCAATCCGGGTATCATCTACTGTTCCGTCACCGGATTCGGTCAGACCGGACCCTACAAAGACAAACCCGGATACGATTTTGTGATTCAAGGTATGGGCGGCATCATGAGTATTACGGGCGACCCGGATGGCCCTCCCATGAAAGTCGGCGTTGCCATTGTGGATATTACGGCCGGACTTTTTGCCTGCAGCTCCATTCTGGCTGCCTTAAGGCATCGGGAAAAGACCGGAAAGGGCCAATATATCGATATATCGCTTTTGGATGCCATGGTGTCGTGGCTGGCAAACGTGGGGAGCAATTACCTGGTTACCGGCAAGAAACCGGTTCGGTACGGCAACGCGCACCCGAACATCACACCGTATGAACCGTATAATACCAAAGACGGCATCCATATCACGCTGGCCGTGGGCAATGACAGGCAGTTTCAAACATTCTGCAAACTGGCCGGAATCGAGGAAGTGGCCGAGGATCCGCGCTTTGCCACAAACGCCCAACGGGTTCGTCATCGGAAAGCGTTGGCTCCCATTTTGGAGGAAAAAATGCTCGAACGTACCAGTGAAGAATGGCTCAGGGAGCTCGATAATTTAAAGATCCCCTGCGGACCCATAAACTCGCTGGACAAAGTCTTTTCGGACCCCCATGTGCTGGCGCGGGGGATGTTGGCTGAGATACCCCATCCCACCGCCGAGACCCTGAAGATGGTGGCAAGTCCCATGAAATTGACCGAAACTCCCTGTGAGATTACACGGCATCCCCCTCTTCTGGGTGAGCATACCGCAGAGGTGTTGCAGGAAAAACTAGGGTACGGCCTTGAAAGAATCGAAGAACTTCGGAAGGAGAGTATCGTCTGAAAAGGTCAAAAGTTCCGGGTGTCAGGTGTCAGGTGTCAGGAAGCGCCGGTGCTCTGTAACTCGTATGAACACTGAAACCTGACACCCGAAACCTGAAACCTCAGCCTTGCCTCAGGATATATTTCATGCATCCGAGCAAATTGTTGCTGGAGCGAACTGCATAAGCAGGAATTATTATTGAAAAGGAAAACATATGAAACTTAGCAACTGTATTATCAAGGTGAATCAATTAAAGCCTTATTCACCGGATGCCCACGCCGGCACGGTGAACATGCGGATCATAGGCCAAGAGACCGTGGGTGCCCGAAATGTCGAGGTGGTGCTGGGGATCATCGCTCCCGGAGGACAAGCCGAGCCTCATTTCCATACCGACATCGAACAGGTCATTTATCTCCTTGAGGGTCGAGTGGAAGTTGGAATGCGGGATGAGAAAGAAGAGATGGAACCGGGCGACGCCGTCTATTTTCCACCCGGCGAAAAGCACCGGGTTGATGTTTTGGGGGACCAGCCCGCCAGGTTGCTTGTAATCTATGCGCCGCCCCTGCAATCAAAGGAAAACCCTTTTGAGCGTTGATCTGGGGAGAGCATCCGTTCTTTTTATCTTCCTCGTCCTGCGGCTTTAAAAAAGTCGGCGCCGGCATGCCCGAGCAGCTTGGTCAGATGGGTGTATGTATAGAGGATCCCTTTGTCCAGAACGGTCTTGATGGAATCGATGGACCCGGGTGTTCCCGGTATCTTGCCGGCGGCGATGATTTTCTCAAACGTACGACCGATCGCCTCCTGAACGGGCGGGGCCTTGGAATTTCCGGGATAGCCCATGGACTGGGAAAGATCGGAAGGCCCGATAAAAAAGACATCCACATGGTCAACCCCCAAGATGTCGTCTGCATTTTTAATCGCTTCTTCTTCTTCAAGCTGGATGCAAACCAGGGTTTCCCGATTTGAGATTTCCACGTACTGCTCCATGGATTGTCCGTATCCGTAATCGGCCGGGCGCGTTCCGGCAGCCAGACCCCTTTGGCCGAGGGGGTGATATTTTACAGCTTCCACCACCTTGCGGGCGTCTTCAGCGGTGTTGACATGCGGCACCTGCACCCCCATAACGCCCCGATCCATGACTTTGAGGATGTCATCGGCATCCTTGGTTTTGGGTCTTGCAATGGCGGTAATCCCGCAGGACTCGGCGGCCATGGCCAATAATTCCACGGTCTCCAACGAGATGGTACCGTGCTCGCAGTCGATGAGCACCCAATCAAATCCGAGCCTGCCCGCCATTTCTACGATCTGGGGGCTGGGAATCATAATGGAAACGCCGAATGCAGGTTCCCCTGCAAGGAGCTTGGCCTTCATTTTATTGGGTTTCACGGGGATCTCCTTTGGATAGATGTTATTCTTTCTGTAGCTGTTTCTCCATAAATTCGATAACAGCCTCCATGGTCTCCGGTTTCTCCGAAAATGCGTCTTTTAAACCCAATTCACAGGATCGCTTGAAAAAAGCCTCGGTTCCGGACGTGAGAATGGGGTCCAGGCCGATTTCCTGAACGACCTCCCTTACCTGCTTCATTTCATGGTATCGCCTTTCATGGGCGGTGGCATGGGTTTTGATCCAATTTGCAGCGACAACATCGAATGGGTTGTTTTTAAAGAGATCGACGATTTCCTTCCAGAGATCGTCTTCGATGCCGGCGCGTTTACCGGCGATGAGAAACTCCAAAAGGAGCACTTCAAGGCCTTTGGAAAAAATGCTGCGAAGCATTTTAAATGTTGAAGCTTTGCCGATTTCAGGACTGTAATAGGCCGCATGGAGGCCCAAATATGTGAGTGTTTCAGCGGTCTCTTGACCCTTCGGCCCCCCTGTAAGGATATGTGTTTTAGATCCCGTAACACCGACAGCGCCCAGGATCGATCCTTCCACGAAGTCCGCACCGGTGGGCTGGATGATCTCGGCAATCCCGCGTTTCATGGAAGGAGCCGTGGCATTGAGATCGATATACGTTTGCCCGGGTCTGATGTGTTCCGTACAGGATAGAGCGGCTTCTTCCGCCACGCTGGTCGTTACGGTGGAAAGAATAAGGTCCGCACCGGTTAACGCATCCTTAAGGGATAGAAAAGAGATCCCTTTGACCTGGGATCGCTTTTCTAATGTTTCAATACCGTCTTTTGCATCCATAAGGACATCATACGCACGGACCTCTGCTCCCTGTTCGTAAATAGCGGAAGAAAAAACGGAGGCGACTTCACCGAAGCCGATGAACGTGATTTTGGGTGGGTTCATGGGGGATCCTTGTTGACGCCTTAATTGTTATTTCTTTTCATTTTATGCAAAAACCCAATACACAAGCACCAACAGCTAAAATCTCAAATACCAAGCACCCCACCAAAAAAACGGCGGGCAAGCAAACTACAAATAAATCTCAAATTCCAATATTCAATGACCAAAACAGTGATAGGTTCGTTTTTCGATATCTTGAGCATGTTTGGAATTTTGAATTTCGGTCATTGTGATTTGCTTGGAATTTGATATTTGTGATTTGGAATTTCCCCGATAAATCGGGATTTATAGAATCGCTTCGCTCCAACCGGTTTATCCAGGTTGAGGGTTGCACAATTTCTTTAGATACAACTTGGATATTGCAAATAGTTAATAGTGTGTCAAGATAAGAAAAAGGATGGTTAACCCTGTTCCACCACTGCACTTGCTACTTAGTGCACGTAATCTTAAATACGATTGCGTATTAGAGTCTGATTCTGTCATATTTGGAAAAAATTAAAGTGAACTCAAGTGTAAAGTGCCTGAAGTTGAGGTGTCGCTTCGCTCCGGACGATATGAATCAGACAACATTCATTAATTTTAGTTCACTTTAAATTTTACACTTTTGAACTTCAGATATACAGAATGTCCTGACAGAAAATACTCACTGTAATTACGATTTAGAGTACTTATCAAACAGGTGGATATGCGGCTAGACTGGTGGCTCATTGGAATCTGTTCTTCAAGGGCATTTAGCGGAATCATTGTCATGACCTACGCTGCCGCACTGCCCGTTTTGCAGCAGGAATGGGCTCTGTCTGCAGCAGTAGCGGGATCCATCGCCAGCGGATATCAGATCAGCTATGCCATATCCCTGGTGGTGTTTTCAGCTTTGGCAGACAGAATCGGACCCAAGCCGTTATTCATTCGGTCCCTGCAGGCTGCAGCAGTTTCATCTATTGCATTTGCCATTTTTGCCCGAGGTTATCTTTCAGCGCTTATTCTCTACATTCTCGTTGCCCTCTCCCTGGGCGGCACCTACACAACAGCCCTTATGATCCTTGCGGACAGATATCCTGTTGAGCGCAGGGGAATGGCCACCGGATGGTTTATCGCAAGCACTTCCCTGGGCTATGCCCTTTCTCTCCTGATCAGCGGAATCGCCATTCCCATTGGAGGATATAAACTCTCGTTTATGGCAACCTGCTCCGGCCCGCTTTTGGCTTTGATTATGGCCTGGATCACCCTTCGTAAAACCCAGGTGTCTGTGGTTGCACGTCATAAAGAGCAGCGATTCACCGAAGAGGTGCTCGGGAACAAGCCGGCCATGCTGCTGATCGGAAGCTACACATTCCATTCCTGGGAACTGCTCGGAATGTGGGCCTGGACACCGGCATTCCTCACCGCCTGTTTGGCGCTTGGCGGAACCGGGGGGTTGAATTCAGCCGGACAAGGCGCCCAAATCTCCGCGGCATTTCATTTGACGGGACTGATTGCTTCCTTTTCCATGGGAATGTTATCCGACCGCCTCGGGCGTGCCCGGGTCATCATCATGATGGCCGGAATCAGCACGGTATGCTCGTTTGTATTCGGATGGACCATCGGATGGCCGTTTGTCATCATCGTGGGAATCGGCCTCATTTACGGATTTTCATCATTAGGAGACTCCCCGGTCCTCTCAACGGCCCTGACGGAAGTGGTGAGGCCTTCCTATTTGGGATCGGCTTTCGGACTGAGATCGCTTTTGGGTTTCAGCGCCGGTGCCGTATCTCCGCTGGTATTCGGATTCATTCTGGATTTGACGAATCCGCTTAGGGCTCAGCAAACTTATTACTCAAATTGGGGATGGGCGTTCAGTATGTTAGGAGCAGGCGGCGTAGTTGCGGTCTGGGCGGCGTATCGATTCGGAAGGATTCGTATAGAAAAAGAATAAAAAGGAAACTGAAAGGAAATTGAAATGGCTGAATCTACGAGAGTTTTGGATCTCTTTATCGAACTAGCTTCAATCAACAGCTATGTCGGCCAGGAAGGCAAACTGGGCGGATATCTCATTTCCCTATTGAAGGATCTGGGCGCTGATGTAACCGTGGACGACTCCGCTGAAAAAACCGGCAGCGACATCGGCAATATCATTGCGACATTTCCCGGAAATGCTGCCGGCGCCCCCACCATTCTTCTCTGCTCTCACATGGACAGCATCGGATCGACGGAAGGCATGATACCGGTTCAGCGTGACGGGATTATTTATAGCAACGGCAAAACCGTGCTGGCAGCGGACGATAAGGCGGGAATTGCCGTCATCCTGGTCGCTTTAGAAGCGCTGAAGGCAAACAACAGTTTGCATGGCAACATTGAGATTGTCTTCACCGTCCAGGAGGAGCCGGGTCTCATCGGAGCCAAAAATCTGAATGCCGATCTTAAATCGGATTTCGGGTATATACTCGACGGTGACGGCGCCGTAGGCACCATTATTCACCGCGCTCCCGCCAAAGTCGATCTCGACTTAACTTTGGCCGGTCAGGCCGCCCATGCCGGCATCTGTCCTGAAGAGGGTGTTAACGCCATTGTTGCTGCCTCTACGGCGATTTCCCGAATCCGGTCCGGCCGCATCGACAAGGAAACCACCTCGAATTTTGGTACCATTCGGGGCGGCCAGGTCCGCAACATCGTCCCGGACCACGTAGAGATTTCAGCAGAAGTCCGAAGCCTGGATGATGGCAAGCTGAACAGGGAAGTGGATACGATCCTGGAAGTGTTTTCAAATACAGCGAAGGAATTTAACGCGCAATTTACCGTTGAAAAAAACGTTTCCTTCCCCTCATTTAATATTCCGGACAGTCATCCGGCTGTGGCCATAGCCAAACAGGCTGCCGAAACCATCGGTATAGAGACAATCCTTTGGGCTTCCGGCGGGGGGCTTGATGCCAACATCTTTAATTCACGCGGTCTTCCGTGTGTTGCGCTGGGCCTGGGCATAGAAAACCCCCACTCCCCGCAGGAATACATACCGGCTGAACAACTGGATGAAGCGGTTCGCCTAATGGTTGCCATACTGAAGGAGGCTGCTGTTATATCTTAAGAACTCATGTGTCGCACCCCGAAGATACATGAATGCGGCACCAAATGGGTGTCGGGGGGACGGTCCCGAATTACATGCTGACCACCACAACCCCGCCCACCACCAGAGCCACACCCCCAATCGTTTGCAAAGCAATGTTCTCATGGCGGAAAAACAGCAGGCTGATTAGAAGTGTAAATATAGGGAAGGTAGCGGCAATGGGAGCAACGGTCACCACATTCCCCGTCTTTAGAGCCATGTAGAGGAGGAGGACCGCGCTGCCATTGGCAATGCCTACCGACATGAACCATCTAACCCCCCGCCATGTATACGCCATATGCCCCAATCCGAAGCGAATGTGGGATACGAGTAAAATGGAGACAACAGAAGTCGTATAACCGATCAATCCCGCCACATACGGAGTCGGTTGCATTTCCAGACCCATCTTCGCCAACGTTTGTGCCCCACCTCTTAGAACAGCCGCTCCTAGAGGAAAGAGAACAGCGGTTTTCGGCCAGGCTTGCCGCTGACTGGTTCGATTCCAAGAAATCAACATTAATCCCGCCACGATTCCTGCTGTGCCTAAAAGAATAAACGGCGTGAGTGTTTCTTTCAGGAAAAGGATCGCCCCGATGATGGCGAACAGTGGCGTGATGGAAGAAATCGTAGCGGCAACCGTAGGGCCCATGCGCAGATTGGCCTCGTATACCAACAAGGTAACCATGGCCGGGTAAAACAATCCCACAACGGCGAAAATCCCTAAAGCGGGGAATACCCAGTCAACCTTTTCGAGCATCATCGGCGTAAAGCACCAGAATAGTACGGTGGCCGAGGGTATACTAACCAGTGCACCGGCCATGGGATGCATTTCCTGAAGCCCGAATCTCGTAAGTACGATAGCCACACCGAAGCATGCTGAAGCCAGACCGGCAAATAGAAAAGAATCAACCATTTTATATTACCTGGTTATCTACAAAAGCCAAGTTGATTTGTGGAATAGGCGGTGAAGGTGAGCCGATTCGCAGCAGTATGACTGTCTGAGTGCATTAGGGGGCGTTGCATCGAACAGCATGAAGGTGCTGCTATAAGCCGTAATTGTTTGTTATCTAACGTAATGTTTTGGTTCAGTCGGTGCTCTGTTCGGTGTTACGCCCCCTAATGTGCGAGTTTCATACGTCTGCGAAGCGGGTTGCCTTCAGCGCCGAATCGGCTTGACTTGGGTTTTCTGGATAACCAGATTATATTATTTACTTCACTTAATTCGCCCCTTCCCTCACCGCAGACATCTTCATTAAAGTCTTTTCCAATTCCTCCAAAGCTTTTCCAAACTCAGTCCAATTACCCTGGCGCAGGAATTCTTCAGCTTTTCTATACTGTTCCAATGCACTCTTCCCCAGGTTGTCCGCACCCCGTACCGTCGTTGCCGGCGCGTCAACAAGTGTACCGGTTTCTTTGGAAGGCGTTACCATTCCCAATGCCGCATATAGCGCATTGTTGAGATTTTCCTCCATGACAACCCGATTGCCGACAGCGACAATCACTCTTTTTAATTCCGGGAGGGATGCGGCCCTTGACTTATCTCGAGCCGAAGCGGCTCGGGGCCCTTGACTCACGGGTTTTCCGGAGCCCTTGGGTTGAGATTGGGCGGCCGGTGACAACTCTTCTTCCTCCTGCTTTGCTTCCAGGTAGACCGGTTCCACATAAACAAATGAGTCCCCGAGCGGGATGACCAGAAGATTTCCTCTGATGACCCTGGAACCTCTCTGTCCCCACAGGCTCAATTCCCGGGAAATTTCTGTTTGCTGATCGACCCGTGCCTCAATCTGCATGGGTCCATAGACCATCTTCTCCTTGGGTAATTTGTAGACCATCAGATTTCCGTAATTGGGTAGATCGCTTCTGGCAGCCAGCCAGCCGATCATATTATCCTTTTTTGATGGCGTAAACGGCATCATCAGAAGAAACTCCTCCTTGTCCGTTTCGGGAAGTTTTGCAATGATATAATACGGTTTCATGCTCTGCCGGCTATCGCCATAAAGCTCGTCGGGAATTTCCCAGAGGTCCTCCTGGTTGTAAAAGACTTGCACGTTGTCCATGTGATAGGTCCTGTACGTATCCACCTGTATATCGAAAAGATCCCTGGGGTACCGGACGTGTTTTTTTAAACCCTCCGGCATCTCATCAAAAGGCTTGAACAGATCCGGAAAAATATTCGCATAAGTTTTAATGACGGGATCTTCTTGATCTACTATATAAAACGATACATCCCCATTATAGGCATCAATAATCACCTTCACTGAATTTCGGATGTAATTGAGCGCCTTGTTGTCAAACCGCTTATAAGAGCGGCGAGAGTAAGGATACATATTTGAGGTGGTGTAGGCATCCTGGATCCAGAAAAGCCTCCCGTCGGAAACAACCATGTAAGGATCTCCGTCATAGTCCAGAAACGGTGCAATGACCCGGACCCGCCGATCAATCCGGCGGTTGAACATGATGCGGCTCTCCGGGCCCAAATAATTCGTAAAGAGTATCTGCGGGTCCAAGAACTCAAAGGCGAACAATGCTCTTTTTAGAAAAGATTTTATGGGAACCCCTCCCTTTCCCTGATACGTCGTATAGACGTTTTTGTCTCCCTTCGGGTAATCAAATTCCTTGGTCCTGGTTTTTACCAGAACATATTCATCTGTTTTTTCACCATAATAAATCTCCGGACGATCTATCTTCAGGTCGGCCTCGAAGGTTGGCGGCAAATCCTTAACCAGGAGGCGGGGAAGTCCTTCGCCGGTCACTTCATTGACCGAGTTTGCTGCAATGCCGTAGCCGTGGGTATAAATCAGATGTCTATTGACCCAGGTTTTTGCCTGGAGGGGAAGTTGATCAACGGCAAGCTCACGGGCAGCCAGCATGATTTGCCGATATTGATTGTTGATCATATAGCGGTCCACATCCACATTAACGAAATCATAATATAGCCTTATGGATTGAATCTGCCGATAGGTTTGAAGCAATGGGCGCTCATCCCATACCCTTATGTTTTGAATCGTTACATTATGTTCCTTGAGGTCTGCCGCCCCGATTTCTCCGCGCACCTGAAAATCGATCTCTTTTATCTTATCCAGATTATAAGCTTTTCGGGTATTATCGATGTTGTAAGAAATGTAGGGAGACTCTTTTGTTAATTCATTGGGTTTGACCAGAAATTTTTGAACCATTATCGGGAGGACGCTCCAAAACAGAACGATAGCCACCACCCAGACGACCATACTTGCCCCGATTAATTTATTTCTGGGTTTAAAGATATCGAGGAAAAGGACCACGGCCAGTCCAAGAGATGCAAAGATCAGGATCCGATAACCCAGGACTTTGACATGCACATCGGTATAGCCGGCGCCGAAAGCCGCTCCGGCTGTGGAATAAAGGAGACCAAATACATTAAGGTGAAATCCCCAGGCAAAGAGAAGGACGATCCCGGCGCCGATGGCAAGGATATGTTTTCTGGCCATCGGGGGAATATTTACCTTGGGCAAAGAGACCGGCTGGCCTTGGGCTTGGGCTTGGGTCAATTCATCGATGATGGGCAGGATTCTATCTTTCAGATACCACCAGACGGTAACCACTCCGGCAATAATGAAAAAGATCAACAATCCTTTTTGCACGAACAAGTAAAAAGGGAGAGAAAATACATAAAAACCGATGTCTTTGTTAAAAATGGGGTCTGTACTGCCAAAGGGCTGCTGGTTTAAATAAAGCAGGACCATATCCCAGCGGTAGGCGCCCTTTGTGGCGATCAGAAAACTGGCAACCAGAAAAAACAGGACAATGAGGTTATTGATGGCTTTACCGGAAAGGGACAGCTGAAAAGGGGCGCCAATATCAGATTTGAGAGATGTTTCCTGAGTATTTAACGGTTTGAGGCGGTTGGCGATAAATAGATTGAGTGTCATGATCAATATAAAAACCAGCCAAACCACCGAACCAAGCCCAAACTTACTCAAAACCATTTTCCAGAAAACAGGGGAGTAACCCAAGTTTATGAACCATAACCAGTCGGGATAGAATGCTGCCCCGGTCCAGAGTAAAAGCAATAGAAAGACGATCAGCGCAAGGCCTATGATTATTCTCTTGTTCATAACGTATTTTCTCCCATATTAAAGGTGGCTGACTTGACAAATAAGATACTACGCTTCATCCAAAACTTTTCTCGGAAGAAGTGGCCCTTCGGGGCAGTCGTTTTCTTTCAATGAGTGATACTCGAAACTTGATACTTGAAACTTGGGAAAGGAATTCTGTCAATTTCAAATTAATCCAATCCGTTCTTATCCGGTTTCAAGTTTCAAATTTCCAGTTTCTTTAACAAAAAAACAGAGCTCATTAAACAATCGACAAAGTTTTGTCGGTTTTGAGGCACTAAATTCCCAACGCTATGTTAAATTGAGAATTAAGTCAATGTAACCTCGAAACCGAAATCCACCGCCTAAAATTTGGCCTGTGCCATTTTAGGCTCAGGGGTGACCATTTTAAGAAAAATCAGAGCCGGCATAGTTCATCCTTATTATTCGCATGCAGGCAAATGGACTGACAAG
>Ga0180009_10004404_pt1 | contig 15531 bp, 10 predicted proteins | sample OS_PC_MetaG_FD_123537 | JGI IMG/M metagenome (GOLD analysis project Ga0180009, IMG submission 123537) | Groundwater microbial communities from the Aspo Hard Rock Laboratory (HRL) deep subsurface site, Sweden - OS_PC_MetaG | ecosystem: Environmental > Aquatic > Deep subsurface > Groundwater...
ATCATCCTGACAGGCGCCAACCTGGACCACCGGATAGAGCCATGGTGGAGCCTGGGCGCGAAGCGCGTGCCCCTGATTCAAGCGATGGTGTCGCTTGGGATTGAACTCGTCACCGCGCCGAATCTCAGTGTGGTCCTAGATCAGCCTCGAACGGATGACATGCACGCGATGAAGCGCATCGCGATCGTGTTCTCTGAATTTCAGGAGCATGGCCTCGCGTGCGCGCTGCATCCCAACGGACGCACCGACAAGGACTTTGACCGCTGGGCGCGATTTATCGCCGACAGAGGAGAAGTCTCGGTCTTAGCCTACGAGTTCATCACCGGTCCCGGGCGCGTGGCGCGCAAACCATTTCACTTGGCGCGGCTCGCTGATCTCTCGCGCGCAGCTGGGCTTGACCTCGACATTATCGTGCGCGGCGATCCGAGCGTTATCCCTTATCTGCGCCAGCACTTCCGGAACGTCGTCTACATCGAAACGACCGCGTTCATGAAGTCCATCAAGCGTCAACGCGCTGAGCGCGTCGGGAACGATAGGCTGCGCTGGACGCACAGCCCGACTGCTCCCGACGGTGATATCGATCAACTGTTTGCTCATAATCTGAAGGAGCGCTCCGCCCTCCTCGCCCTACATTATTATGGCCAGCCCTTCGTGCTGCCGGAAGCGGCGTGAGGTGCACCATCGAACCGCTCACGTTTGCCCTTCTGGACGACATCGCTCTTGGCTTGCAGTCCAAAAGCTTGACTCCCGCCGACTTGCCGCCGGTTAACGCAGAGCACCTGGGACCATTGATCGAGTGGAGCCATGCTCAGCCCGTAAACGCGACGGGGACCAATGGCTGGCTCGACCCCAGGGGGTTCTCACGCATGCTGGAAAACCTTCGCACGATGGACAAGTGGTTTGCGCCGGGTGCCGCAAGCCATGGGTTCGTTACCGCCCGCGCCATCGCGGACTGCCACACAAACTGGACCGACTTCGCCATGCGCGCCAAGCGCGCCGCCACTGCCAACGGCTTCACGTCGGATGAAGCCGGGCGGCTGGTCGCAGCCATAGGAGAGTTCCACTCCAATATTCTGGAACACAGCGGGCGCGCGGATACGGGCTACCTCGTGTTCGACGCGACTCCCGGGCGCTTCGAATTCGTAGTTGCGGATTCCGACATCGGCGTCTTGGAGAGCCTGCGGTCCCATCCACACTTTGCATCGCTGAAGGATGCGGGCACAGCGATTGAGCTTGCCCTCAGCGAGGGCGTTTCACGGCACTACGACCAGAAGGATCGAGGGTTGGGCTTTCGTCCCCTGTTTGTTGGTTTGGCCAATGTTAGCCGATTCATGCGGTTCCGCTCGGCAGATCACAGCCGGGAACTGACCCGCGCCGACGACGGCTCGATTGACGCCGTCACGCGCCAAAAATCTCAACTAAACGGCTTCCTGTGCTCGGTACGCTGCGAGCCGGAGGATTCTTCAAGAAAGGCATAATTCGAATGCATATTTCACGCGTCCAAATTCGTAATTTTCGCAACTTCAAAGCCCTTGACGTATCGCTCACGCAAAACGCCGTCATCGTCGGCGAGAACCGCGCGGGGAAGAGCAACTTCCTGTACGCGCTCCGCCTCGTACTTGACCCCTCCCTCCCGGAACAGGCTCGGAGCCTCAAGGTCACCGACTTCTGGGATGGACTGGATGATCCTTTCGCGAACGGCGGAGCCTCGATCGAGATCGACATCGATTTCACGGAGTTCGAGAGTGATCCTGCACTGAACGTCCTCCTCGGCGATCTGCGCCTCGCCGAGGACCACACCACTGCGCGCCTTAGCTATCGCTTCCGCCCTGACTGTGAGGGCGATCCGAAGTCCGAAGCCGACTTCGACTATATTATCTTCGGCGGCGACGACGAGACGCGCAGCCTACCACCAAAATTTAGAAGACGTGTCGTGCTCGAGGTCATGAGCGCGTTGCGCGACGCTGAATCAGACCATGGCAGTTGGCGGCGCTCACCCTTGCGTCCCCTGATTGATCACGCGTTCTCGGAGATCGACGATACGGAACTGGTCAAAATTTCCGATGCGATCGGAGAGGCGAGCTCGGAGCTCCTCAAGCTTAAGAATATCTCCACCCTAGAGGACTCTCTGCGGAAGAAGTTACGCGATCTTGCAGGGCAGCGGCACGATATAGACGCTAAATTTGGGATCATCTCCAACGAGCCTTCACGCCTCTACCGAGTCCTCAAACTCTATATCGATGGAGGCCTGCGCGAGATCAGCGATGCAAGCCTGGGGTCGGCCAACCTTGCGCTTCTGACGTTGAGACTGGCTGAATATGAATGGCGGCGAGCGCAGAACGATCAGGATTTTACGATCGTTGCTATCGAAGAGCCGGAAGCGCACCTTCACCCGCAACTCCAGCGCAAGGTCTTCCGGTCGCTCTTCGCGCCTGGAGGGACGAGCCATCAAAGCCTATTCGTGACCACCCACTCCCCAACGATCGCAAGCGTTACGCCAATCGACCAGCTCGTTATCATCAAGGACCAGCCGGACGAAGGCTCCAAAGCGCACTCGCTCGCCGCGCTCAACCTTACAAAGGAAGATCGAGAGGACCTGCAGGGCTATCTCGACGCGACGCGTGCCGAACTGTTGTTTTCCCGTGGGGTCATATTTGTCGAGGGGCCGGCAGAGGAAGTGTTGTTACCCGGTTTCGCGGCGGCTGCCGGATACAATCTCGACGAACTAGGGATCACCATCTGCAGCGTCGATGGGGTCAACTTCGGCCCCTACGTTCGCATGGGCGAATTGCTTTCTTTGCCCTACAGCGTGATCACCGACTGGGACCCAATCGCGGGTAAGGATCCGCTCGGGTGGGCACGCACTCGAGAGTTGATCGTGGACATCCGCCGTGCACGTGGGCTTAAAGAGCTTTCGAAAGACCAAGTAAGCAAGCTTTCGTCCGACGAAGCCTTTTTGCGGTCTGGGGCGCTCAAATACGGGCTGTTCTTGAACAGCGCTACCTTGGAAACGGAACTCGCCAAGACACCCGCACTGGCCGACGCGATCCTGGCTGTTCTTGCGGAGGAGCCTCTATTCGGCGAGGTCCTGAAAAAGCGTATCGCTGAGTACCAGGCAGACCACAGCAAGATCTCCGCAGAGCGCCTGATGTTGATGATTGGCTACGTCGGAAAAGGACGGTTTGCCCGGCGGCTGGCGGAGCGCATCAGCTTACTCGCACCGCCAAAATACATTGCCGACGCGGTCAAGCATGTTGTCGAGAAGCTGGCATGAAATCCAAACGTCTGCTCCAGGCCGCTCTGCAATCGCTCGCCAAAACAAGGAGCAGACCACTGCTGCCCGCATAACGACCAACACGGTAGTACTAGCGGGGCCCGGAAGTGGGAAGACAAAGACGCTCACGACCGCGATGGCCCGTTCGCTCATTGAGGATGTTGAGGAACCGCGCGGTGTGGCCTGCATCACTTATAACAATGAGTGTGCCTACGAACTGGAAGATCGCCTAAACGCGCTCGGGATTGAAAGAGGTGACCGCGTCTTCATTGGGACGGTCCACAGCTTCGCCCTCTCGCAGATCATCCTCCCTTATGGCCGCTGTGTGCTGCCGGATTGGGTTGATGGCGTAACCGTTGCGACCGACCAAGACCGGGCGGAAGCCATTGAGATCGCATACAAGGCGACCATCAACGGGAACGACGATCCCAAGAAGCGTTGGGAATTCGCCTCAGACAAGCGCAAGCTCGTTGTCGATAGGGAATCACCCGATTGGAGAGGTCGCAACCCCGAGCTTGCGGACTTCATAGAGGCCTACGAAGCCGAGCTGCGATATCGCAAGAAGATCGATTTCGATGACATGCCATTGATCGCTTATGACATGGTCGCACGGCATGCCTGGATAAGGGACTCCATCAGAGCGAAGTATCCAGTCTTGTTCGTCGACGAATACCAGGATCTTGGTCACGCGCTCCATCTTCTGGTCCTAAAGCTCTGCTTTGAGAGCGGCATCAGGCTGTTCGCCGTCGGGGATGCTGATCAGTCCATTTATGGCTTCAACGGAGCGGAGCCTTCTCTGCTCGAAAACCTGTCCAAGCGGGCGGACGTCACGACAATCAAGCTGAAGTTCAATTATCGGTGCGGCACCCGGATCATCAGCGCTTCGATGGCTGCCCTCGGCGAAGAGCGTGACTACACCGGACCTGATGGAGCGCATCAGGGCGTCATCAGTTTTCACCCGGTGAAAGGAGGCCAGGCTGCTCAAGCGGCCTACGTCCTTGGCACTCTGATTCCCAAGCTGCAGACCGAGGGCTACAGTCTTAACGATATTGGCGTTCTCTACAGGTGGGCCAAGCACGGCAAAGACTTTGTGGAGCTCGCCGAGGCCAGAGGGATTCCCTTTGTGCGTGCGGACAACCAAGCGCTGATCAAGAGAAACTCGCCGGTGGCTCGTTTCGTGGAGCGTTGTGCCCGATGGGCCATCGGAGGGTGGAAGCTCGCAAACCCCAAATTTGCTCATCTTCTGCGGGACGCGACATCACTAGTGTTCGGCATGTCTGCGACCGACGCCGAACGCAAGCAGATTGGGCTTGAACTCATCAGTTTCCTAAAGCCCCTTGAGCCAGCATTTCCGGTGCACGACTGGCTAGCGTCGTTTCGCTCCAAGGTGATCGGCCCCTGGGCCTTGCGAGCCCGCACTATCGGTGAGCATTGGTCCGACCTAGATGAGATGATCGAGCGCACCGAGCCTAGTGGAAAGGGCAGCGCGCTTAGCATTGGCGTTTTTTGTGGCGACACAGCTGGGGCAGGCGCGTTGAACCTATCGACGTTTCATAGCGCGAAGGGCCGGGAGTTTAGGGCTGTCATCCTCCTAGGGATGGACGACGACGTCATTCCTCATCCATACAACGTGAATAATCCGCGAAAGCTGAAAGCTGATCGCCGCGAGTTCTACGTCGCAGTCACGCGAGCCAAGGAAGAGCTGCATATCATCTACACAGAAGGCCATCATTAGATGTTCCTGCCAGAGCTCGCTCAGCGCTCTCAAGATTGACATTTCTGGCCGAAGATCAGACCTTCGTCGTGTGGAGCGCGCTTGGCGCTGTGGTATCGGCCTGCGGCCATACGAGAGGGCGCATGATGGGAAAGAAGCAGCCGCCAACAGAGCCACAGAAGACGGCCTATCTAAGCGAGAACATGGGCTATGAGATAGGCATGCTGCATTACGCCATCGAGAAATTGGTCACGTGTAACGACACTGGCCACGAACTCTCTATGCGCTACGAGTGTTTTTCTGTGCATGCTCGCAACTTGGGAAACTTCCTCATCAACAAGGATGATGGCTCCTACCAGGCACATGACTTCAACAATAATTTTAGACCAGCAAAACAAACCAGAAAAGATAGAGATATCCTGGCTCTCCTCAATCTTCTCAATAGCAAGGTGTTCCATCTCGTCGCCAAGCGGGATGAGGTCAAGGATTTCACGGTCGGCAACGCTGTGGACGTCTACAACTGGGTCATCAAGGAACTCAAGCGATTCGGCGATGAGCTGCCAGATGAACACGACTACAAGAAGGCTTGGGGCAACTTCAGTACTGATCCGCAAAATCTTGTCGTAGGCGACCGTTCAAAAAGCGCCAACGGGCACGCTTATGCGAACACGTCGTCAACACCCGTTTCGCAGATACTTGCTCAGGGACCCACCATCACTTCGGACGGCACCACCGTCAATTACAGGGGTAAGTAGGCGCGAATAGTTTACATCCGCGCTCACGAGCTCGCGCTCCCTATCTCACTCTCACGGACAACCGCGAACCGCGGTTCAAGCCACAATGGGGGCTTGGCACCAGTTCTGTCATAAGGCTTCCCGGTCTCAATCTGTTCTATTCTGGTGCATCGTCCGACCTTTGGCGAGTTCTTCAGTGTTGAGACTCGATGGTTGAGCCGGAGCTCGACGGCACAGATGTCTCTTCGCGCTCGTGGGCAATGACGCTGGAACGCCCGATCTGGCCCAGGAGCGGCCGTTGGCTGTCGGCGCAGTTCTTCGCCGCCTCAATGTCCTCTAGTGGGATCAAACTTCGAATCGGCTGGCACTCCGTCCGAACCCGAGAACCATCCGCTGCTCGGCCCAGTCCATCGGCAGGTCGGTTAAGGTCGAAAGGCCGTGGCCGCGGGGCAGAGTGCCTTCGATCGCCGCCTTGACGATATCCGGCGCGAGAAAGGCGAGCGACAGGATCATCCGCACGGACCTCTCGCTTCGATTTTCGCGCTCGGCGATCGCGGCGAGGTCGCGGACGTCGCCTTGCAACAGTTGATCCAGCCAAGCGCGCCCGATCGCAGTTGCGGTCAGCAGTCGGGCGCGAGCTTCGGCGCGAATACGGGATCGGCTCGGCGGCGCGGTCGGCTCCTGTTCACCGTCCGGAGCCGTCATCGAGCGAAGCCGCCGGTGATTGGGTGGCGTCCAGGCAAGCTGGATCGGTTCAGGGGAGGCATTAGCGTTCGCATCGGCCTGAAGCGTGATCGCGATCGCGGAATTTGAAACCGTGATCCGATCGACGACGTCCTGGACGGTCTCACGCAGATCTCCCGCGACATCGTCCAGTATCCCGGCGTCCCGCAGCGCAGCGACGACGCAGTCCTCGATGTGCTGGGCGGCGACTCGCCTGACGGACCCGGCCTCCGCTTTGTTTCCCTGCGCAAGCGCTGCCGAAACGTAGTAGCGATAGCGCACCCCGCGTTTTATTGCGTAGCTCGGCGTCATGCGATTGCCGCGGTCTTCGAACAGTTTGCCAATCAGAAGCGCTTCGGATTTCCGCCAATGCTCGCGATGTCCGCGGCGATTGGCGTCCAGAATATCTTGGACCGTGTCGAACACGTCCTTCTCAACAATCGCGTCGTGCTCGCCGGGGTAGCTTTTGCCGCGATGGTTGATCTCGCCGAGGTAGGTGCGATTGCGCAGGAGTGAAACGAGCGCGCCAACCAGGAACGGGATCCCGCCAATCTCTCGGCCGGTCGCCAGTGTTCGTCGCCGGGTCACGACACCGCGCTCGCGCAAGTCGCGCTGCAGGGCTGGGAGCGAGCACAACTCCTGATAGCGATCGAAAATGAGCCGCACCGTTTCGGCTTCTTCGGGCACGACGATAAGCTTGCGATCCTTCACCATGTACCCGAGCGGCACCACGCCGCCCATCCACATGCCCTTTTTCTTGGAGGCCGCGATCTTGTCGCGGATGCGCTCGCCCGTGACCTCCCGCTCGAACTGGGCGAACGACAGGAGCACGTTGAGCGTCAGACGCCCCATCGACGTGGTTGTGTTGAACGATTGTGTGACCGAGACGAACGAGACGCCGTTGGCATCGAAGAGTTCGACCAGCTTTGCGAAATCCGCCAGAGATCGCGTCAGCCGATCGACCTTGTAGACCACGACAATGTCGAGCCGACGCTCACGGATCTCGTCGAGCAGAGCCTGCAGCGCGGGCCGTTCCATGTTGCCGCCCGAGAAACCGCCGTCATCGAAGCTCGTCTTGATGAGACGCCACCCTTCGTGTGTCTGGCTCTTGATATAGGCCTCGCAGGCTTCCCGTTGGGCTTCGAGTGAGTTGAAATCCTGCTCAAGCCCGACATCGGTCGAGACCCGGGTATAGACGGCGCAGCGCAACGGCTTGGGATGTGGCGCCGTCATCGCGAACCGTCCGTCGTATCGGCAGCGCTTGCCTTTCCGCTTGTTCTGAGGCCGAAGAAGCGCGGGCCATTCCATCGCGTGCCAGTGATGGCGAAGGCAACTTCGGACAGGCTCCGGTAGGTCGCTCCGTTCCAGGCAAAACCGTCGGCGAGCACCATGACGTGATGCATCGTGTCGCCATGCTCGCGGCCGATGACGGTTCCCGGCGCGAGAGATTTCGCGCCGCGAGACGAGACGTTCAGGCTCTGCAGTGTCGGAACACCTGAGCCGGCCTTGCCCTTGGTCTGCTGTTTGGCAATCCGGCGCAGCAGCTTGATGCTCTGGCCATCGAGATCGCCGAAGGCATCGGCCTGTATGCGATACGCGATCATCCGGATAAGCAGTTGCTTTGTGATGTGGTCGGGAGCCGGGCGGCCGGTCAGACGCCGCCATCGCCGCCGCAGCGCGTCCAAATCAAGCTCAGCGAGACCGGCCAGCTCTCGGGCGATTTCGCTATCGATGCGAGAGCTGCTCATATCACTGCCCCCGCGCGGGCCGCTCCAGCGCATAGCGCCGGGTGCCATCAGCGTCGCGCGACGAGGTAAGCATCAGGCCGAGCTTCTTCTTCACGGTGCCGGACAGGAAGCCGCGCACGCTGTGCGGCTGCCACTCGGTTGCAGACATCAACTCCGACAGGGTCGCGCCATCCCGGCGGGCGAGGAGATCAAGGCACCGCTGCTGTTTGCTCGTGGCGCCGCTTGCGGGAGCCGGCTCGGGTGCTTTGGTCCGGCGGGTGTTCTTGGTCGCTGCCGGTCTTTCAGTTGTTGCACTACGCTCCGAGGGCGACTTGGGCGGCTTGGCTGGTTTTCGGGATTTCGCGGTCATTAAGATGCTCCAGGTCTCGGGCACCGCGCCTATCGCGATGCCTGCACGACCTGAAGCCCCGCAATTCCGGCGAGGTTGCTGACCGGCATCCTTCGCGACGCCGGCCCTGGGACGACAACAGCAACGCTTGCCGTGCCGACGAAGTCCAGTGGAATTTGGTTGGCGCGACGCTCCATTCTGGTGGCCGGTGTTGTTTCCACCGATGCAATCGGCGCCAGCCGTGTTCGCTGCATCTGTCGCGGATGAAGATCAGCAAGACGAGGACGACTAGCTTTTCCCCAGGCGTTGAAGTGCCGAACGGCAGCGGAGCTGAGTCGAACAGGCGTTCAGGGACCGTCATATATAGAGTGAGGACTTTCTGTTGGTGTGCTCGCTTCCAAACGAGCCCCTGGACGATCCAGGCCCCAACGCTGCTTCGCATAGATCAACATCGCCCGTGGCAGACGGACCACCAGACATCCATCCGTCATCGCGAACTCGCGTTCGACGCTTGCCTTCTGAGACGGCGAGAGATGAGAGGCCGGCAAAAGCCGGACTTCGACCATGTCTTCCCAGTCGACATCAACCGGCAAGTCTCCGGCCGGCTCCTCGGCGCGAACCGCCAGAATGCGGGCGAGAACGAAGTCGCGCCACGCGCACCGCTCGAAACACCAGGCGCGTGCATGCCAGCGCTCGCCATCGTTGATTAGCCGTACCGGCGCGATCCAGCGCCGGGAAGCGCCGGGTCGCGTGAAGGACTGATAGTCGATCAGCAGCCGCCCGGCGTCCCGAGCCGCGCGGCGAACCCTGGCGGCAATGCCAGCGTTCAGCGGACGCTCAAGTCTGGGAAGCGTCGTGGTCAAAGGATCGCCCGCCGCCGCGAACTTGCTCAGATCCTGGCGACCATCCGGTTGCGGGAAAGCTGGCTCGTAGGCGTCCGTCGTCACGTAGGACTTGGCGCGCGTGTCGTAGACGACCCCGTTCCCTGAAAGCTCCAGATAGGCCCGGAAATCCAGCGCCGCTTGTGCCTGCGAAATCGCGAACGCCTCTATGAGGTCGGCGCGATTGATCCGCGCCTCCCAGAACAGCCGCGCATCGATAAACCGCAGCCGGTCCAGCGCACCATGGCGCATCGCATCCTTGGCAGGTCGTGGTGTCATCATACTCAACCTAGCTTGACGGATTGGACTGGTCCATCTAAAAACTAGATGCATATTCATCCGAGGGCAGCGGAGCCGGGGGGGCAGAGGCATGAGACTTCTTCATACGGCGGACCTGCATCTGGGCCGGCAGTTCTTCGGCAAAAGCCTTGGCGACGATCATGCCGAGATCCTCGCGCAGATCCTCGCCGCGGTCGAAGCCCACCGTCCCGACGCGCTCATCATTGCCGGTGACATCTTCGACCGAGCCGCCCCGCCGGAGACAGCCGTCGCTCAGTTCAACAGCTTCCTGGCCGACCTCGCCGCTTACCGTGAGACGGCCATCGTGCTGATCGCAGGCAATCACGATTCAGGCGAACGCATCGAAGCCATGTCCATGTTGGCTGACCCTCGCCGCGCGCTCGTGCGCGGCGCCTTGCGGCCGAGCGAGCCAGCTCTTGTTCTCAATGACCCACACGGCCCGGTCGCCATTTCGGCGCTGCCGTTTGCTTATGAATATGCTGCACGCGACTGTTTCGGCGATCCGCAGATCAAGGCGCCGTCTGACGTGGTCGCCGCTCAGGTCTCAGCCGCGAAGTCGGGCCTGCCGGCTGGTGCGCGGTGGGTCGTGGTGGCGCATGCCTTCGTCGAGGGCGCAGCGGGGACCGACAGCGAACGGCCACTGACACGTGCGGTTGGCGGCATCGAGACGGTCCCCTCGCATGTTTTCGAGGGCGCCCACTATGTCGCGCTCGGCCACCTCCATCGGCCTCAGGCGGTCGGCGGGCACCATATCCGATATGCCGGATCGCCTCTGGCGTTCGGCTTCGACGAGGAAGGGCAGGAAAAGTCCATGACGCTTGTGGACCTCGGCCCCGACGGTACTGTGGAGAGTGATTTCATTCCCTTCCGCCCAACGCGCCAGGTTCGCACGCTGACGGGCCTGCTCGACGACTTGCTCGGCGACGGCGTCGCTCCTTCGGACGACTTCATCCAGATCGTCCTGACGGACCCGAACCGGCGCATCGACCCCATGAAACGGCTTTGGGAGCGATTTCCGAACGCCTGTAGCCTCAGCTACGCACCGCTGGAGACCAAGTCGGCCGAGGGACCTTCGACCGCCAGCCCGGGCCGGCTCGACAGCCCAACCGAGTTGATCGGCGCATTCGTCGAATTTTCTTGCAGGCGGGGGATGACGGACGCGGAGGCGAGCCTTGTCGCCGATGAACTCGCCCGCAGCGCAACGCTGGATGGGGAAGCCGCATGAGACCGGTCATTCTCAAGATACAGGCTTTCGGGCCGTATGCCGGGTTCACGACCGTCGACTTCCGGAGGGTGCTCGATAGCGGTTTGTTCGGCATTTACGGCGCAACCGGGTCGGGCAAGTCGTCGATCTTCAGCGCAATGACGTTCGCGCTGTTTGGCGAGTCGGCCAAGGGCGAACAGCTCGCCCGCACATTGCGCTCCGGCCATGCGGATCCGGATCTGCTGACCCAGGTCGAACTGATTTTCGAGATCGGTGAGCGTTGTTACCGGGTCGTGCGCCGGCCCGACCAGGTGCGCCCAGTCAAGCGCGGCGCCGGCGAGACGGAAGAAAAGCATAAGGCCTGGCTGTTCGATGTCACGGGCCTGGATCCGGACCTGCTGGGCGAGGACTTGGCCGGAAAGCCCGTCGCTGAGAGTAAAGTCGGCGACGTCCACAAGGCGATCGTGGGACTGCTCGGCTACGAAGCCGCGCAATTCCGTCAGATCGTGCTGCTCCCGCAAGGCCGCTTCGAGACGTTCCTCAACGCCAAGACCGAGGACCGGCTCGGCATCCTGCGCGAACTGTTCGACGTCTCGCTCTACAAGGCTCTGACGGAGCGCCTCCAGAACAGCGCCAGAGACATCAGCATTGATATCAAGAACCGTCGCGCCATCAACGCGGGGCGGCTGGCGAGCGAGAGCTTCGAGAGCCTGGACCAGCTCATCAATGGCATCGCGGCCGTTGAGACACAGTGCGAGACCCTCGCCACGGCGAAGAGCGCGGCTGAGGCGGCTCTCAAGCAGGCCGACGCCGCCTATCAAGCGGCCGCCCAGACCGACAAGCATTTCACCGAACATGCCGAAGCCGAACGGGGACTGAAGGCGGTCGAGGCGGATGCCGCAGCCATTGCAGCCGACCGCGAGAGACTAAGCGCGGCGCGGGCGGCTGCCAACATCGTGCCGCTAGCCGATAAACGTACCGAAGCCGAACAGGCACACCAGAAGGCAAGGCAGACGCGCGACGCGGCAGCCAAGCAGCGCGAACAGGCCGAAACGGCAGCCAGCACCGCGAGCGGCGGCCTGGAGAAGCTCAACGCTCAGGCGGAGGCGATCGAAGCGAAAAAGGATTGGTTGCGTCAGCTCAAAGGATTCGCTGACGTGCTCGCGAATTCCGAAACCCTGCGCCGCGCGCATGACGAAGCAGCGCAAGCGGCCGCCGATTGCGAGGGCACCTTTTCGGTGGCCGAGAAGAAAAAGGCCGAATGCGAGACGCAACATGCGCGGCGCGTGGCTGAACGCGAGGCCGTGCAGACAGCTACGATCAGGCGCGGTGAACTCAAGCTCAAGCAACAGGAAGCAGAGGCCCGGCGCAAGGCGGCACTGGCATTCGAGACGGCACAGGCCGCTCTTGCGCAGAGCCGCAAGCAGCATGAAAAGACCCGAAGCGAACACGGTAAAGCGGCGCAAGCGCTTGAAGTACAGCGCAGTCAGTTCGCCAGCATCGAAGCGGCGCTTCTCGAAGACCACGCGCTGCACCTTGCAGGCCACCTAGAGGACGGCAAGCCGTGTCCCGTCTGCGGCTCCCCGGATCATCCCGCGCCCGCCTCAGGCACGGCAGCAGAGGCGGACCTTGCAGCGCGGTACCGTCAGGCGAAGCAGGCGTTCGACCAAGCCGCCGCCTTGGCCGACAAGACATCAGCCAACCTCAACCGCGCCGAGGCAGACGTCAACCAGCGCGAAGAAGCAATCCGAGATCTTGACGCTCCGGATGCTTCGGCCGCCGAGGTTGCGGAGCGCGTGTCAGCCATCCAGCGCGACATCGCAGCGCTCGGGCCGGAGCGAGACATTGCCGAATACGACGCGCAGGTCGCTAAGGCCGAAGCACAGTTGACAGCCGCCTTGGCCGCACTCGAAGCGGTGCGACGGAAACGCGACAGCGCTCATCTCAAGGCCAATGGCGCCAAGACCGAGCTGGAGAGTGCGCTCGCGGCGGTTCCAGCGGAGCTCAGAGCGGCGGAGAGGATCGCAGCCGCGATCGCGGTCACGGAACAGGAGGTCACATGCTTCGCGCGCGACCACGCGCAGGCCGCCCAAGCCAGCCAAAGTGCACAGAGCGCCCTCGCCTCGGCCAACACCGCACTGCAGCTTGCCGAGGGCGGCCTGCAGACAGCCGCGCAGTCCCGCGAGGAGGCCAAGGCGCGCTTCGACGCCGGACTAAACGCCAGCGGGCTGACGCAAGAGACGTTCGATGCGGCGCGCGGCGACATCGACCGGATGGGCGAGATCGATCACCGCATCCACGCGTTTGGCCAGCGATTGGCGGCTGCCAAGGATCGTCTCGAACGCTCGCACAAGGCCATCGCGGAGACCGACCGCCCCGATATTGCCGCGCTCAAAGCCGCACGCGACGAAGCCCAGACCATGCGGGAGCAGGCTCTCAAAAATTCGCTCGATGCAGCCGCACGACTTGGCCAACTTCAGAAGCTCCATCGCGAGTTGCACAACGAGGCCGCAGCACTCGACAGGCGCGAGGCCGAAACCGGACCGCTTCGTGATCTCGCGAAAGCCTTTTCCGGCGACAACGACGAGCGCATGACGCTGGAAACCTTTGCCATTGCAACCATGTTCGAGCACGTCCTGGAGGCTGCGAACCTGCGCCTCGAACCTATGACGCGCGGGCGCTTCCGGCTTTCGCGCGGCAGCGACAGCTACGGCCGGGCGCGGCGCGGCCTCGACATACAGGTCGAGGACAGCTTCACCGGCCGCCCGCACCCAACATCGACGCTCTCCGGCGGCGAGACGTTCATCGCCGCGCTGGCTTTGGCACTCGGGCTTTCGGATGTCGTCGAGAGCACGCGCGGAAATGTGCGTCTCGACGCGATCTTCATCGACGAGGGGTTCGGCAGCCTCGATTCTGCCGACGACGCCGGCACGCTCGATCAGGTGCTGCAGTCCTTGACGGAACTCGTCGGCAAACGGCGTGCGGTCGGCCTTATCTCGCATGTACCGCTCGTGCAGCAAACCGTTCCGAACGGGTTCTGGGTCACATCCTCGCCGAGCGGCAGCCGCATCGAGGAACGGAACTAATCAATCCGACCGCAGAAAGAATGACAGCAGGCGATGGGTAACCGATAATTGCGACGGGGCCGTTGCGTAACGGGGGCGACATGTCTGAATCAATCGAGAAACCACGCTGGACCAGGGACTTCCTGCGGTTCCTGCCGCTGAAGAGCCAGTTCGTACTGTCCGGCAACGTACGGGACCGCTTCCCGCGCCTCGGTGCGCAAGGCGAGGTCATGATCCTGCCGCTGGTCGCCTACCTGGGGGCGGAGCTGGTCGAGGCCGGCATCGAGCGAGTCATTGCCTATGATCCGGCGCGAGGTTTTCGTCTCCCGCCGATTGTCGGACGAGACCTGAAGACCGATCAGGCCTATTTCGCCGAACAGGGGATCACCTTCGACAGCGCGGGTTGCGCTCCCGCATCAATCGAGCGCTTTTTCGAGCTCTCGACCAAGATCGTTGCGACGGCGCCCGAGCCGACCGCGGTCATTGCCGACTTCGCGGCACGGATGATCGTTCACCCGGAGCGGCTGATCGACAACGAGCATCGCGGCTTCACCGGGGCTCTCGTCTCGGGGCTCACGGTCGAGCCAAAGGTTCATCCCAAGACGCGGCAGCCCTACTACAATCCCTTGATCTCGATCGTGGAGAAGGAAGGCGACCTGCCGGATTGGCTCGTGGTCAACAACCCGCGGCTGCGTCACATCCCTCTGCCGAAGCCCGATCACAACGTCCGTCGCTCGGTCATAACCAAGCTCTCCCGGTCGCTGAAGACGCCGGAAGCAGCGGATGAGGCAGCCATTCAGAAAGCAGAGCAGGCCTTCGTCGATGGGACGGAGGGGCTGCTCGTCGTCGATATCGCAAACATCATTCAGCTGTCGCGCGCAGAGGGGCTGGCCGTCACCGACGCGGCAGAGGCCGTGCGGCGCTACAAGCTCGGCGTGACCGAGGACGTCTGGCGCAAGATCGATCGCGAGAAGTTAAAAGGCGCCGAGGCCTACGTCGAGGCGCGTGTGCGCGGACAGGATCACGCGGTCCAGCACATCCTCGATATCGTGAAGCGGGCAGCGACCGGAATCGGTGGTCGACGCGGTGGACGACCGCGCGGCGTGGCATTCCTGGCCGGGCCGACCGGTGTCGGCAAGACGGAACTGGCCAAGACGATCACGAGCCTGCTGTTTGGTGATGAGAGCGCATACATCCGCTTCGACATGAGCGAGTTCTCGGCCGAACATGCCGACCAGCGGCTCATCGGCGCGCCACCGGGTTATATCGGTTATGACACGGGTGGCGAACTGACCAACGCCATTCGGCAGAAACCATTTTCGGTCGTCCTGTTCGACGAGATCGAAAAAGCGCATCCGCGGATTCTGGACAAGTTCCTGCAAATTCTCGACGACGGCGTTTTGACATCGGGGCGCGGTGAGCGGGTCTATTTTTCCGAAAGCCTCATCATCTTCACATCGAACCTCGGGATGACCCGGGTGATGCCAGACGGGTCACGCGCGGCCAATGTCACGTCAGATGAGCCGCTCGACGAGATCCGTCATCGGGTGCGCTCCGAGA
>Ga0180009_10004405_pt1 | contig 15529 bp, 16 predicted proteins | sample OS_PC_MetaG_FD_123537 | JGI IMG/M metagenome (GOLD analysis project Ga0180009, IMG submission 123537) | Groundwater microbial communities from the Aspo Hard Rock Laboratory (HRL) deep subsurface site, Sweden - OS_PC_MetaG | ecosystem: Environmental > Aquatic > Deep subsurface > Groundwater...
AGGCAATAGGCATTAGGCAATAGGCATTAGGCAATAGGCATTAGGCAATAGGCATTAGGCAATAGGCAATAGGCATTAGGCAATAGGCATTAGGCAATAGGCATTAGGCAATAGGCATTAGGCAATAGGCATTAGGCAATAGGCATTAGGCAATAGGCATTAGGGTTAACTGTTATACGTTATTGTTTATACGATATTTGTCAAAATCAATCTGTCGCGCTGAACCCACTGACCTGTTATGTTGAACCCACCGACCTGTCATGCTGAATTTATTTCAGCATCTTCACTCCACAGCATGTCATCCGAGCGGAGTCGAGGGGAATGTCATCCCGAGCGCAGACGAGGGGGGCTAGACCCTGAAACGAGTTCAGGGTGACAGCTTAGGGTGTTGCCGGGTGTTATACGTTATTGGTTATATGTTATACGTTATTGGTTTGTCCATCATCAGAATTTACGCACCTGATAAGCCTGTCGCGCTGAACCCACTGACCTGTTATGTTGAACCCACTTACCTGTCATGCTGAATTTATTTCAGCATCTTCACTCCGCAGCATGTCATCCGAGCGCAGTCGAGGGGCAGCGCAAGCAAGTTCAGGGTTTAATAGTTATACGTTATTGGTTATACGATTATCATTCAAAGAAAAGCCAAGAGGCAATAGGCATTAGGCATTAGCCATTCAACATTAATCATTCATCACTCATCATTTCTTACTTTCACAAACGAAAGAATTACACTATTTTTGGGCGAAACATACGAAACTAACATGGGTGTCATACTGCAGATTGAAAACATTTCCAAGCAATACCGTTTGGGCACGGTGGGTACGGGCAGTTTGGCGCACGACCTGAACCGTTGGTGGCACACGGTACGCGGCAAGGAAGATCCTTATTTGAAAATTGGCGAAGTGAACGACCGCGGCAGCAAGGCGACTTCCGATTATGTATGGGCGTTGCAAGACATCAATTTTGAAGTGCAAGCCGGTGAAGTGCTCGGCATTATTGGTAAAAACGGTGCCGGCAAAAGCACCTTGCTCAAACTGCTTTCGCGGGTGACGGCGCCCACTACCGGTGCTATACGGACGCGCGGGCGCATCGCTTCGTTGCTCGAAGTGGGCACGGGCTTTCACGGGGAACTCACCGGACGGGAAAACATTTATATGAACGGTGCCATCTTGGGCATGACCAAAAAAGAGATAGATAGCAAGCTCGATGAAATTATTGCTTTTTCGGATTGCGAACGCTATATAGACACGCCGGTAAAACGCTATTCTTCGGGGATGACAGTGCGTTTGGGCTTTGCCGTGGCAGCACACCTCGAACCCGATATTTTGGTAGTGGATGAAGTGCTGGCGGTAGGCGATGCCGAATTTCAGAAAAAAGCCATCGGCAAGATGCAAGACATCTCGGGCAGCGAGGGCCGTACCGTACTCTTTGTAAGCCACAATATGGCAGCGGTAAAAAGCCTCTGCACCCGCGCAATCGTCCTAGAAAACGGCAAAACCGCCTTTGAGGGCAGCGCGGAAGAGAGTGTGAGTTATTATTTAGGAGGAAACAACAACTTTTTTCATGAAAAATTATTTAAACCAAATGAAATAGCTAATGAATTCTTTGAATTGCATAAAATCTCAATTCACAAAGTAGGAAATCCTGAAAATAGAATTATTGATGAATATGATGAGATAGAATTGACGACCAATGCCACTTTTTTAAAAGAAGTTGAAAGACTTCATTTGACCTACCTTATAAACAATGAAGAAGGTGAATGCCTTTTTACTTTTTCTCACCACCATACGTTTCCTTTAAAAAAAGGTTTAAATCACCTAAAATGCAAACTTCCTAAAGGTTTCTTGAATATAGGTTCATATTTTTTAACCCTGTACATTATTCAAGACAAAAAAAGAACGGTCTTTGTAGAAAAAGATATCTTAAATTTTCAAATCACGCACGGAGACCGAGGCTTGGGCGCTTGGATGGGTAAGGAACCCGGTTTTATTAAGCCACAATTTCATTGGGAAAACAGCTGATTTTTATGAAAAAAATAGTAAAGAAAATAGTAAAGCGGTTGGGGTATTCAATTCAAAAAATAAAAAAAATACCACCTTCAGTTATAAACAGAAATCCATATTTAACAAATCTTCTGATTGTTTTAGAACAAATTGGTTTTAAACCCATAGAGGTAGTCGATATTGGCGCCAATCGAGGCTTTTGGACACGCGATTTTTTAAAAGTGTTTCCCGATGCTGCTGTCACGCTCATAGAACCCAATCAGACATTACAACCCTATTTTCAAGATTTATTAGACACTCGACCTAACTTACAATACTTGCCTCTTGGTGTAGGTAAAATGCCCGGAGTTTTCCGGTTTACCTTAAATCCGCAAGACGACAGCTCTACTTTTCTGTTCGACGAAAACGAAGCCCAAAAAAGAGGTTTTGAGCAGGTAGAAATTCCTGTTACAACCCTGAATGTATTACTTCGTGAAAAAAAAATAAATGTGCCCGATTTAGTCAAAATTGACGCCGAAGGATTAGACCTCGAAGTGTTAGAAGGCGCATCTGACTTGTTTGGGCACACCGAAATTTTTATGGTAGAAGCCGCTGTCAATAATCCCGTTTTTCCAAATACCTTTTTAAAAGTTATCCAATTTATGGATGGTAAAGGCTATCGGCTATTTGACATTACAGACAACAACAGACCTTTTAAACCCAAAATGCTTTGGCTGGCTGAATTGGTTTTTGTTAAAAAAGGCGGATTGGTAGATCAATACAGAATTTCAGATCTTACACGAAATTAGCACCGATGATCCCAGTAACCCAAACCTTTCTACCGCCCCAAGAAGAATTTCAGGCCATTCTGCGTGAAGCTTGGCAAGCGGGCTGGATGACCAACCGCGGGACTTTGGTAAAACGCCTCGAAGCACAGTTGCAAGATTATTTGGGCATAGCGCCGCCCATCGCTACCACCAACGGCACCTTGCCCTTACAAATTGCCCTCAACCTTTTTGGCAAAGGCGGCGAAATCATCACCACGCCTTTTAGTTATGTGGCGACTACCTCCAGTATAATTTGGCAAGGCTGCACACCCGTGTTTGTGGACATACACCCCGACTATTTCACCATCGACGAAACCCAAATAGAAGCAGCTATTACTCCAAGAACCACGGCGATTTTAGCTACCCATGTTTATGGCAACCCATGTGCTGTTGAAGAAATAGAAGCCATTGCAAAAAAGCACAATTTAAAAGTTATTTATGATGCCGCTCATTGTTTTGGGGTAAGCTACAAAGGGCAATCCATGTTTAATTTTGGCGATGTAAGCACCTGTAGTTTTCACGCCACCAAATTGTTTCACACCGGCGAAGGCGGCATGATGGTATGCCCCGATACCGAAACCTACCACCAACTGTTTTACCGCCACAATTTTGGGCATAAAAACCAGTTGGAGTTTCACGGCTTGGGCATCAATGCTAAGATGAGCGAACTGCAAGCCGCCATGGGCTTGGCGGTGTTGCCTTATGTCGCTAGCCTTATTGCTGCGCGTAAAAAAGTAGTGGAACGCTACGATACACACTTAGACTTTACCCGCTTGCGCCGGCTGACTTTGCGCCCCGGCACCGTCTGGAACTATAGTTATTATCCGGTAGTGTTTGAGAGTGAAACCGCCCTACTCCAGGCAGAAAAAGCCCTAAATAACCAACAAATATACCCGAGGCGCTATTTTTACCCGGGCTTACACCGCTTGCCCTATGTGCAGGCACAAAAATTGCCCGTGTGCGATGCCGTGTACAAAAGTGTGTTGTGTTTGCCGGTGTATCATGAAATTGAAACCACTCTGATTCACTTAATTTGTCAAACTATAAACTCTAATAAATGAAAAAAATATTGATGCTTGGTGGTTCTGACTTACAAGTTTCAATTATTAAATTGGCCAAACAGTTAGGTCATATTGTTTATACATGTGATTATTTACCCGATAATCCTGGGCATAAGTACTCTGACAAATATTTTAATATCAGTACTACTGATAAAGAAGATGTGTTAGAGTTAGCAAGAATGCTAGACATAGATGGAATTTTATCTTATGCATCAGACCCATCATCTACTACCGCTGCTTATGTAAGTGAACAGTTAAATTTGCCGGGAAATAACTTAAATTCAGTGCTTACCTTAGCACATAAAAACCTTTTCAGGGAATTTCAAAAATCTAATAATTTACCTCATCCTAAGTTTAAATATTTTACCAAAGATGAATTCAATCAAGCCAGTGATTTTTTAAAAAAATATAAGAATAATTTTTTTTTAATTAAACCCGTTGATGCTTCCGGAAGTAAAGGTGTCTATGAAATCAAAGAGGCTACATTTAACGAAGATGTTTTCAAAAAATCTATTTCATTTTCAAAGCAAAAAACAGTAATTATTGAAGAGTTTATTAGTAAAAAAGGGCTTCAAATAGGTGGTGATGGTTTTATAGTTGATGGAAAATTACTATTTAGATGTTTTGGAGACATTCATTTTTCTAAAACTAATAAATTTTTACCTTGTTCTGTGAGTGTTCCAACAATTCATTCCCAATTCACTATTGAAAAGGTACATAATGAAATTCAAAAAATCATCACACTATGTGGGATGAAAACGGGTGGTTTAAATTTTGATGTTATTATTAATGAAAATGATGAGGTTATTGTACTAGAAATCGGACCGCGAAATGGTGGTAATTTACTGCCCGAATTGATTCATTATTGTACTGGTGTTGATATGCGGATTTTTGCAATAAAAGCTTGCTTGGGTGAAGATTGCAGTGATTTAAAAATGAAAACTGAGAATAAATATTTTGCGCATTATGTCATTCATGGTCTTTCAGATGGTAGATTTGATAAAATAACAATATCTAACTATTTAGAACCATTTATTTTATACAAAAATGTGAACATCAACAAAGGAGATTACATTTACAAGTTTGAAAACTCTTCAAACCGATTAGGCATGCTGCTACTCAAATTCAACACTAAAAGCCAGATGGAAGATATAATTTACAATATGCACGATTATTTAGTCTTTAATTATGAATGACTTAGACGTTCAAATAAGACCACTTCAAATTGAAGATGCACATATTTCGTATAAATGGAGAAATAAGAAACTTATTTGGGAAAAAACAATAAATTCACCAGACCGAGAAATTACGTTAAAAGATGAACTGAACTGGTTAAATGAGAAAATTAAAGAAAATAACTCTAAAAGATTTGCTATTTTAGTTTCGGGTAAATATGTGGGTAATGTGCAGTTAACCAATATTTTAGAAAATGAAAGTTATTTTGGAATTTTTATAGGCGAGGAGAAATATTGGGGGAAAGGTGTTGGCAAAATTGCAACTTCACTTATTTTAAAAATTGCATTCAATAAGCTATCCTTAAAAAAAGTAAAACTTAGAGTTAAGGAAAATAACAAAAGAGCAATTAATGTCTATACTAAATTAGGTTTTCAAATTGTTAGTAAATCAGAAGATATAATTTTTATGGAAGTTACAAAATACAGTTTTATCCCATGCATTTAAATTATCCTTATAAAATTATTGAATACCAAAACAACACTAGAGGAATAAAACCATTAATCTCTGTTATTGTTTTAACATACAATCATGAAAATTACATAAAAGAATGTTTGGATGGGATATTGGCTCAGTTAACGAATTTTGAAGTAGAAATCATAGTTGGTGAGGATGACAGTAACGATAAAACACGTAAAATATGTTTAGATTATGCAGAAAAACACCCCAATAAAATTAGACTAATTTTTCATTCTGAAAAGAATAAAATTTACATCAACAACAAAAAAACTGGTCGTTTCAACTTTCTTTATAACTATAATATTTCTCGCGGTAAATACATCGCCTTATGCGAGGGCGACGATTACTGGACCAATCCGCACAAACTGCAAAAACAAGTCGATTTTTTGGAGGCTAACCCGGACTATGCACTGTGTTTTCACGAGGTGCAAATAAAAGAGGAAGCTACCGGTGGGCTAATAGAAGATAACATCACCCGAAAAGTACCCGATACCACCGATATACGCGACCTGGCTCGGGGCAATTACATCCATACGCCCTCGGTGGTTTTTAGAAACAACTTTTCTTTACCAGACTGGTTTTCGGAATGTACCATGGGCGATTGGCCTTTGTACTGTGTTCTTACAGGAAATAAAAAAATTAAAAAGTTGTCCGATGTAATGGCGGTCTATCGAAGTCATCCGGACAGTATGTGGTCGGCTAAAGACAAAAGCTCCCGCATCCGAAACAGTCTGCACACCTACCGACTGGTACTAAACTCAGGCATATTAAACCCCGAGGCAAAAGCCATACTACAAGCCTCTGTAAAAAACCTCCAAAATCAATTACCGAAACAACCTTCTTGGGTGCATCGGCTTAAAACCTTTTTAAAAACATAGCAAAACATGCCACAAGCCTTAGTCTCCATCTGTATTCCTACCTACAATGGCGCAGCCTATTTGGCAGAAGCTTTGCAGTCGGCCATCGGTCAAACCTATCCGCATCTGGAAATCGTAGTATCGGACGATGCCTCTACAGATGCTACTTTAGAAATTGTTGAATCTTTTAAACATAAGACACAAATTCCTATACACATAGTTCACCACACGCCCTCAGGTATAGGCGCCAACTGGAACCATTGTATGCAAAAGGCCCAAGGCGAATACATCAAATTTCTTTTTCAAGACGATGTGCTCATGCCCGATTGTGTGGAGAAGATGGTGGCGGCTGCTGAACAACACCCGCAAGCAGGAATGATTGCCAGCAAGAGAACATTTTTGAAAGACAGTAGTGTTGATAACCTTGAGATGGAAATCTGGATAAAAGTGTTTGGAAATCTGCAATCGCAACTCTTCAAAGACAAAAATCTAAACCATTATTGGGTAACGAAAGCGTTATTTAAATCGGTTTTTTTTAGATTATCACCTCTGAATAAAATTGGCGAACCCAGCGTAACGCTGATCAAAAGTGCTGTTGTGAAGAAAATAGGCACTTTTAGAACAGACCTAAAACAAGTTTTAGATTACGAATATTGGTATCGCCTCTTAAAAAAATACCCTATTTTAATTTTGGATGAAGAGTTGGTCAAATTTCGGCTTCACAGCAACCAAGCCACACAAATCAATAAAAAGCAATCCATAGATGATTACGAAATTTTTGAAAAGATTTTATACAAAAACTATCTTTGGCTTTTACACCCTAAAGAAAGAAAGAAACTATTGAAAAAATTTTCGCCAGCGGTAAAATTCTTGTTAAAGCTTAAACGACGATTTACTTAAATTATATGTCAACGCCCACCATCATCATCGTAACCTACAACGCCCTGCCTTGGCTCAAGCAGTGCTTAGACAGTACGGCGGGTTATCCGGTGGTCGTGGTGGACAACGCCTCGCAGGATGAAACCCTGGCATACATTCGCGAACATTATCCACAAGTCCATCTTTTGCCGCAACCACAAAACTTAGGCTTTGGGCAGGGCAACAATATAGGCATACAATACGCTCTGCAAAACGGCGCAGAAAGTGTTTTTCTCCTCAACCAAGATGCTTACTTGGTGGGCGATGCTTTAGGTGTTTTATGGACAACACAAAAAAAACATCCGGAGTTTGGTGTTTTAAGCCCTGTTCACACCAACGGTAAAGGAGATTTGTTAGATTATAATTTTTCTTGCTACCTCTCTGCTGCCAACTGCCCCGAGTTTTACTCTGATTTTGTTTTGCAAAAACCCCTAAAAACAGTGTACGATGCACCTTTTGTAAACGCTGCCGGTTGGTTGCTCTCTAAACAATGTCTAAAAACGGTGGGCGGTTTCGACCCCTTGTTTTTTCACTACGGCGAAGACGACCATTACTGCCAAAGATTGCATTACCACGGCCTAAAACTCGGAGTGGTGCCGGGTGCTTATTTACGCCACGACCGCGATTTAAGACCAAACAGAATTACGATTCACAGCAAAGCGTTTTTTGATCTAGAGCTCAGGAAATTAAAGCTCAGGTTTTCAAACGTTTACAGCGAGCTTAGTGAGCAAAACATCAACAAGTTTCAAAAATCAGTTTATTTAAAAAGCTTCAAATTTATATTATTGCTCAAGTGGAGGGTAGCTAAGCGTTATTTTCGTCTCGCAAGACAAATAAAGAAACTTACCCCTGCTTTGATTTATTCAAACCGTTTGCACCGTCAGAAAGCTCCTCACCACCTAAACCACTAAACCCCACCGACTTGTTGGTTGTTATAGGTTGTATGTTATCGGTTATGCGTTATTTGTCAAAAAACCTGTCATGCTGAACCCCGCTGACTTGTCATGCTGAATTCATTTCAGCATCCCATCGTGCAGTAACGAGACCCTGAAACAAGTTCAGGGTGACAGTTTTGGGGCGTTGTTTGGTGATATATCGGATGGTTGCTGGGTGTTAATTCGTTTCAAATTCCCTAAATTTACACCCCAAACACACTATGCATGCACACCGACCAACAACCGCTTGTTTCCATCATCATCCCCACCTACAACCGGGCGCATTTGATTGGCGAAACGCTCGATTCGGTTTTGGCACAAACCTACTCCAACTGGGAATGCATTATCGTGGACGACGGCAGCACCGACAACACCGATGCCGTGGTGCAGGTTTATGTAGAGAAAGACGCCCGGTGTAGATACTTCCACCGCCCGCCCGAACACCTGCCCGGCGGTAACGGCGCGCGGAATTTTGGGTTTAAAATGAGTAGGGGAGAATACCTTGTTTTTTTAGATTCCGACGATTTATTACACCCCGATTGCCTTGCAAAACGAGTAGAGGCAATCGTAAAGAACCCTTCCCAAATGCACCTCAATCCTTCGGCACTGTTCTCTCAAAAACCGGGCGATTCTGACTATCTTTGGAATCGTGTTGATTCCAAAGAAACCATTGCCCAATGGATAGTTCGCTTCTTGAATACCGATATGCCTTGGTCTATCTGTGGCGTTACTTGGCAAAGGGCATTTTTTATTAAAACGGGAGGTTGGGACGAAAGTTTAATTGCCTGGCAAGATTGGGATTTGCACGTAAGGGCATTGATGATGCGGCCTAAAACATCGGTCTGTACCTTTTCGGATACTTTTATTAGAAATGAAGACGATACAAGCATCAGTAGGCGTAAGAAGGATTTTAAATATTACAGAAATATTTTAAAAATAGTTGAAAAATTTGATTCATCATCTAAAAAAAAATCTATACTATCGGATAACGAAATTCAAAAAGCTTTTAAGAGCTTTATCATACAAAAACTTATATTTCTGCCCGTTTATGATAATATATACGCATTGCCTATTTCAATAATATTTAAATTTAAATTTTTTAAATGCCTTAAAAGAAGTCATTTTATTTATTTGTTTTTTATTCAACTGACGACTAGTTTTGTATTGCTTAAAAAAATTTTTTTTGTAAAAAAAAGGAAAGAAATTGGAAAAAAATATAGAAGAATCACAAACTTTAAAAAAGTAAAACCCTAAAAATGCCCCACCCAAGCAACAACACTTTTTGTACCATCATCACCCAAGCCTATTGGCCTTATGCCTTGGCAGTTTACGAGGGCTTGCAAAAGCAACACCCCGGGCTTAACTTTAGTGTATTGGTGGTAGATGCGCCCAAAACTTTCCTTAAAAACCCTCCATTTCCCGTCCACTTGCTGTCGGATGTTAAAAAAACCTATCCCACCGATTACCTGCGCATTGCCCCTTACGAAACCGATCCGGGAAGCCGCCTGCGTTGGGCGCTCAAGCCTTTGTATATCAAATATTTGTTGGAAGTAGCCGGTTACAAAAAGGTAATCTTTACCGACCCCGATACTTATTACTACAACCCGGTCGATTTTGTTTGGGATTTTTTAGACCAAAAAGACATTTGCCTTACCCCGCATTGGCGCTCCATTGAACCCGACCAAGACCCGTCTAACTTTTCCGAACTCATGACAGGCGGGCTGTTCAATGCCGGTTTTGTGACCTGCAACCAAAATGCCACCGATATTTTAGATTGGTGGTTGCGCGCCTGCGCCTTTAAAATGGACAAACAAAACGGCTTTTATGTCGATCAGGCCTATCTGAACCTACTCACGGTCTATTTTCCCGAACGCCTGCATACCATCACCCACAAAGGCTGCAACCTGGCCAATTGGAACCGTCTGGTTTGCAAACGCGAAAACCACAACGGTCAAGTACTTATAAACGGCACCGACCCCGTAGTTTTTATACACTTCACACAGGCCACCATTCATTTTATAGAAAACGGTAAAGATGTGCTTCTATCCCTTTTTTTAGAAGAGTACCGCAAAGTGCTGGACGATATTTTAAAAACAGAAAACTTACAAAAACAGAAAACGAAAAAAGGATTTCGAGACTATTTTAAAAATATCTTGCAAAAAAACTAAAAGCGAGATTCGTCTGTTTATAAGGATTGGTCGAGCTTAGTGAAAATGATACAAACCTTTTTTATAGAAACCGCTGCTAACAGTAGTTTTTTATATTCGTTAATAAATTTACGAAGTTTAGTTGTAACTTAACAAAAATGTCTAAATTTGCATTAGAAAAGATAAAAGCAATCCAAGGGAAGCAAACTTTCTATGATTTAAAAGTCAATGGAGTGGGGCAATTTGAATCTTTTTCTAATGAACTTGAAGATCAGTATATAAGCGAATTAGTAACATTAAATGCAAGAATGGATTTAGTTGCGAATTTGAATAGATTACCAAAAGAAAAATTTAGAGATATTACTCCCAAAAAAGAAACCGTAAAAGAATATGAGTTTAAAACGAAGCATTTACGCTTGTATGCTATTCATATTGAAAAAACAGGTAAAGTAATTGTGCTTTGTGGATATAAGAATACCCAAAAGTCAGACATACCAAGTTTCAGAAGTTTAAAAAGTCAATTTTTAAAAAGCTTAAATGATGATAAATAGAGAAGAATTAATAAGAAGTAAAGAGTATTGGTTAGAGAATATCCAAAATGCCCTTTTTGTTGAGTTAGAAAATTATATTGAAAAAAATAATCTTAATAAATCAAAATTTGCTAAAAAGTTAGGAGTTTCAAAAAGTTATCTTTCTCAAGTTCTTAATGGAAATTTTGACCACAAATTAAGCAAATTAATAGAATTGAGTTTAGCTATTGATAAAATACCAATAGTTCGATTTGAAAATATTGAAAATTGTTTGCTTTTAGATGAAGTTAATAGGTTAACTATTACTGAAAAATATGACATAAATGTCAATATTGGATTTGGTTATACAACTAAAAGTTTAGATAGTGATATTGAGCCGAAGAAAAGTGTTTTTGATGAAAAAAATAAAAAACAATTTACAACACGTTTCTCTTTCGCGGAAAGAAAAAATAATAAAATTTTAGCTTAATAATGTCAGTAAGTATTGCAATAAGTAGTATTAAAGAAGAAGAGTTTAAGTTCTCTGATAAGAATTTAGAATCTATAGACAGTAAATTACTTTCGCTTGGATTTCATTTAGGATTTAAGGCGGATGTTAAGAAAGGTTTTTTTACGGTTACTTTTACAGTTATTTATAATTATGGAGATAATGATGATGAAATTCAATTGTTAAAATTTACTACAATAACAAAGTTTAAAGTAAAAGGGCTAAAAAGAATAGTCAAGTTTGAAGAAGAGAATGATGACAAATTTCAAATACCCGATGCTATTATGATAACTTTTGTAGGAGCGGCAATTTCAACTGCTAGAGGAATGTTAGCTTATAAGTTGTCAGGCACTATTCTTTCTGATTATTACTTACCATTAATAGATGTGCAAGAATTATTAAAAAGTTACGATTCTCCTTCGGATTCAGAAGTAGAGTGAGCCAAATTACAGCTAAAGTGGTGTGTTTACAATGAAATAGTTGATACATGAACAAAAACAGACCCAAAATAGCCTTGCTTTCGCCTAACCTGAATGCCTATTCAGAAACTTTTATCCGTGCACACAAAAGCCTAAAGGCTTTCGACGTCTTGTATTACTTCGGCGGCAACAGTTCGCCCCAATTGGAGGGTGAGGGCGATTTGCTTACAGGTATGGGTAAAATTACAGCCAAAGCTTTTGGATTCTTGACAGGAAAATCACCCGATTTTGCAGGCAAGCAGGCCTTGCTCAAATCGTGGAGAAAAAACAACGCCCTGCTTATTTTAGCCGAATACGGCCATACGGCAGCCGCTTCTATAGATGTGATAGAAAAATCGGGTTTGCCCTTGGTGATTCATTTTCACGGTTACGATGCTACAGTAAACACCATATTGGAAGAACATGTGACCAGCTATCAAAAAATGTTTGCCTATGCCTCGGCCGTAATTGCCGTATCGCGAGCCATGGAACTTCAATTGCAAAGCTTAGGTTGTCCAAAAGAAAAAATTGTGTACAATGTATATGGTCCGGCGGAAGCCTTTTTTGAGGTTAAACCCATTTTTAACAAGAAACAGTTTATCACTATCGGGCGTTTTACCAACAAAAAAGCCCCCTACTACGCTTTGTTGGCTTTGGCAAAAGTGCTGCCAAAACATCCCGATGCCCGTTTGGTGATGGCTGGAGACGGCTACCTGAAAAACACTTGCGAAAATTTGGCACGCTACCTTAAAATTGAACGACAGGTAGATTTTTGCGGTATCGTAACCCCCGATACATTCAGACAATTGTTAAGCCAGTCAGTAGCTTTGTTGCAACACTCGGTGGTAGCCAACAACGGCGATAGCGAAGGTACGCCGCTATCGGTATTAGAAGCGGGGGCAGCCGGTCTGCCGGTAATAGGTTCGCGCCATGCCGGTATTCCCGATGTGGTGGTGAATGACCAAACCGGATATCTTTTCGATGAACACGACGTAGAAACGATGGCCACTCAGATGATAGCCTTGTTAGACGAAACAGAGAAAGCCCGCAAATTAGGGCAGCAGGCGCGTAAAAGGATTCGCGAAAATTTCAGTTTGGAAAGACATTTAAGTGCCTTGGAAAAGGTTATGGCTGCTGCACTCAACAGCCGATGAACGAACCGACTTGTCCTGCTGAACGAACCGACCTGTCATGCTGAATTCATTTCAGCATCTTCACCCCGCAGAGACGAGACCCTGAAACAAGTTCAGGGTGACAGTAGTAGCGTGTTGCCGGGTGACAGTTCAGGTTGTTGTAGGGTGACAGTTCGATGTTTACCCCGGTATTTCAGCACCACCGCCCAATGGCTTCCACAAATCCTCCCAATCCGGATTGGATTCCTCAATCAGGTTTATTTTCCATTGCCTATGCCAGTTTTTAAGCTGTTTCTCTCTGGCGATAGCATCATTAACGTATTGATAATCTTCATAATAGACCAATCTGTGCAACTTGTATTTACGTGTAAATGCACTACCTTCTCCTGCAATGTGCCTTTCCATGCGGTCATCCAATCCTCCGGTCACACCGATATAAAGCACACCTTTGGGCTTGTTTGTAAGGATGTAAACGGTGTAGTTGTGGTAAGCCCTGCGGGACATGGTGGTGAATAAAAGATTTAGTCAAAGATAAGTTTTTTGCTTTTGATTTGCCACGCTGAACAAATTCTTGTCATGCTGAACGAACCGACCTGTCATGCTGAACTTGTTTCAGCATCCCATCGTGCAGTAACGAGACCCTGAAACAAGTTCAGGGTGACAGTAGTAGCGTGTTGCCGGGTGACAGTTCAGCTTGTTGTGGGCTGGCATAAAAAGAAATCATTGTACGAAGATAATTTTCTAAAAATCATTGTAAAAAACTCACTATATTAGCCCTGTAAGCTACCACCCCCAAATGGTTTCATCCGGTTACAGTGTTTTTAAACCGAATGTATGTTGAGAAATTTTATTCAATTTAAAAAATGGCTAAGGCCGTGGGTCTATCTGTTTAAATACATGGCTTGGCGCAAAAGCCCGAATAAGCATAGTTCGAGCGTGTGCCTGCAATTGGGTGAAAACCATGCGTCGAGGAATGTTTATTTTTTTGTCAAATCTATAAAATCTTCCGGTCGATCGGTTTTTGCTTGTACAAACCCGTCTTTTGTTCGCCGTTTGCTCAAAGACCATTATGCCACTTTGGTCTTGAATGAAGGCTTGATGAAGTTTGCTTGGAGAAAGCCCCGCAATTGTTTATCTATAGGTATAGAAACCAACAGCCAAAAGAAAATTTCATACGATTATTTTGCCTTGTTGCTTTCAACAAATCCTAAACAACCAAACACTTACCACGTGCCTATCGGGATGCACCCTTTGCAGTACCACCTTGGCCTCGACAAGAGGGTATTTAACGCTAATCGCAACAAAGCTCTATTTTTTTCCGGCAATTTGAAACCCAAGTTTTACAAAGATTTTGACCCAAACAATTTTTTTAAGATGCCCGGCAGATTAGCACTTTTTGAAACGCTCTGTTCTAGTGATTTGCCCTTTACGTTGAACCCCGACCTCAAGGCATTGAAATCTGAAATTTGGGACGGGAATGTCATAGTTTGCGATTCGGATTGTTGCAAAGTTCCACACGAAGATTGGCGCGGTATTTTAGCCAAAATGGATTTTTTCTTGTGTTTTCCTGGACAGGCAATTCCTTATTGCCACAACATTTATGAAGCCATGAGCGTGGGTACCATACCCATATTGCACCAAGCTTATGCCCGACTTTTTTCTCCTTTTTTAAAAGATGGTCTGCATTGTTTTACGTTTTCAGATGCCGAAGATTTTACAAAGGTTTGTAAAAAAGCCCTTCAAACAGACGATGCTTTACTCGAAAAAATGCATACTGCCGTTTCAGATTATTATTATACCAACCTAACCCCTGAGGCAGTCGGCCATAAGATTACAGACCCGAAAATTCATAAGGTTTTTCTACAGGCAGAACAATACAGCTTGGCCCTTTTAACGGACAAACGGTCTTAAACAGTCGAATATTGATGGCCGCCTAATCCTGTCATGCTGAATTCATTTCAGCATCAACACGCTCCAACCCTTTGTCACGCTGAGCAAACCGCCGTCATGCTGAGCAAACCGCCGTCATGCTGAACGAATCGACCTGTCCTGCTGAACGAACCAGCCTGTCATGCTGAACCCCAATCCCTTGTCATGCTGAACTTGTTTCAGCATCTACATCTGCGGTGGTTAGACCCTGAAACGAGTTCAGGGTGACAGTAGTAGCGTGTTGCCGGGTGACAGTCCAGGTTGTTATAGGGTGACAGCCCGATTTGTTATGATGAACGAACACCTGTCATGCTGAACTTGTTTCAGCATCTACATCTGCGGTGGTTAGACCCTGAAACGAGTTCAGGGTGACAGTAGTAGCGTGTTGCCGGGTGACAGTTCAGGTTGTTATAGGGTGACAGTCCAGATTGTGTAGGGTGACAGTTCAATTTGTCATGCTGAGCAAACCCCCGTCATGCTGAACGAACCGACCTGTCATGCTGAACTTGTTTCAGCATCAACACGCTCCAATCCTTTGCCATGCTGAGCAAACCCCCGTCATGCTGAACG
>Ga0180009_10004406_pt1 | contig 15528 bp, 9 predicted proteins | sample OS_PC_MetaG_FD_123537 | JGI IMG/M metagenome (GOLD analysis project Ga0180009, IMG submission 123537) | Groundwater microbial communities from the Aspo Hard Rock Laboratory (HRL) deep subsurface site, Sweden - OS_PC_MetaG | ecosystem: Environmental > Aquatic > Deep subsurface > Groundwater...
CCCCGGGGGTGAGAGGGCGATGCAGCAGCCACTCGGACTTGGCCTCCCGCAGCTCGGGGTCTCGCTCAAAGGCCTCCTCGCAGACCATGCCGTCAGCCCAGCCCAGGTGGATCTCCCGCAGGCGCGGCTCCACCTTGTTGGGCAAGCCGATGCGCTTGGCGATGCGACGTCCGGCCTCCACTGCCCGGCCGAGATCCGAGGTGTATACCGCGGCGACATCCAGCTCGCTGACAAAAGCTGCGATGGCGTCGGACTGCCGCTCCCCCACCTCACTCAGGGGGTTGTCGAACTGGCCGAAGAACAGGTCAGATCGGCTCACTTCGCCGTGGCGGAACAAAAAGAGTCTCATGTACGCTCCTGGGGGATCAGCCTTAGGGTTATTTGCCCGGCCCGCTCCTGTCAATCCTCACGCCCGCAGACACGAGGGTCATGCGTTGCACGACCTTGCCGTCCACCCGCTGGATCAGATCCACAGGGGGGCCTGGCAGCCCCTTGGCGAACCAGAACTGCCTCACCTCCTGTCCGCCTGGCACGCGCCGCTCCACCTCGTACCGCCAGCAGTCGAAGGTGCCCGCCGGCGTGGTGCGTTTCTCCGTGCGAATGGTGGTGGCGCCCGCGGGAAATGACCCGTGGGACTGCAGCCCCTTCCAACGCACATTCACCCGACGCTGCTCCCCAAAGGGACGCCCCTTCAGGTCGGTCATGGCCGACACCACCACGACTCCCGTCGCGTTGGCCTTTTCGAACCGCAGGATGCGGTAGCTCGGCGGTCGCCCCCGGGTCGCCACCCGGTACAACCGCCACACTCCCTCGCGACAGCCATTGCGGAGTGCCTCGGCGGAAAAGGGCGTGGGCGCATGCCCTGCCCGCAACCGGTTCGCCCCCGGGGGGCCGTCAGCAAACCTGCCGGGACAAGCCACCGCGGCGGTCAGGAGCCCACACACCGTCCAGGGAAGGAGCCTGGTTCCCACGCGATACAAGCGCATGAAATATTTGTACCGGATCGGGCGGGCGATGTCGCGCTCGAGCGTCAGATGCCGTAGCGGGAGTCCCGGGACGCCTGCCAGCCCGAGTGGAAGAGTCGGCGGGCGGTGGCGTCCACAAAGGACGCGAGGCGGTTGGACACCGTGCGCTGGGGCTCGAAGCGAACCTCGTACACCGCGCGCTGTTCCACCGCCGCGAGCAGGTAGTCGTCGCTGGTCTGGAGTGCGTCCACCAGGCCCAACTCCACGCCGCGGGTGGCGTACCAGTGCTCGCCGGTGGACACGGCGGCCAGGTCGAGCTGCGGCCGGTAGCGGCCCACGAATTCCCGGAACAGGGTGTGCGCCTCTTCAATCTGCTCGGTGAACTTGGCGCGGCCCTTGTCGGTGTTCTCCCCCACCACCGTGAGGGTGCGCTTGTACTCTCCGGCGGTGATGAGCTCCACGTCCACGTCGAACTTCTTGAGCAACCGGTGCACGTTGGGGATCATGGCGACCACCCCGATGGACCCCACCACGGCGAAGGGTGCGGCCAGGATCTTGTCCGCCACGCAGGCCATCATGTAGCCGCCACTGGCCGCGACGCTGTCCACCGCGACGGTGAGCCCGATCTTCTTTTGGCGGAGCCGGTCGAGCTGGGCGGCGGCCAGGCCATAGGCGTTAACGATCCCACCGCTGGAATCGAGTCGCAGCAGCACCTCGTCCCCGGGCTGGGCCACCGCGAGGAGTGCGGTGACCTCCTGACGGAGGCTCTCCACCGCCGAGGCGCGAATGTCGCCGGAAAAGCGGAGCACATAGAGCCGGGCGCTGGACGCCTGGGCATCGGTTTCCCCCCGGGCCTCGGCTTTGCTCTCGCCCTTTCGAGCCTTGACCAGCGCCTTGCGCTCGGCCCGCGACAGGATGCGCACCCGGATCCGGTCCCCCAGCTTCTGGTACTCACGGTTGAGCTTTTTCACGCGCAGGGTGCCCTCTCCGGGGGAAGGGTCCCAGCTGGCGGACCGCGCAATCACCCGGATCACCACCACCACGACCACCAGCAGGGTGACCGCTTTGAGAAGAAACATGCCGTACTCAGAGACAAATGCCATGGACTGTGCTCCTGTCGTCGTACCGAGAGCCTAAGCACTTCGGCGCAAACTGCCAAGCACTGCCGGCAGAAGACCCCCGCAATAATGCTCACCCAATGCATGGGCGCCGTTGTACGCTTCCTACGGACTCGGTATGCTCACCTCAAAGGAGACTCCTTCGTGGCTGACGTGATCAGACGGCTGTCCTTGCTCAACGACGCAGCGCGGGCCATGACGTCGCTCATGGACCCCGACGCACTCCTGGACCGCATCCTCGAGCTCACCACGCAGGTGTTTGGGTTTGACGCCTGCGCGATTCTGCTCCATGACCCCGACTCCCAGGCGCTGATCATCCGCCGGGCCCGGGGCTATGACCCCGAGGTGGTTGAGACCTTCCGCGGCAAGCCCGGGGAGGGCGTCACCGGCCGGGCCTTTGCCGAGCGCAAGCCCGTGCTGGTCAACGACGTGACCGCCGCGGACGGATACGTGGCCGGCGTGCGGGGCGCCGTGTCCGAGGTGGCGGTGCCCCTGCGCCTCAACAGCGACGTCATCGGCGTGCTCGACGCCGAGAGCCGGGAGAGATTGGACCTCGGCGAGGCGGACCTGGACCTGCTCTGCGCCTTTGCCAGCCACGCCGCCACCGCGGTGAACAACGCCCGCCTGCACCGGCAGCTCGCCGACCGCTCCGCCGACCTGGACCGCAAGCTGGCGCAGCAGCGGCTCCTCGCCAAGGCCAGCGAGGTGATGCTCTCCACCCTCTCCCCCGATCAGGTGCTCCGGGAGGTGCTGTCCCTGGCCCACCAGGCACTCCCCTTCGGATCCTGCGCCGTGCTGCTACTGGACGAATCGCGAGAAAAGCTCGTCCTGCGCGCGTCCGCCAACTACCGCGACGGAGTAGACGGCCTGGAGATCCCCCTCGGCCAGGGCATCACCGGCGAAGTGGTCAAGACCGGTGAGCCACTGCTGGTACCCGACGTACAACAGGACCCGCGTTACATCGAAGGCGTCTCCGGGGGACGCTGCGAGATGGCCGCGCCCCTGGCCGTGCGCGGCGAGGTCATCGGGGTCATCGACGCCGAGGCCACCGAGCCCCACGCCTTTGACGAAGAGGACCTCGCGCTCTTTGGCATCTTCGCCTCCCACGCCGCAGTGGCCCTGCGCAACGCCCAGCTCCACGACCGTCTGGAGCGCAGCCGCGCCTCGCTGGAGCGTCAAATCCAGCGCCAGCGCCTGGTGCGCCAGGCGGGCAAGGCGGTGCGATCCACGCTGGAGCAGAGCCAGCTGCTCCGACGGATTCTGGAGCTCGCCCGGGAGGCGCTCTCTTTTGATAGCTGCGCGGTGCTGCTGGCCGACGACCAAAAACAGGGGCTGGTGGTTACCGCCAGCGTGGGCCACGGCCGGGACGTGAATGGCCTCGTTTTCCCCTACGGCCAGGGCATCACCGGCACGGTGCTGCAGTCGGGTCTCGGGGAGGTGGTGGCGGATGTCACCCTGGACAAGCGCTACATCGATGGCATGGCCGGCGGCCGCTGTGAGATGGCGGCGCCGCTGAAAGTCAACGGAGACATCATCGGCGTGCTCGATGCAGAGGCCGACCAGGCAGGAGCTTTCAATGACGAGGACCTCGTTCTCTTCAAGATCTTCGCCTCCGATGTGGCCGTTGCCATTCGCAACTCACGCCAATTCGGCCAGCTGGACCGGGCCAACAAGGTGCTGTCCCAGAACGTGATCGAGATCGAGCGCATGAACGCTGAGCTGAGCGCCTACGCCCAGGAGATCAGCCAGACCAACGCGGACCTCGAGAAGCGCGTGGGCGAGCTGCGCACCCTCTACGAGGCGTCCCAAACCATCACCTCAAGCCTGGATCTCGACGAAACCCTGGAGACCATCGTGAACATGACGCGGGTGATCATCAACGCCTCGTCGAGCGCCATCCGCCTGCTGGACGAGGAGTCCGAAGAGCTGCGCTCCAAGGTCGCCGGCGAAGCGTTGCACGTGGCGGAGACGACCGACAACGGCAGCGGCGGCAGTCAGCTGAACACGCCCCTGATGATCGGGGATCGCACCATCGGCTTTTTTGAGCTGGGTAAGGAGGTCGGGCAGTTCAACGAAGAGGAGAAGCGCATGATGCGCACCCTCGCGGGACAGGCGGCCATCGCCATCGAGAACTCCCGGCTCTTCGACCACACCCAACGCACCTACTACGAGACCATTCGCGCCCTGGCCGAGGCGCTGGAAGCCCGGGACGCCTACACCCGGGGGCACTCCGAGCGGGTGACCCGCTACGCCATGGCCATCGCCCAGGAACTGGGGCTGCCCCCCGACGCGCTCAAGGTCATCGAGCATGCGGGGCTGCTGCACGACATCGGCAAGATCGGCATCAGCGACACCATCCTGAACAAGCCCACCAAGCTGTCGGCGGCGGATCGGAAGATCATCGAGCACCACCCCCTCTTCGGCGACACCATTCTGGGCCCCATCAAGTTCTTGCATCAGGTGCAGATCGTGGTGAAGCACCATCACGAGCGGTACGACGGTACGGGCTATCCGGACAAGCTCGCCGGAGAGGACATCCCGCTTTCGGCGCGCATCGTCTGTGTGGCGGACTCCTTTGACGCGATGACTTCGGACCGGCCCTATCGACCGGCCCTGCACCGGGTCACGGCCGTGGCCGAGCTCGAAAAGAACAAAGGCGGGCAGTTCGATCCGAAGCTGGTGGACGTCTTCGTGGGGCTGCTCGAATCGATGTTCCCCGAGCCAACAGCCCAAAGCAAGACAGACTCATGAGGCGCGCAATCTGGCTGCTGGCGGCCTGCGGGCTGTTGGGCTGCTCCGACGAGCCTTCGAATCGCGCGCCGCACATCCTGTCGCCGCCCCCGGACACCGCCGCGGCTTTTGAACGCTACGTTTATGACCTCGCCTGCGCCGACCCGGACGGGGATCTGGTCACCCTGACCCGCGGCGTCAACGACACCTGCGCCGGGGACCTCACCGACCACGGCAACCGCATGGCCACCTACGGTTTTGATCCGGACCCCCGGCTGGCCGGCACCGACTGCGTCGTGGAGGTGGTGTGCGACGACGGAGCGCTGCAGGACACCGCGAATGCCACGGTGACCTTGTTGTTGCCCACAGACGCCGAGGATCTCACCTTCGCGCCCTTTGAGCCCTGGGCCGAGCCCATCGCCGACTACATCTCCGAGGCCGCCACGGCCCTGGGGACCTGGAACTTCTACCACGGCATCCATGACCTGGCAGTGCACGACCACCGGCTCTACATCGGCTACGGCGACGCGACCCATAACGTAGGCTCCCTGGTGCCCATCGAAATTCGCGCCTGGCAGACCCCGGATCCGCAGGCCATCGAGACGGAGTTCGTCACCGATGAGGAGCAGATCGACCGGTACCGCCAGGTGGGTGGTCGACTCCTGGTCCCCGGCGTGGACGCCACCGAGGACGGCCTCATGGGTCAGATCTACTCCCTCGACGCCACAGGATGGTCCAAGGACCGAACCGTGCGCTGGGCCTGGCACGCGCACGATGTGACCCTGCAAGACAACGACCTCATCGCCTGCGGCAGCGGCGGCACCATCGACGATTACAATGGCGGGACGGTCAACGCGTACCTGTACCGCCGCACCCCCGACGCGACAGGCTTCGAGGTGGACACCCAGCTCCCGCACCCGCAACCGCCGGGGGATCACCGGCTCACCAGCCTGCTGACGGTGGGCTCGACACTCTACGCCACCGGCTATTGGAGCGACTACTCGGTGTCCCACGCCACCGCCTACCGGCACACAGTCGCCGGCCTGGAGCCCTGGGACGAGATGTCAGGCTACTACGTCACCGACACCCTGGCGGTGACGCCGAACCTCGGCCTGGTCTTCGGGGTGGCCCTCGAGACCACCCTGCGCTGGGCCGCCCGGGTGGTGACCCCCACCGGGGTGACCGAGGCCTTGGGGCTCGCGGGGTTGACCGTGCTCAATGCCGACCCCCTGCCCGAAGGTCGGGCGCTGATCCTCGCGCGGGAGGGCGACACCTACCCCTCTCCCGAGAACGGTCCCTGGGACGCGGTGGTGGGCGTGACGTCGGACGGCCAGGATTTTGTCGAGCTCGCCCGGCAGACCTTCGACGTGCTGCCCCGCTCCATCGCCTTTTGGCGTCACAGCCTCTACCTGGGCCTCGACGACGGCACCGTGTGGCGCGCCTGGGGAACGGACTAGCGCAAATCCGCCAGCGGCGTGCTCCTCGCCGGGTCTCCCGTTATACTACCCAGCAGCGGCCACGTTCCGGCCGCGCCCATTGAGAACCATGCACGCGCCCCGAAATCACCTGATCCTGCTGACTGCCGTGGCCACGGGGCTCACGCTGGCGATACCGGCGGCAGCGGGAGCCTCACCCCTGGGCGACCGCGTGCCGGGAGAGCGTCAGCCATCGATCCGGGACTTCTGGAGGCGGGAGGCACCGGCCAAGGTAAAAGAACGACATCGGCGCTTTGCCAGGGCTCTGTTGCTCCTCCGGCAAGGTTTGTCCAGCGACACGCTTCCCCGGTTGGTCCATCCGGCGTCGGTGCGCATGGGGCACGTCCTGCTCCGGCTACTGACCCTGCAAAATCCCAAGGAGGCTCGCTACTGGTACTGGTACGGCTACGCGTCGAAGATCCTAGGCAAGGACAAGCTCACCATCGGGGCCTGGAAACAGGTCTGGAAGCTCGAGCCGAACCACTGGGACACTTCCAGCATGGCCTTCGAGCTGGGGATCCTCTACGCAAAAAAGCGGCGCTACGCCGAGTCCGTGGCCGTCTATCGCAAGGGCATGCCGGCATCTTTCCACCTCACCACCCGGGGCATCATGGCCTCGAATTGCGCCGAGTCCCTCATGGCCCTGGGCAAGCTCCGGCGAGCCGTGGGCATGTACCGCAAGTCCATTTCGCTGCGGCCCCAGAGCAACAACGCCGCCTGGTGGGGACTGATGATCGCCCACGACCGTCTGGGTCAAACTGCCGCGTCCCAGCAGGCGCGCCAGCACGCCCTCACGCTCGATCCCAACCTCCGCGGGCTGGTAGGCTCGGGCACCTTCTTTGTGCCACCGGGCGACGTGCACTACTACCTGGCGCTGGCCTACGAAGGCCAGGGACGGATCCGGGACGCGGTGGATCAGTGGAGTCGGTACCTGCGGGCCCGTCCCCGATCCCGTTGGAAAAAGCGGGTGCAATTGCACCAGGCCCGGCTCGGACGGGTCCTGGCGAGCTGGAAGCCTCGGGTGTACCTGGTGGCGACCCGGCCCACCAACCAATGGCGCGGGGCGGCCGCGTTGGTTGCCCCCATCGGCGTCTGTTACCGTCGCCGGGCAAAGCAGCTCAAAGTCCTGCCCGAGGGGCAACTGCCCCTCTTTGTCACCCTCAAAGGGCAGCGCATCTCGGCCCTGCGCGTGGGCTGGTCTCCGCGCCCCGTGGCAGACGCAACCCTGCGTCTGTGCATCACCCGTCGGCTGCAAAACCGCCGGCTGCCGAGCGTGAAGCGTGCTAGAATCGTCGCTATATTTCAACTGGAGCGAGGCCCATGACAAAGCGGGTCATCCTGACCGCACTTGCCTTCCTTTCCTTGACCACCCCCGCCACCGCGCGGAGCTGGACGGGGAGCAAGAGCAACCTCAAGCTGTGGGACCGGGTGCTTTACAAGCGCTACGAGCGGGCCGAGAAGCTGGCCGAGAAGGCCCAACAGCACGCCGCCCGAGGGCGCTACAAGCAGGCCGTGGCGGTGCTCAACCAGGCCATCCGGATCCGGCCTTACGCCGCCAGCCTCTGGTTTAACCTGGGAACGGTGTATTCCTACGCGGGCACCTACAAACCCTGCGTGACCGCGCTGTACAAGGCCCGCAAGCTCGACGCCAAATACAAAAGCAATCTCACCTCCTTCCGCCTGGGGCTGTGCCTATCCATGTGCAACCGTCCCGGCGAGGGCGTCTCGGAGTACCAAAAGGTCTCGCCCAGCCGCTGGGTCACCAGCGCGGTGCTCAACTGGAACATGGCCGACAACTATATGGCCCTGGGCCGAGTCAAAGAGGCCGCCCAGCACTACCGGCTCTCTCTGCAAAGCAACGCGGGTCAGCGGGTGCTGCACTTCGCCCTGGCTGTCGCGCTGGATCGCGCCGGCAAGCTGCGCTCGGCGGACCGTCAGTTGCAGCGGGCCAACCGCTTGGATCCCACCGGAGCATCGCTCAACGACAAGGACATCATCTGGCTACCCCACTACGACCACCTGTACTACCGCGCCCTGCGCGCACACTCCCGGGGCCTGCGAGGTGAAGCCCTGCAGTGGTGGCAGAAATTCGCGATCGCCTCGCCAACAGGCCCCTGGGGCTACGTCATCGGGCGGCGCATCTCTTTGCTGCGCACCGCCCCGTTCACCCCCCGGGATGTGAGCCTGCAAAAAGGCGCCGCAGATCTCACGATCGTCGCCGAAGCCCTAACGCAGTCCCACACGGCCCTGCGCCGATGTCTGGGCGCGATAGCGAAACCAACCCTTGCCGAGCTGCGCGGCCTACGGGTAGGCATTGTCGCGGGTCGCCGGGGCGTGACCAAGGTCACCGAGCTCAAGAGCTTCGGCTCCCTCCCCCCTGCCCCCGGCGCCTGCATTCGCACCGCCCTCCGCAAGGTCCGTTGGTCCAAAGTCCTCAAGACCGCCGACCCCATCACCTTCTCCTTCTCCCTCGTCGGCCCCTAACCCCCTCCCCCTTTCACGCCGCCGCAAGAATCTTCGAGCCTTTGATCCGCTCGCTCCGCCCGGGCGAAGGAGCCTCACTCTGCCGCTCCAGCGAAGCGCTGCGAGAGCGGCTGCCGTGAACTCCTCCGCCCGGGCTTCGCTCACTCAGGTGGAGCTAGTGCCGCTGGTTTAATGCGCCCCAGCTGCACTTCCACTGAAACGGCTCGCAGCAGTGAGCGCAGCTCTTGCGTTATTGCCAGAGATCGATGATCCCCCTCGAAAAAGAACTGGCACCGTATCAGTGAGCGCAGCCCCCGTGCAGGAGTTCCCGGCAGCCGCTCTCTCAGCGTCCTGCTGGAGCGGCAGAGGGAAGCTCCTGTGCGGGGGCGGAGCGAGCGGATCAAGGGCTCGAGAGGTTGGGCGGAGCTGTGGGGTGAAGCGGAGGCTCCGTTGGAACGGCGGGTGGGGGGGAGAGGAAGGGTTAGTTGCGGCGGCCGAAGCTCAGGGGGAAGTGATACGTGGCCGCCAGGCCGAAGTACCAGGAGAAACCGGCCTTATCTTCGCTGTATACCTCACCACACACGTCAACAGAGGCGTTGTTGTAGCACGCGTTGGTGGGGACCATCTTGTAGATGCGGCCCACCACGCCGAGGGAGAAGATTCGGCTGAAGAAATAGTCCAGACCCAGACCGACTGCCACAGCCGGACCGGACAGGGAGAAGCTCGAATCATAGCCATTGAAGTCAGTGTAGTTCTGCGTGATCGAAGCGTAGCCGACCCCGAAGCTGGCCCAGATGTCGAGACGACGGATGGGGATGTAACCGCGGGCCTCCACCATGCCTACGGCCCAGATCAGAGGCTGGTAGTCGTAGCCCGCAGTGTCGGCGCCCACAATGGACGCGCCGCCGTGAAGGCCGAGGGCGAGATACGGAATGAAGCGCCACAGCGCCGTGACGTAAACGCCACCACCGGTGGAGGTATCAGACATCTGGCCGTTGCTGCCGGTTGCCGCGAAGGCAGCCGCCCCAAAGTCAACGGACAGGACCAGGGCCCGACGGGCCGGGCCGCGCCGACGATGGATGCCATGGGGCGGGGGCGGGGCGCCGCCGCCGCCGCCGTATACACCGCCGGTGCTGCCGCCACCGGGGGGGGGCGGGACGGCGTAGGGATCGGGGCCGGGGAGGGGATCGCCGGCCACATGACCGGGCGTACCGGTGCCGCCGCCCGGGTCCGGGGGCGTTGTGGTGCCGTTGCCGCCCGAGGTGCCCGTTCCGGGTGCCGGTGTGGGATCGGAGCCCGGCGTGGTGCCCGCCGAGGCGGCCAGCTTCTTCCAGCTACCGATCTTTATCTGTACGTCCGCCACCGACGGATGCTTGGGGCTCATCTGATGCTTCGGATGGTTCTTAATGTACTTCTTGAGGTAGTAGATGCCCTTGTTGTAGTCGCGCAACGCCGAGTAGCAGCTGGCGATACCGTAGTCGAGAATGGGGTGGTACTTGAGGTCCTTGACCTCATCGAAGGCCCGGATGGCCTCCTGGTACTTGCCCTGACGATAGAGCGTCCTGGCCTTCGTGAAGCCCGCCGCGATCTGCTGCGTCTTGGCCGGAGCGGCCTGAGCCTCCGAGGACCAGACGCCGCTCATCAGCAAGATCCCTGCAAAAACTACTGCTAGTGGTCGTGTCAAACGCATCGACTCCTCCTTGAATAACCCCGGTGCATTCGTTTTTTCAAACGCGGCTCACGCGTCAGAAGTTTACGCGGAGGATGACAATATCTTGCCACGCTTCCGAGAAAACCTGGGAATGAGCCCACGCTTTGTACTTGAGATCACCAAAATGACCTCTGGTGCATCGGGTGCGTCCCTATTGGACGAGAAGATAGCACCGAAGCTTCACCCTGTCCAAGGGTGCGTTACTCCAGCCTGTAAGGGGGAAAGAGAGAGGGAATCGAGGGAGGGACAGCTACATGCCCATGTCGCGACGGCGCATGCGGCGCAGCTTCTCGCGCCGCTCCAGCCGCATGCCAAAGCGCATGCCGCGCACCATCCCGCGGGGACCCGTGCCGCGTAGCATCCCACGGGGACCCGTGCCGCGTAGCATCCCGCGGGGACCCACGCCGCGCAGCATCCCGTGGGGACCCACGCCGCGCATCATTCCGTCGGGACCCACGCCGCGCATCATCCCGCGGGGACCCGGGCCGCGCATCATCCCGTGGGGAACCACGCCAGGTTTCACGCCGCGATGCCACTGACGGCGCATCTGATTCATTTTCCCATGATAGGCGGGCCGCTTGGCCCACCGGGCGCGACGCTGCATGGCCTGCTTGCGCCAGACAATACGCTTGGCCTGGTTACGCTTGGCGAGCTGCATGCGGCGTTGCTTCCACATTTCTTGCTGGTACCAGGCTTTGTTTCGCTGCATGTGCATGCCGACAATCAGCTTCTGCCGCTTGCCACGGTACACCGGACGCCGATACAGGGGCCGATCGTAGCCGGCAATGACGATGCGCTTACGGCGCATAGTGCGGCGAGGCTTGAGGTTCGCATAGAACTTGGGAACGCGGATATTCATCTTGGGGGCCAGGCGGCGTCCGTCGATGTGGTGCAGATAATAGCCCTGCTGCATGCGCTTGATGCGCCGCCGGTCGTTCAGGCGACGCTTGTAGCGCCGCAGCTGCCACTTGTGTTCCAAGGTGGAGATGCGCTGGTACCGCCTGAGCACCGCAGCTCGGGTCGTGGCGTTGCTCTTGTACACACTGCCGTTGATGCGCGCGGCCAGCAGGCCCAGCAGATAGGCGTGGGCGTACTGTCGACCATGCGTGAGGCGCAGGTTCGCGCGAATGGCGTCCTGGCGCTCAAGGTAGCTCGAATACTGCGGCTGCACCTTCTTGTAAACGGCGGGCTTGTTGGCCACCTGGGCCGCGGCGATCTGCTTTTGCAGGTCCTCTCCCGCCTGGCTGCCTGTGTCCTCAGCGTTCTCGAGGGTGGCGGCGTCCTGGTTCAGGGTCTCCACTGCGCCCGAGTGCAGCGCGGCAATGCCGTCCGCATTCTTCGCGGCGGCCTGGTCCTCGGCCTCAAGCCACTCGTCCCAACCCGCCTTCTCAGCGGAGTAGGCCTTGGGGGCTGAGATCGGCTTGCCAACGGCGATAATAATCACCTTTCCGGCGACCAGCAGCAGGGGCTTGGCAGCGACCCTGGCCACCGGAGTCACCTCGACCTTGCCCTCTTCCACGGCCACGCGGGCGTTGCCCGACAGACCGACGCCCACGGCCAGCACGGTGCCCTGAACGGCCACGGCTGCGCTGGGGGTGTAAATGGAGAAGGCGCCCTGGCCCTCGGTGCGCGCGGCCACATCGAAGCGGGCCGCACCGGCCATGACGGTAATGGAGGGAGACGGGCTCTTGATGGCCGCCGAGGTGTTCAGCGTGACGGCGGACTCTGGGGTCAGCTCCACCGAGGAGTTGTCCCACAACGTCATGGTGGCCTCGCCGTCCTTGCCTGCGCGTACTGCATCCTTGGCGAACACCTTGGTGTCGTTCTTGGCGGCTGTAAACTCCGCCTGACCGGCCCGACGAACCTCGACCGATCCCTTCACGCCGGAAAGGACACCCTCGGCCACGGCCTCTTTGTCCACCGGGAGGGGCGCCTCGGCCGGCTCGGTCGCGGCCACGGGACGCTTTTCCGGCTCGGTCGCGGCCACGGGACGCTCATCCGGCTTCATGTCCCCGGCCTTCATGTCCCCGGCAGTCATCTCTCCGGCCGCAGCAGATTTTTTGTCTGCGGGTTTCTTTTTGCAGCCGATGGTGCCGGCCAACAGCATCAACACGGCGCATCCAATCACAACAGATCTCATCATTGTTCTCCTCCGCCCACACGGGCACGGAACGGTAAAGTATCAGACATGTGAAACTTGCACAACGACCACAAAAACCCCGTAATTCGGGAGGAGATGAGGGCGTTCATCCGGTCGATTACCTCGCCTGGTGCTCCTCCCTCGGCCGCCGCTCACGGCGTGCGGTATTTACGCGGCACAATATAGGCGAAGCTCGTGGTGTTTCGCTGGTTATAGACCAACACTTCCAGCGCTCCTCCCTTACAACCTGCCGGAATGTAAGCCTGAATTTTGATTTTGGAAATCTGCTTGAGCACCAGCTCCACGCGCCCGTAACGGCGGTGGTTCACCCACATCTTCTGGATCCGATCCAGGTTCCGCCCGGTGATGGTAATCCACTTCTTGGGCGGTCCGCGATCCGGGAACACGTCCACGATGCGCGGCTTGGGCTTGACGATCCTGAAGGGCTTGGCCGACCGGGCGATCTTGCCGAAGCACCGCACCTCCACCGGGCCCGTGTACGCTGCCTTGGGAACCCGCGCCTTGATGGTGCGATCGTCCATGCGCAACAGGTCGAAGCTCACCCGCTTGCCAAATCGCACCACCGGCTTTTTGCAGAAGTTGTTGCCCCGGATGGTGATGTAGTCGCCCCACCACCCGCGGGTGGGCTTGAACCGGGTGATCACCGGCATGGGAAAAGCCAGCCGGAACATGTGGTTCGTCACCGTCCGCCGCCCCCGTGAGAGCACCACAATTTTGCCTGAGCCCGCGCGCCGCGGTACCCTCACGCGCACCTCCACAGCGCTCATACGACGCACCTGGCGGAAGGGGACGCGCCCCACCCAGAACCGATCGCCGGCCCGGAAGTTCTGGCCGGTGAGGGTGATCCATGTGCCCCAGGGTCCGGCGTTGGGGTAGATGGAGGTGATCTGCGCGAAGGGCGCCACGATGCGCAGCCGGCCACCGACGCCCACCTTGTGGTTGTGGCACTTGACCGAGAACCCGCCACCCTTGCTACCCTGGGGCACCGTGATCTCGATGGAACGACTCGTGGAGTTGACCACCGGCACCACCTTGCCACCGAGCCGGACAATGGGGCCGTCACAGATATTCTGCCCTTTGAGGGTGACCACCTCATTGTACCAGGCCACCTGGGGCGTAAACCCGAGCAGCTTGGGTTTGGGCCAACCTACGACGATTTGGAACCGCGTGCGGGTCCGCCGACCAAAGCTCTCATGCAGGAGAAAACCGGTCTTGGCCGTTGCGGGAAGGGTCAGCAGGACCCGGGTGGAGCTTTCAAAGGCCGCGGGCAGCCGCAGCCGACCCAGAAAGAACTTGTCCGCGGGCCGCAGGTTGAAGCCGGTCACAGTCAGCTGCGCGCCCGGCGGGACCATGCGGGGCGAGACCCCGCTCACCCCGGCCCGGGGAGCTTGGAGGCGGAGCATACGCACCGACGAAGCCCGCCACTTCAGGCAACGCACCGTGAACCTGGCCGCCGTGGCGCCCTGGGGCACCTGCACCACCACCTCCGTATGACTGTCGCGACGGATCACCGGCAGTGACTGTCCGCCCAGCCACACCTTCACCATGGGACAGAAATTCCGGCCCTGCAGTGTGACGTACTGGCCAAACCAGGCCGCAGCCGGACGAAACCCCGTAACCACCGGCGGCCGGTAGATCATGTAGCTGAAGCTGGACATAAATCGCTTGCCGAAGCTCTGGAAGTAGATCTTCGCCGTGCGGGCGCCCGCCGGAATGAAGACCTTCACCTCCCGGGCGGAAACATACTTCCTCCGCAGGGTGCGGTTGCCCAGCCAGAAGCGGGCCTTGGGGGTGAACCCCATACCGACCACGGTGATCCAGCGGCCGCCCGGACCGGCTGACGGGGAGATGCCTCTGACCTCCGCAAAGGGCGGCTCCACCAAAAACTCATCGGCGTGGGTGATCCGCTTGCCGAAACACTCCACCTCAAAGCGGCCCGTGCGCACGCCCTTGCCCAATTTCACCACGAGCTGCCGCCCCCGGAGGCGCCGCACCACCGACACCGCTTGACCATCGAGGTACACCTTGGCCTGGGCACAGAAAGAGAACCCGTTCAGCGTCACGCGATCCCCAAAGTAACCCTTCGGGGGAGAGAACCCCGAGAGCACGGGGTAGTTGGCGATTTTGAAGGAAAAGCGCGTCCGAAGCTTGCGTTTGGCGGGGGCCCAGAAGAGCCGGCCCGACTTGAGGCTCTGGTGAATGAGCAGCTTGAACGTCGTGCCGTTCACATACTGTCGACGTACCCGGCTCCGGCCGATCCAGAAACGAACGTTGTTGTGAAAGTGCGCCCCTTTGACCGTGACCCAGATCCCGGGCGGGCCGCTCTGGGGCGACATCCCGGTGACCATGGGTCTGTTTCTGACCCGGAAAATCACCGGCGCCCGGAGCTGCTTGCCTCCCTGATCCACCTCGAACCAGCCAGACTTGGATTGGTCCGGCACCTTCACGACGATGATCCGCTCACCCACGGCAGTGGGCTGGATGAGCTGGCCGTCGAAGTAGACCTTCACTGTGTGTTTGTCAAAGCCGTAGCCATACAGGCGCACAGTCGATCCCCAAGGCCCCTGGGCGGGTTGGATCCGGGTGAAGTTCCAATAGGCGGGCGCAGCGTCCGCCGAACCGGAGAACGGGAACCCCGCCGCGAAGATTGCGAGGCTCAGAATCACAGTAAGTCGTCGGTGCATGGTCGCGTCCTCTCGCTGCGAGCGATCAGCCATTGGGACCTCGGAAACAGGGTGTTCATTCACTTAGCGCACTTTGGCGCCCCGGCCAAAAAGAAAACAGCCCAGTCAACCATTCAGGTCGCCGGGCTGTTTCAGTCTTTAAGGCGGCAATCGGATTTGAACCGATGAATGGAGGTTTTGCAGACCTCTGCCTTACCACTTGGCTATGCCGCCGTCTAACC
>Ga0180009_10004407_pt1 | contig 15528 bp, 15 predicted proteins | sample OS_PC_MetaG_FD_123537 | JGI IMG/M metagenome (GOLD analysis project Ga0180009, IMG submission 123537) | Groundwater microbial communities from the Aspo Hard Rock Laboratory (HRL) deep subsurface site, Sweden - OS_PC_MetaG | ecosystem: Environmental > Aquatic > Deep subsurface > Groundwater...
CGCTGGGCGACCACCAGGTTGGTGAATTCCTTGGCCAGATCGACGTTGCTGGTCTCCAGGGCCCCGGGGACGAGGGTCACGCCGTTGCCCATCCCCGCGAAGGTTTCCAGCGCCTGGCCGGAGTTGCCGCTGAGCTTGTAGGTGTTGTTCGCCGAGCGCGTCAGACCGTCGGGGTTGTTGAATTCCGCGATCCCGATGCGGCCGATGGCCTGCATGGTGTCGTTGGAGAAGATCCCCGTGATGGTCCCGCTCTGGTCGATGGTGAAGTCGACCAGGCTGCCGGTGCCGTAGCCGTCGGCGATGGACTGGAGGTTGCCCGAGCCCTCGAACTGGGTCAGACCCGTCAGGGCGCCGATGTCCCCGTAGTCGATGTTCAGGGTGACGTTGGCGGCGCCTTCCTCCGCGGCGTTCTGGGGCGCGAAGGTGAGGGCGCCGGTGTCATCGTCGTAGGTGAAGTTGCTGATGGAGCCGTTGTCGGCGAACCGGATGCGGCCCGACCCGCCCGACAGGATCTCCTCGTTGCCCTCCATGTTGGCCGTCCAGATCCACTCGTTCTCCCCGGCGATCTTCTCGAAGCTGAAGTTCACCGAATGCTCGCCGCCCAGACTGTCGTAGACCACGGTGGCCATGGAGAAGCTCTTCTTGTCCTCGGCCTGCTGGGTCTGGGTGAAGGAGAAGGCGCTCTCGATGACGGAATTGATCTGGCCCTCCTCGTTCACGGAGATGTCGCCGATCGCCGCTTCGGTCCCCACCTCGCCCCGGACGACGATCTGCCCTTCCTCGTTCACCTCGACCGGATTGGAGTTGATGCCGAGGGCGTACTGGAGCTCGAGGCAGAGTTCGCCCAGGGTGGTGGCCGCCGTGACGTCCATGGAATTGTTCTCCACGGGATCCCCGCCCACCGAACCGCCCAGGTTGAGCGTGCCCGGAGGCGTCGAGAGGTCGATGTCGAGGGGATTGCCGTTCCCATCGTACATCGCCGACAGGACGTCGTCCGCCGAAGCGTAGGCCCTCAGCTCGCTGGAGAGAGCGGAGTCCCCGCTGGCGATGAGGCTGGGGAACGTGAAGTTGTTGTTGAACTGGGTCTTGGCGGTCACCGAGAGGGAGAAGCCTTCCAGGTCGCTGCCGGTGTTGTTGGTCACCTGGAGGGCGCCGCTCCCGGCGGGATCGAGCTGGAAGGTGATGTTCTGGCCGGCCGCGGTCATGGCCCCGTTCAGCCAGTCGACCATGTCCTGGTAGGAAGAGTCCTCGGCGAGGGTGAAGGTGTCGGTCGACACCGCCACTCCGCCGACCCGTCCGTTGATCCTGATCTCATCGCCGGTATTCAGGTTGAGGGTCCCGTCGGTCTGGCCGCTCATGTCGACCAGTACGTCGGCGGCCGTGGCCGCAACCAGGAACGAGGGGCTTTCCATGATCGAGCCCTTGGCGTCGCTGGCGCTGTCGAGGTTGCCCATCAACTGGACGGTGCTCGAGGGCTGCGCGGGGACCACCAGGGTCGGATCGATGAAGATGTCCCCCATGGGACCGGTTCCGATGTTGCCGGTGCTGTCCGCCATCACGCCCTGGACCTTCATGCCTGTGGAGGGGTTGACCAGGTAGTTCTGGCTGTCCAGCCCGAACACGCCCGCCCGGGTGAAGGAGTTGGAGACTCCGTCGCTGAGGATGAAGAACCCCGGACCCTGGATGGCCAGGTCGGTGGTCTTGCCGGTGGTCTCGAAGTTGCCCTGGTTGAAGTTGGTGTCGATGCTGCCCACCTGGGTCCCCAGCCCGACCTGCTGGGGATTGGTGCCGCCGAGGCCTCCAGCCACGGGCCGGCTCGCCGACCTGAGCGTCTGGGTGAGCATCTCGTTGAAGGTCACGCGCCCCGTCTTGAACCCGACGGTGTTGCTGTTGGCGATGTTGTTGCCGATCACGTCCAGCTTCGTCAAGTTGGCCGAAAGGCCGGAGACACCGGAGTACAGGGACTTGAACATAGGATCCTCCCGGATTGTGGAACCCTCACGGGGCTTTGGTTTCAGCTCACCTTGTAGATTTCGGAGACGTAGTACTCGGCCCCGCCGACCACCACCACGCCGATGTTGTTCTCGTAGCGCAGCCCTTCGACCCGGCCCGTCATCAGGGGAGTGAAGGGCAGATCCTCCCCGTTGCTGTTGTTGACCCGGACCTCGAGGGAGTAGTCGCCGTCGGGGGCCACGCTCCCGTTCTCGAGCTTCCCGTCCCAGCTGATGTCCGACATGCCGGGGTTCACCGGAGCCGTGTAGGTGGCGACGACCTGGCCGGCCGAGTTCTTCACCTCGACCGTGGCCGTCCCGACGCCCTCGCAGGTCACGTAGCTCAGGGATGACGCACCCTCCTGCATGGTGACCCCGTCCCCCTGGACGGTGACGTCCTTGCCCACCAGGGCCAGCATTCCGGTGTTGTTGATGGACTGCCCCACCAGGATGCTGTCATCCAGCTTGGCGTTCATCGTCTCCAGTTCGTCCAGCATGGTGAACTGGGTGATCTGCCCGGTGAACTCCGCATTGTCCATGGGACTCATGGGGTCCTGGTTCTTGATCTGGGCCACCAGCAAGGTCATGAAGTCGATCTTGCTGATCTGGGAGTAATCCCGCTCAGGCTGACCGACCACCGTCCCGGTCCCGTCGGTGATTCCCTGGATTGGCATCAGTATTCCTCCCTGAGGGCCTGTTGCCAGCGGGCGCGGGGTTCCTCACCCCGCCGCTGACGGCGCCCCTCCTGGTTTTCCTTGCGCTGGTCCCGGTCCTGGGAGTCCTGGCGCCCCTGGTCCCGGCTCTGTTCGCGCCGGTCCTGATCGCGGTTCTGGTCGGTTGGACGGGGTTCGGTCGATTCCTTGACCTCCACCCGGATGTCCACCGACTGGTAGCGGGCGGCCCGGTCCTTGATGGATTCCGTCAGTTCCCTGAGGTTCTCGCTCAGGGCCTGGGCGGCCGCGGGCGTCGAAGCCTGGATCCTCACTTCGAGACGGTCGTTCTCGCCGCGGAATTCGATTTCCACCTTGCCGAGATTTTCCGGGCGAAGCTCGATGGTCACCTTCTGGGTGTTGAGCGTCGGGTCGGCCTTCTCCAGGACCTGCTGGAGAACGCTGGAGCGCAGCGCTCCCTGCGCGGTGGCGGATTCCCCGACCGGGGTCACCTTGCCTCCTGCAGCGGCGGCAGGGTCGTTTCCGGCTGGCATGGCGGTCTGGGCCGCCTGGATGTGCTCCGAAGGCCGCATCCGATCCGTCGCCGGGGCAGGCGGCTCACCGGCCACTGCTCCCGTATTCGCGGCTTCCGGTTCCACCCGGAGGAGGTCCGCCTCGGCGGTCTTGCCGGCCGTTGGATTCTCCTCTCCTGGGGCAGGAATCGAGGCATCGTCAACCGGTGCGGGTTTCGGGTCAGGCCGGGAGGCCCGGGAACCATCCACCGCGGATTCGGCCGTGGTTTTCACAGCGCCCTGCAGGGCCTCCATCCTGGAGTACGTGTCCGGGCTGCCCGCCTTGACCTGGGCGGCCTCGGGATCGAGGGCCGTTGCGCCTGATCGAGCCACCGGGACTTCGCCTCCGGAGGGGCTCCGCGGAGTTCCCTCGTTGCCGGCTTCCAAACCCACCCGCACGGATGAGGCCGCCGCCTGGGCCCGGGCTGCTTGCTCCTGGACAGGAGCGGAGATCGGACCGGCGGCAGCCGGAGCCTGGCCGACTTGCCCCTTGGGGGCATCCGGGATCTGCACGCCGCCCGCCGGATCCAGGGCGGCTGCGCCAGCGGTCAAGGGGCCTGAGGCCTGGGCAGAAACCTGATCCACCGGGTGACCGGTGATCGTCGGGATTTCGATGTGTCCAGGTCGTCCAGGGACGTACCCGGCAGGGCGCAGATAGGCGCGGACCCCGTCCTGCCCCTCCTGCTGGGCCCTGATCAGCTGCCTGGCGCGGGCGTCGAGCACGTCGAGGACCTGCAGCGGCTTCGCCGTCCGGGCCATGCTGCCGGCCTGATCGGTGGAAGGTGCGGCGGTGGCGACATCGGCGGCCTTGACCGGAGCCCCGCCTTCGTCCCCTTCGGCCACGACTTCGGAGCCCTCCTTGGGGGCGTCCGGCGTCTTTGCTGCCTGATCACCGGCGACCGGAGATCCAGGCTGCTTCGGCATCCGGGAACCGGCCTGGGCCTCCGCCTCCCCCATGGCTGCGGTGCCGACCGCCGCCGGGTCAGGAGTCGTTGCTTCAGGGCCGGCCGCGGATTCGGCCCCGCCATCGGGGTTCGATGAGGTGGCAGGCGCCAGGGCGCTGCCGATGGCGGCAGGGACGGGGAAAACCGCTCCGGCGTCCTCCGCCACCGCTGCGGCGAGGGGGTCGTCGCCGGCCGACAGCGGCGCGGGAGCCTGGATTCCCGGCTTTTCGAGTGTCCGGATCTCCGTCTGCAGGAAGCCGGCGAACAGTCCTCCACCGGCGGTCTGGCCGGACCCGGCGGCTGCGGAGGGGGCCGACGGCTTGTCCCCGCCTTCCAGAAGGGTCAGGGAGGCGCCTATCCCCAGGGGGCCCAGCTTGTCCATCAGTTCCCCCCCTTGAGGCTCATGCGGGTACTGATCTGGGCCGCGAGGGCCGGGTCCATCCGGGCCAGGATCTTGGCTGCCGGGCGTTCCTTCATGCGGGCCATGATCTCCAGGATGATCTCCGTGTCGAGGGCCGAGAGGATGGGGGCGGCCTGGTCGGGCTTCATGGCTTCATACATCTTGGCGAGCTTGGTCGCAGAACGGTCCCGTTCCTCGATGAATTCGGCCTGCTTGGTCTCGAGTTTCTGGACGACTTCCAGGAGGTTCTTGCGGCCTTCGTCGAGGACCCTTTCCTGCACGGCGATGCGCTGCTGAAGGGTCAGGAGGGATTCCCGTTCCTGCTGGATCCGGTCACGCTCCGCGGCCATGTCGTGGAAGACCCGCTCCGCGGCCGCATAGTCCTCGGGAGCCAGGTCCGGCAGATCACCGCCCGCGGCCGTCTGGTTCAACTGGGTGCTCAGCACCACCACGCCCCCGAAGATCAGGACGAAGGTGACCACGGAAATGATGATGATGCTCTTCATGAAAACTCCTCAAGTGACCCATTTCCCGGCCGAAGCCTGATCCGGTCGAGTGGGCTCTGGCAACACCGGTGCCACTTTCTTCCCGTGACCGACTCCGATTTCACGCCGGACAATCCCTTGTTCCGCCGAGGGTTGGAGCGCCCTGGCCGCCCCTCCCCCACCGATCAGGCGGCCGCCGGGGGCAACTTATTCCGTTCCGTGGGCAAGGATTGACCGCCGGGCCCGATCCGCGCGGATCTGCCCGACCTCGTCCAGTTCCTTGCTTTCCCTGGTCTCCTGCTCGTGGATCCAGGCCGCTTTCTGCTTCCGACGCAGCTGCTGGAGAGCTTCCAGGTCGCGCCAGGCCGCGTTCAGACTCTCCTGCTCCCTCAGCAACTCGTTGCGGGCCTCGTTCAGCCCGGCGTCCACGTCGGCGATCTTCCGCCGGAGGTGCTCCAGCCAGGCGGTCTTCGCCTGGAGATCCTTGACCAGGAGGGGTCCGGCACCGGGATGGCCGGCCATCTCGGCGGCCACGCTCCGGTCCAGCTCGGTCCTGGCCGCCGTCAGTTCGCCCACCCGCTTCTGGGCCAGGGCCACGCGGCGGGCCTGCTGGTCCACCAGCCGTTGCCGGTAGCGGAGGACCTTCTCGAGCCTGAAGTCGAATCCCATGTCAGGCCGTTCCCGTCAGCGAGCGCAAGCCGCCGAGGGTGGATTCGAGGTCGGAGGACTCGGTGACTCCCTGGGTGAGGAAGGTGCGGATGTCTTCCTGCCGGGCGAGGGCCTCGTCGAGCAGGGGATCGCTGCCCGGGGCGTAGGCCCCGATGCTGACCAGATCGCGGTTGTCCTCGAGGGCCTTGAGCCAGCGCATCAACTTGGCCCCGGCGGCGAGATCCCCGGGCCCCACGATGTCGTTGCGCAGGCGGCTGACGCTGCCCAGGACGTCCACGGCCGGATAGTGGTGCTGGCGGGCGAGATCCCGGCTGAGCATGACGTGCCCGTCGAGGATCGAGCGCATGGCGTCCCCTACCGGGTCCTGGATGTCGTCGCCCTCGATCAGCACCGTGAAGAATGCCGTCATGGCGTTGACGTCGGACCAGCCGGCACGCTCGCAGAACCGGGGCAGCGCCGCGAAGACCGAGGGCGGATAACCCTTGGTGGTCGGCGGTTCACCGGCCGCCAGTCCGATCTCCCGCAGGGCCATGGCGTAGCGGGTGGCCGAATCCATGAGGAAGAGGACCTCGTTGTCGGAGTCGCGGAAATGCTCGGCGATGGTCATCGCCGTCTCGGCCCCCTTGGCCCGCATGACGGCGCTCTCGTCCGAGGTCACGACCACGACGACGCTCCGCGCCAGACCCTCGGGGCCCAGATCCCGCTCGATGAATTCCCGGACCTCCCGCCCGCGCTCCCCGATCAGGGCGATCACGTTCACGTCCACCGTGGCCTGCCTGGCCAGCATGCCCATGAGGACGGACTTGCCGACCCCGCTCCCGGCGAAGATGCCGAGCCGCTGGCCCTGGGCCGTGGTGATCATCGCGTCGATGGACCGGACCCCGGTGGCCATGACGCGGTCGGTGCGGCAGCGGCCCATGGCGGCCGGCGCGGATTCCCCCAACCGGATCCGGGGCAGGCCGTGGAGGGATCCCAGACCGTCCAGGGGCCTGCCCATCCCGTCGATGACCCTGCCCAGGAGTTCCCGGCCCACCGGCACGGTGAGGCGGTTGGCCACCAGGGTGACGGGCTGGCCGGGCGCGATCCCCCTCGCGGCCTTGAAAGGCATGAGCAGAAGCCGGTTCTCCCTGAATCCCACGACTTCGCACAGGACAGGCTCCTGGAAACGCCCGGTTTCCAGGCGACAGAGCGACCCCATGGGAGCCGCCATCCCCCCGACCTCGATGATCATGCCGACCAGGTTGACCACGCGGCCGATAGGCCGGACCGGGTCGGAGCGCTGGATGGCTTCCTTCAGGTCATTCCACAGGGCCGGCATGGTCCTCGTCCGTTTCGGTGGGGCTGGAGCCGGGGATATCGACGGGCGCGGCGATCATTTCCCGGACCATGTCGGTCAGGGAATCGAGCTGGCCTTTCAGGCTGGCGTCCCATTCCCGGCCCTCGCACTGGATCCGGCACCCACCGCGTTCCATGCGGCGATCCGGCACCACTTTGCCGATGCGGAGCCGCTCGCGCAGGACGGGATCGCCTTCCAGCCAGGCGGCGTCCTCGGGATTGGCGGTGACTTCGAGGGGATGGCCCGACTGGATCTTGAAGAGCGTGTTCTCGATGACCCGGGCCAGGATCTCGCGGTCGAGGGAAACCGCCGTGCGGACGATGCGCTCGGCGAGGTCGCAGGCCAGGTCGACGCTCGCCTTGGCCGTCGCCTGGAGCTCGACTTCCACCTCACGGGCGAAGGACTCCCCCCAGTTCCTGAACTCCGCCTGGATCTCCTGCTCGCGGCGGGCGAACTCCTCCCTGAGGACCTCCTCCCGCTTCTGATACTCGGCCGCCACGTCGATCTCCACCAGTTCGAAAACGGTGGCCCGCTCGTCGGCGGTCAGGTGGGTCATGAGGGCCTCGGGAGTGGAGAATCCGGTTTCCTTCCGGAAACGTTCCGCCGTCTGGCTGCCGGTGAGCAGGGAGTGCCGGGGACCCGCCGCCTCGAAGGCTGCGGGGGGCGCGGGCATGGTGGCGGTGGGGACCGGGAAGTCGAAGGGCTCAGGACACCATTTCTGCATCCTTGCCACCCTTTCCCAGCGTGATGGTTCCGGCTTCCTCGAGGCTGCGGATGACCTCGACGATGCGTTGCTGGGCCTCCTCCACCTCCGAGAGCCGAACCGGCCCCATGTATTCCATGTCCTCGGCGATGCCCTGGGCCGCCCGCTTGGACATGTTCCCGAAAACCTTCTGGCGGATCTCCTCGGTGGCCCCCTTCAGGGCCAGGGTCAGTTCCTTGCCGTCGATCTCCTTGAGGATCTCCTGGATGTGGGCGTCGTTGAGCATGACGACGTCCTCGAAGACGAACATGAGGTTGTTGACCTCGTTGGCGACCTCGTCGTCGATCTCACGCATCTCGTCCAGGATCTCCTGCCAGATCTCCCGCTCGATTTCGTTCAGGATCTCCGCGACCTGCTTCTTGCCCCCGTACTTGGATTCCCGGGCGCTGATCTCTCCCTGGAGCTGGCCGGCCAGCACCTGCTCGACCGCGCGCAGGGTCTCGTTGTTGGGAGCTTCGAGGACGGCCATCCGGTGGGCGACGTCCCCCTGGAGTTCGGCCGGCAGCAGGGCCAGGATGGGGCCGCTGTTGCGGGGATCCATGTGGGCCAGGACCACCGCGATGGTCTGGGGATGTTCGTTCTTCAGATAGTTGGCGATGGTCAAGGGATCGACGTTCTTGAGGTGCTCGAAGCTCTTGATCTCGCTGTAGCTGGTCACCCGGCTGAGCATCGAGCTGGCCGCATGGGTCCCGAATCCGGCTTCGAGGATCTGCTTGGCGGTCTCCTCGCCGCCGAAGGCGATCCCGCTGATCTTGCTGCTGATGGCGATGAACTCGGAAAGGATCCCCTTCTTCTCCTTGTAGGTCACATGCCCGATGCCGGCGATCTGGTGGGTCAGGTCCTCCACCATGGTCTGGGGAAGACGGGACATGACCTTGCCGGCCACGTCGGGGCCCAGCGCCATCAGGAAGACCGCTGCCTTGCGCAATGCCTTCTCGTTCACCTTAATCTCCCGCCGCCTGCCAGGCCTTGTCGCCCAGGTCGATGCCGTGGATCCAGGACTGGATCACGTCGGCCACCCGTTCCGGATTCTCGGCAGCGAAATCCTGGATGTCGCTGACCACCTTCTCGTTCATCTCGGGGATGCCGTCGAAGTGCTCCTCCTCGGCGGGCGCAGCCGTCCGGACCCTGGCCGCCGCGGGGGCGGACGTGCCTCCGGTGTCCAGCAGCTTGGCCAGGTTCTTCCGCAGCCCGAGGGCCAGGACCACCAGGAGGCCAAGCAGCAGGACCTTGCCCCCGTACTGCATTCCGATCCCGATCCAGTCGGTGGCCGGGATGGCCGAGCCGGTGTCGACCCGCTCCTGGAACTGCATGTTCACGACCTCGAGCTGGTCCCCGCGCAGGTTGTTGAGTCCCACCGCAGTCTGGACGACCCGGCGCAGCTGCCCGATCTCCTCCTCGCTCAGCGGGGTGTAGATCGGCTCCTCGCCGTCGGCGGACGGTTCGTAATGGCCGTCCACGAACACCGCCACGGAGAGGGACTTGACCCCTCCGGTCTCGGAGACGATCCGCTCCAGGGTCCGGCCGATCTCGTAGTTGGTGGTGCTGGTCTCCTGGGTGTCCCCGGTGCTGGGGGAGGCGACCTCGTTCCGTTCCTCGCTGCGGATCACCGTACCTGCGGGATCGAAGATCTCGCGTTCCTTCTCGATCTGTTCGAAGTTCAGCGTGGCGTCGACCCTCACGATGGAACGCCCGCTCCCCAGGACCCGGTCCAGCATGCTGGAGGCCTTTTCGGCCAGGTGGGCCTCGACTTCCTTCTTCAACGCCAGCTGGGTCTCGCTGCGACCGATGTCGTCGTCCTTGATGGCGCTGGAAAGCACCACGCCGTTCTGGTCGATGACCGCCACCTGGTCCGCCTTGAGGTCCTCGACCCCGCTGGCCACCAGGTTCTGGATGCCGGTGATCTGCTGGGGGTCGAGAGCGGCGCCCCGGCCCAGCTTCAGGACGACGCTGGCGGTGGGCGAGGAATCGATCTTCTTGAAGAGGCTGGGCTTGGGCAGGACCAGATGGACGCGGGCCGACTGGATTCCAGCCAGCGATTCAATGGTTTTGGTCAGTTCGCCCTCGAGGGCCCGCTTGAAGTTGACGTTCTGCAGGAAGTCCGTCAGGCCGTACTGGTTGCCGTCGAAGATCTCGAAGCCCACCACTCCGCTGGACGGGATGCCCTTGCCTGCGAGTTCGAGGCGCAGCTTGTCCTTCATCCCCGCCGGCACCATGACCGTCGTCCCGCCGTTGGCCAGCTCCGTGGGGACGTCCAGCTTGGCGAGCTCCTGCAGGGCCACCGATGCGTCTTCGGGCGTCAAATTGGTGAAAAGGACCGCCATGTCCTCCTGCTGCAGCCAGAGCGAGAACACGGCCAGGCAGATGAGGCTGGCGGTGCCCACGGCGCCCAGCAGGACCTTCTGGTTGAAGGAAAGCCCTCCGAAGCGGTGTCTCAGTCCGTCGATGATGTGCTTGAATCCGTCCACGCTCTACCCCTTGTGTCCATCCGGCGATTGATCAAACCTGCAGGCGCATGATTTCCTGATAGGATTCCAGGAGCTTGTTCCGGATCTCCAGTAGCAACTCGAACGCCAACTGGGATTCCTTGGCCGCGATCATCACGTCGTGGACCTCGGTGGCCTTGCCCGCCACCATCTCGTCCACCATGGTCTCGCGCCTGTCCTGCAGGTTCTGCACCTGGTTCAGGGCGTTCTGGAGCTGGCTCGCGAACGACGGCTGGACCGATGGGGTCCCCGTCGCGCCGTAGGCCAGGCGCGGATCGATGCTGCCCAGGGATTTGATGCCGCCGATGGCCATTGCCGCTTCCTTTCCCTATCAGATCTTGAGGGCGTCGCTGAACATGTCCTTGGAAGCCTGGACCGCGCTGACGTTGGCTTCGTACGCGCGGCTGGCGGTGATCATGTCCACCATCTCGGTGATCGGATTGACGTTGGGCATGAGCACGTAGCCCGCCTCGTCGGCATCGGGATGTCCGGGGTCGTAGACCACGCGGAACTCGCTGGCGTCCGGGGCCACCCCCACCTCGCTCTTCAGGCCGCCCCCATCCTGGGACTGCTTCAGGACCAAGCCCTTCAGGTGGGCAGGATGGGTCCTGGCCAGGGCGTCGTCCTCGGCCCGGCCCATGCTCGAGGCGTGCCGGCTCAGCTTGTCGCCCAGCACCTGCTCGAAGATGGCCCGCTGCCGCCGGTACGGGGTGCCGTCCTCGGTCCGGGTGGTCTCGGCGTTGGCCAGGTTCCTGGCCACGACGTCCATCTTGGTCCGCTGGCCCCGCAGTCCCGAGGCGCTGGTCCGGATCGCGGAAAAGAGTCCTTCGCTCATGATCTCATCCTCGCCGTCTACATCGAGCGGCCCTTGATGGCGCTGCGCAGCATGCCGTAACGCATGCTCAACAGGCGGGTCGCCATCCGGTAGCTCAGATCGTTGGTCGCCAGGTCCGTCATCTCGGTGTCGATGTCCACGTCATTGATCCCGTTGTCGAAGCCGGATTCCGCCGCGACGACTTCCTCCTCCACGTCTCCGGGCCCTCGCCCGCCGATGGGGATGTGGTTCTCGTGCGTCTGCAGACCCTGGATCGACCGTCCGGCGCCGGTCAGCATGTCCTCGAACCGGACCGCGCGGGACCGGTAACCCCCGGTCTCGACGTTGGCGATGTTCTCGGCGGTCACCTGGTGCCGCTTCGCGTAGACGTCGAGAGCCTTCTTCAGGGTCCCCAGGTGGGATTGTTCGAAAATTCCGGTCTTCAGCATCTCTCTACCCCGGAATCTCCACACCCATCTCGGTGTAGAGGTTCAGCTTGTTGCGCAGGGTGCGGACGCTGATGCCGAGCTCGTGCGCGGCCTGGGTCCGGTTCCCCCGCGTGGTTTCCAGCTTGCGCAGGATCAGCTCCCGTTCCATGTCCTTCAGCGTCATGTCCCCCGAGATCCCCCGGGGTTTCTCCGTGGCGTCGATCTCGTCCGCCAGTCCCAGCAGGGATTCGTCGAGCAGGTCGCCGGCCCCCAGGATCACGGCCCGTTCGATCACGTTCTGCAGCTGGCGCACGTTTCCCGGCCAGTCCATGGCCAGCATGGTCTTGAGGGCGCCTTCGGAGATCTTCATCACCGGCTTGTTGTTCTCGGCGCAGAAGTTCTGGCAGAAGTGCGTGGCGAGCAGGGGAATGTCGTCCTTCCGCAGGCGCAGCGGCGTGATGTGGATGGGGATCACGTTGAGCCGGAAGTAGAGGTCTTCCCTGAAGTTCCGGGCCTTGATCTCTTCCTTGAGGTTGCGGTTGGTCGTGGCGATGATGCGCACGTCCGCCCTGGTCGAGTACTTCGCCCCCAGCTTCATGAATTCCCGTTCCTGGAGGACCCGCAGGAGCTTGGCCTGCATGGCGAACGGCATCTCGCTGATCTCGTCCAGCAGGAGGGTGCCCCCGTCGGCGAGCTCGAACTTGCCCTTGCGTGACTGGACGGCCCCGGTGAACGCCCCCCGCTCGTGGCCGAACAGTTCGGACTCCAGCAGGGTTTCGGGAATGGCCGCGCAGTTGAGCCGGATGAAGGGTCCGTCCTTGCGGGAGCCGGACACGTGGATGGCCCGGGCCACCACTTCCTTGCCCGTGCCGCTTTCCCCCTGCAGGAGCACGGTGCCCCGGCTGTCGGCGATCATGGCGATCTTCTCGCGCAGGCGGATCACGGCGGGATTGTTACCCAGCAGGCCGTGCTGGTTGTTGCGGACCACGACGTTGCGGCGCAGGTTCTGGTTCTCCGTGCGCAGGCGTTCGAAGGCGGTCGCCTGGTCCAGGACGTGGTCCAGCTGTTCCAGGCCGAAGGGCTTGGTCAGGTAATCGAAGGCTCCCCGTCGGGTCGCTTCCACGGCCTGGCCGATGGTCCCGAAGGCCGTCATCATGATGACCAGGGGCCTGTCCCCGCTCATGCCGGCGATCCTCTCCAGCAGACCCATGCCGCCCATCCCGGGCATCTGGATGTCGCTGAGAACCACCTCGAAGCGGTCCCCCTGCAGGTGGCCCCAGGCCTCTTCGCCCGTGGACGCCGTCCGGACCCGATACCGGTTGCCGAGGGAGGCCTGCAGGAAGTCCCGCATGGTCTGCTCGTCGTCCACGATCAAGATGCTTCGCTTGTGCTCCATCACTGGCCTTTCCGTTGTGGGGCCCTCAGTCGAGGGCCGCCACTTCCAGGGAAACCGTCGTTCCTCTTCCAGGGTCGCTGGTGAGCGCCCAATCCAGGTCGTGCATGTCCATGATCGTCTCGACCCGGGCCAGGCCGATCCCCAGGTGCCCGGGCTTGGTGGTGACGAAGGGGTCCCTGACCTGGCGGAGCAGGTCGCCGGGGATGCCTCCCGCATCGTCCTCGATCATCAGGCTGAGATTGCCTTGTCCGCAGGCGTCCGCCGAAACCCTGATGCAGGCGCCGGGACAGGCTTCGCTGCTGTTGAGGAGGAGTTCCCGGACGACTTGCCGCAGGTCCGCGGCGGGCAGCAAAAGCCTGCCGGCCGGCAGGGGTTCGATTTCCAGCCTGGCCCCGTTCAGTCCTCCCCGGAGATGGGCTACGGTCTCCAGGAATGCCTGCTCCAGGTCGGCTCCAGCGGGGCTGGCGGCGCGGTCGCCGGTCAGGTCGCCCACCGAGGCGAACAACCGTTCCATGTTCTCGACTTCACGGATGATCTTCCGGGCCCACACGCTGTTGTCCCCGGCGGCCAGACCGCGCTCGGCGATCAGGCTGGCGTACCCCTTGATGCCGCAGAGGGAGTTGCTGGTCTTGTGCAGATAGCCCCGCAGCAGCCTGTGCTGGAGGCTCGCGGTCCCCGGCTCGCCTTCCCGGTGCGGGGGGTGCGGGGTCTTGCGTTCCATGAGTGCTTCCATCAGAACTCCCGCGCCTGTCCGATCAGGACCATGTCGTTGCTTTCCTCGCACTGGAGAATGTCCTCGATCAGTTCCCCGACCCTGCGCAGGGCGGCGTGGAGCCGGGCCTTGCCGGCTGCCGACCAGTGGTGCTGGCCCCTCTCCCAGTCCTGCTTGCTCCTGGCCTCGGTCAGTTCCAGGCGGCGGATCGTTTCCAGACAGACCTTCTTCTGGTCGAGCAACCTGCGGACGCCGCCCAGGGGCGCGCCCTGCCGGAGCAGTTCCCCCTGGTTCCGGGACAGCTCGAGGATGCGGTGATAGACCAGCCGCTCCTCCTCGTAGAGTCCCAGGAGACGATCGAGGATCTCGGCCTCGGCCTGGCGGATGTCAGCGCGCATAGAACCCGGCAACCCCATACGGTTCGCCTTCCTTGTGGATCCGGGATAGTTCCCCGGCCAGATCGGCCATCTCGCAGGCCTGCTTCTGCCAGATGGCCACCTGATTCGCCTTGCAAACGGTTTCGAACCCGGTGGCCGCTTCCAGGTAGCTGCAGGAGATGAAGGCCAGGCCGGCCAGCTGGTAGGTTCCCCAGAGGCGCAGTTCCTCCAGGTTGGATTCCTTCAGGGTTTCGTAGAGGGATCGGGCCTGGTCGTGGTTTCCCGCCAGGAAGACCTCGTCGGCGAGGGCGGTCAGGACCCAGGCCCGCTGGCCTTCACTGAGTCCGAGGCTCAGGCCTCCGGCCCGGATCAGGATCCTCAGGTCGGCCAGAGATCCCGCCCTGTTCCCGTTGAAACTCGAGGCGTAGGCCCGCCAGAACCGCAGCACGGGATCCATGTCCTCCGGCAAGTCAGCCAGGAGATCGGTCAGTCCGGCAGCTTGATCGCTCGTTCCCCGGGATAGGGTCCAGCGGATCGCCAGGCAGACGTTCTCCGCGGAGGCCGGATCATCGACCCGCGTCCAGGTCTCCATCACCAGGCTCGCCATGGCCAGGGAATCGTTCCCCGCCACCGCGGCGGACATGCTTTCCAGTTCGATCTCCGCCTCGAACGTCCCGGCGGAATCCAGATCGGCCGCCAGGTCGTACCAGACCAGGGCGCTGTCGAATTCACTGAGGTTCAGGTAATTGCGGGCGTTGGCCAGGGCCACCAGGGCCGAAGGCACGTTGGCGCGCACGGCGTACTGGGATTCCAGGACGCCGATGGCCTTGCTGATGGTCAGGTGTCTGTAGGGTCGGGTTTCGGGCTCGACCCAGCCCGGACGACCCAGGGGAAAGAGGAGGTTCCCCTCGGGAACCCCGCTCGCGGTCCGACCCTGAACGGCCTTTTCCAGGCTGTGGAGCCACTGCAGGTAACCGACGCTCTCCTCCATGGCGAGGCTCTCGCCGCCGTCGGCGGCGCCTGCGGCGGGAAGAGACCCGAGCAGCAGCAGGACCAGGAGCGCTTTTTTACCTTTTGCCAGCATGACCCTTTTTTCCTGTCGATGGCACATCTCACCCTCCTGAGGGCGCAGCGCAAGGGATATGCCCGCCTTGACCCTGAGGGAGGGCGAAGGCGGGATGTGGCCGGGGTCCAGGCGCCATGGACCCAGCAAGGCCGGAAGACACTGATTTGAAGAGGTTTAGGTGCCGTGAAGCCGGCTTGACGGGGTGGCGGAGGATCCATGGTCCCCCACCTCCCGGGTGTTCAGGCAAACCGGAAAATCCGGCCGTGGCCATTTTGTTGGCACTGCATGGCCAGCATTCACCGGGAACCGAAGAGCCGCCGAACACGGGGTCCGGCGGCTCATTCCATGAGGAAACATCAAGGAAACGGTGTCAGGCCTCGGCCTCGTCCGCCTGGAGATCGTCGTCATCGCTCCCCGAATACTGCCGCAGCTTCTCCCG
>Ga0180009_10004408_pt1 | contig 15528 bp, 12 predicted proteins | sample OS_PC_MetaG_FD_123537 | JGI IMG/M metagenome (GOLD analysis project Ga0180009, IMG submission 123537) | Groundwater microbial communities from the Aspo Hard Rock Laboratory (HRL) deep subsurface site, Sweden - OS_PC_MetaG | ecosystem: Environmental > Aquatic > Deep subsurface > Groundwater...
CAGCGCGTGAGATCAAAAAAGTGGTGCGGACAGACGGAGTTTGTTTGAACTCTTCCATCGCCGAAGGCGATCAGGGAGCAAGGCGACCCGGCGCAGCCAACACCGGCTTGCCGAGTGTTGGCGGAAAGAGCGCCGCCCCATCGGAGCGCGACCAGCGCGTGAGATCAAAAAAGTGGTGCCCAGGGGCGGATTTGAACCACCGACACCAGCATTTTCAATGCCGTGCTCTACCAACTGAGCTACCTGGGCGGGAGACGCGGGCCATTGCAACGCCACGCGAAGCCCGTCTTATAGTGAAGCCGCGCCGAGGTGGCAAGACGCTTTGCGACAGACTGATCGCCGCGCGGCCGATTTGGCTAATTCCGCCGGAATCCGCGGGTCTCGGCAACTCTTCAGACCTCCTCGCCCTAGCCGCCTCCAAGATCGCCGCCGCCCTGCCCGCCGCGAACAAGATCGCTGGCGCGCGCCTGATCGCCGTCCTCGTCCTCGTCGGCATCGCCACCGGCGATGGCGTAGCGGCCTGACAACCACCGCGACAGATCGAGATCGGCACACCGACGCGAACAGAACGGCCGGTAGTGGTGCGCCGAAGGCCGCTTGCACATCGGACAAGGCCGCGAACGCTCTGTAACGGCTGGCTCATTGGTATTGTTCGAGGTCTTGCTCCGGGCATCGCCTGCCATGCGCGTTCTTCTGCCTCCAGCTGTAATGGCTCCCCGCGCCATCCTTGTTGTCGACGTGAACCGACGTTCAGCGCTAATCCTCGGCGGCTTCGCCCATCTTCAGCCAAGCGTAATGGATCGGGAACCCTTCGCCCACGAGCAGGCTCGTCACCTCGTTGATCGGTAGCCCGACGACGTTGGTGTAAGAACCGATGAGTTTCTGCACGAACACGCCAGCTAGCCCCTGGATGGCGTATCCGCCGGCCTTTCCGCGCCATTCTCGCGACGCGATATAGGCTTCGATTTCCGCCCGGCTGAGGTGTTTGAAGCGCACCCGCGTCTCGACGATCCGCGTGCGCATCTTGTCGTCCGGGGTGATCAGGCACACCCCCGTCATGACCCTGTGGGTCCGGCCCGACAGGAGCTGCAGTGAGGCGACAGCCTCCTCCATGAACTGCGGTTTCATCAGGATCCGCCGCCCCATCGAGACGATCGTATCGGCGGCGAGTATGAAGCTGTCAGCGACGGCGCGGTCGTTGGCAATCTGATTGCGCGCCGTCTCCGCCTTCTGCCGGGCGAGCCGCAGCACCAGTCCGCGTGGCATTTCGCCCTTGCGCGGGGTTTCGTCGATCTCGGCTGGTCTGAGGGCGTCCGGGTCGATCCCGACCTGCGCCAGCAGCGCCAGCCGTCGCGGGCTGGCACTCGCCAGGACGAGCTTTGGGCGGCTTTGACCGGTTTGCGCGGAAGGCTTCTCGCGGGCCAGTTCCCGTCTCAAGGTATCGCGGCGCGGCCCGTCGGTTCGGCTCAGTGCCGTGAATAGTGTACCTTTGGCGGTGGTCATGGGTCCTGTTCGGTCAGTTGGAGGAACCGCGCGTTCTTTTGAGTGCGCCGGTGCGAGTATGCTTAACGTGCGCCGGGAGAATGCAAACGCACCCGAAGAAAAGCAAGTGCCGACAATTTCGTTGCCATCTTGTCCGCGCCGCCGGATAAGTTTTTCAATGTACTTCACAAGACTGGAGTTCTGAGCATGAGCGCCAAAGACAATCTGAGCGATCTCATCAAGGCGACCCAGCTGTTCGCCGGGCTCGATGACGATAGTTGCGCGGCGATCGCCAAGGAGATGCGCGAAGTCAGCTTCAACGCCAGCCAGGTGATCTTCGCGCGCGGCGACGAAGGCAAGGACGTCTATCTCGTCGCCGACGGTCGCGTAAGGCTTTCCGTACTGACGGCGGAGGGCCGCGAACTGTCCTTCGCCCACGCGGAAAAAGGCAGCCTTTTTGGAGAGATAGCCATGATCGACGGCGGCGTCAGGACCGCCGACGCCACGGCCGCCAGCAAGGTTTCCGCCTACAGTCTTTCGCGCGGCGCCTTTAATCGCGTCATGGCCGCCCATCCTTCGGTCGCTGCGGCGATGCTGCATTTCCTCTGCCGCCGCCTGCGGGAAGCCGATCAGCAACTCGAAGCGATTGCGCTCTGCCCGATCGAAGTCCGGCTTGCCCGCTTCTTCCTGGCGGCCGTGCGCGCCAAGGTCGGCGCCGAATCCGACGAAGACGAGGTCGAAGTGCCCTTCACCATGTCCCAGAGCGAGCTTGCGCTGCTGATCGGGGCTAGCCGGCCGAAGGTAAATACGGCTCTGTCCCTGCTCGAAGGCAACGGCGCCATCAAGCGCTCGGGCCAGTCGATCACCTGCCGCGTGTTCGAGCTTGAGGAGATCGCCGGGATCTGATCGATGAACTGGTCTATCCGATTCCGCGGTTCTTCAGGGAACAGCCGCGCCGCGCAAGTATGGTTCCAGACCTGCAACGGGAAGCAAATCTCGGAACCGGAACACTGGGACGGACGCAAGAAAGATGCAGACCAGGATCAAGCCGACCACGGGGCAAACCGGCGCTGGCACGCGCTCGCACGTCCTTGCGTCGTTTCGCGACTGGCCGTTCGTGCGCCGTGCCAGTGTAGCGTTGCGCCGTATTGCGCGCTTGGGCACCAAGGGATACCGCCCCGACGTGCAGCGCCGGCTGGTGGTGATGAACCTGATCTCCTACCTGATCGTGCTGACGACCTTCGGCTATGCGATACAGAACTACTACATGGGTTTCGAAAAGTTCGCCCCCGTCGTGTATCTCAATCTCGCGGTCTTCTTCGTTGCACTCCTGGTGCCCTGGTCGCATCGGTTTTCCGACATCGCCGGTGGCCTGATCATCATCGTCACCGAATACATCGCGCTGTTCCTGTTCACCGCGTTCCTCGGAAATGAGTCGGGTCTGCATCTGCAGTATTTTGTAGCCACTGCGGCGATCTTCGTCGTGTTCGGCGTCGAACGGTGGAAGTTGATCGTCCCGATGGTCGCCCTTGCCATCGTCCTGCAGGTTCTCGCATGGGATATGTTCCCCAAAAGCGCAGCCCTGATCGATGCACCGGATCATGTACTGCGCGATCTTTACCTGCAGGCCTCCATCACGACGGGCGTACTGATCGCCGCGACGGTCTATTATGCTTTTTCCCTCGCCGAGGCCGCGAAAGCGGAAACCGACGCGCTTCTGCGCTCGATCCTGCCGGACAGCATCGTCAGCCGCATCAAGGCCAACCCGGGCCGCGCCATCGCCGACAGCCACGAAAACGCGGCGATATTGTTCACCGATATCTCCGGGTTCGTCGCGCTGGCGCGAGAAATGGGGCCGGAACGCATTGTCGCGTTGCTCAACGAGATCGTTTCCGAATTCGATGCTCTGGCCGATGTCCATGGTGTCGAGAAGATCAAGACGATCGGCGACGCCTATATGGCTGCGGCGGGAATTCCGGTTCCCGTCGACGATCCAGCCGTGCGGCTTGCACGCCTTGCCATCGACATGCAGAAGGTCATCGTGCGGATCCGCGAGCGCCACGGGATCGAACTTTCGATGCGCGTCGGTCTTGCCGCCGGACCGGTGATGGCCGGTATCATCGGCACGCACAAGTTCACCTACGACGTGTGGGGCGATGCAGTGAACCTTGCAGCCCGCCTCGAAAACAAGTCGAACCCCGGTTCGATTCTGGTGTGTCCTCGCTGCCAGCGCGAACTGGCGCATGCATTCCGCCTGGAGAGTCATGGTGTTATCGACATCAAGGGGGTCGGCGAGCAGGAGACATGGTTCCTCATCGAAGAGCACGCCGGCGGGTCCGGCGTGTCCGTGCCGCCGGCCTACGCCATTCACTGATCCGTTGCGGGCCTTTGACGGGCTATTGGACCGGTAATAGTCTCGCGGATGGACTGCTTTCGGAGTTCGATGTGCCAGATACAACCAAAACGCCATCCGACCGTCGTGACCGCCGGCAAGCGCGGCTGGAACAGGCCCTGCGTGAAAATCTCATGAAGCGCAAGGCGTTAGCCCGAAAGCGGGCGGCCAGTGGCCCGGCCGACGGCGAAAACGGCCAGCCCGGAAACTACGAAGCGCCGACGGAAGACTGATTATCCCTGAACTTCGGCCCGCCCGCCCCTTGCCCTCGCAGCCCGAACACGACTATTTGTCTCGCTTTGTGGATACACGCCGGTCGCACGGGTGGCGTGAGGGAGCCAATGGGCGCGGCAACGCGGTGCAGTTGAAAGCAACAGAGACATGGATCGCATCAAGATCGTCGGCGGGCACAAGCTGAACGGCCTCATACCGATTTCCGGCGCCAAGAATGCGGCCCTTCCGCTGATGATCGCGAGCCTGCTGACCGACGATCGCCTGACGCTCAAGAACGTCCCCAACCTGGCCGACGTCAATCTGCTGTCGCGCATCCTGCGCAACCACGGCGTCGATCTCGCCGTCGACGGCAAGCGCGCGACGCCCTCGGCCTACATCGGCGAAACCTTCCATCTCACCGCCCGCGATATCGTCGACACGACGGCCCCCTACGAGATGGTCAGCCGGATGCGGGCGAGCTTCTGGGTTCTCGGCCCGCTGATTGCGCGGATGGGCCGGGCGCGCGTGTCGCTGCCGGGCGGCTGCGCCATCGGTACCCGTCCCGTCGATCTTCACCTCGAAGGGCTGAAGGCGCTCGGCGCCGAGATCGAGATCGACGCCGGATACGTCATCGCCAAGGCGCCGAATGGCCTGGTCGGAAATCGCATAACCTTCCCGAAGGTCTCGGTCGGCGCCACCCACAACGTCTTGATGGCCGCGACCCTCGCCAAGGGCGAGACGCTGATCGAGAACGCCGCTCGCGAGCCGGAAGTCGGCGACGTTGCCGAATGTCTCGTCAAGATGGGTGTAGAGATCGAAGGCATCGGCACATCGACGTTGAAGATCCAGGGGGCCGATCGCCTCGAAGGCGCCGTCCATAGCGTCGTGCCGGATCGCATCGAAACCGGCACCTTTGCCTTTGCCGTCGCGGCTACCGGCGGCGACGTGATCCTCGAAGGCGCCCGCCGCGAGCATCTCCAGGCCGCACTCGATGCGCTGGGCCGCACCGGAACCAAGGTCGAGTCGGTTGCCAACGGCCTCCGCGTCAGCCGCAATGGCGCCGCCATCTCACCTGTGTCTGTCGAAACCCAGCCCTTCCCCGGTTTCCCGACCGACCTGCAGGCGCAGATGATGGCGCTTGTCACCCGCGCCTCCGGCACCAGCGTCATCCGCGAAACGATTTTCGAGAACCGCTTCATGCACGTTCAGGAACTGGCCCGCCTTGGCGCGGATATCCACCTGCACGGCGACACCGCAACCGTCAACGGCGTCAAGAAGCTGCGTGGCGCCCCGGTCATGGCAACCGACCTGCGCGCGTCCGTTTCGCTGGTGATCGCCGCCCTGATGGCCGAGGGCGAGACCGTGATCAATCGTGTCTACCACCTCGATCGGGGATTCGAGCGGCTCGAAGAAAAGCTGACGCGGTGCGGTGCCGAGGTTTCGAGGACCAGCGAGGCCTGAGGCGGTTCCCCGCGTGCTGCGGCGTTTGCGCTGCCGCAATGCCATTGTCGCGATAATCTGACATACTCATAATAATTGAACGCGAAAGCGGGCCGGTGGAAGCCGCGGCCGTCGTCGACGGGTTCTTTGCGCAGGGAGCTTTCAGAATATGCGTTGGGTGCTCGGAGCGCTGCTTGCAATTCTTGCCGTTATCACGCTTGCGGTCGCGATCCTCGTTTATCTGGTGCCGGATACGGCGATTGAGCGACACATCCTTGCCTCTGCCGGCCGCGCAACGAATTCCACGATCACGACCTCCGGGCCACCCGACATCACGCTGTTTCCGCAAATAGATATGACGCTGCGCGGCATCGAGATAGAGCCTGCGGGCGGCGCCGGCACGATCGCTTTGACTGCGCAGAAGGTGCACGCGCAGGTGAGCTGGATTTCGATCCTCACGCAGTGGACCATCGATATCGCCGAACTGCAGCTGGTCGAGCCCCGTTTGCAACTCGCAGACGCCGACCCGGCCCGCCGCGCGCAGGTTCAGCCGCAAGCGCGTTTTAAGCTCTATCCGCCCCTGACCGTCGTCGTCCGTCAGATCGGCATCGAGAACGGCTCGATCGACGGCGTTTCCGACTGGCGTATCAAGGATATCAACGCCAAGGTTCCTGCTGCGAACTTGTCGTCGGCACTCGATGTCGACGTTGAGCTGTTTCTCAATGGCGAGAAGGTTGCCGGCAATATCAAGCTGAAGGATCCCCTGACCATTCAGTCGGGCCGCAACATCCCTGTCGCCGCCAATCTTGATGCACAAAGCGCCCGCATCGAGTTCGACGGAACGGCCAACGTCGGCGCTGGGCCGCTCTTCGATGGCAAAGTCACTCTGGCGACTGCCGATATCGACGCCGTCTCGCGATGGCTCGGATTGGGAGCAGCCTCGGATTTCGAGGGCAAGCGGGCTTCGCTTTCGGGCAGCATCCGCTATGAAACTGGTGCCATCGTTCTGCAAGATGCTGAAGTCGAGTTGGCCGATCTCAAGGCGAACGTCGATGGGCGCTTCGCCGCGGCGGGCAAGACCTATGTTGGCAGTGACGTCACCATCAAGGGATTCGATACCAAGCGCTTCGGTCTCCCAGAGGGCGTTCTACTGGCAAATCCCATAGCGCGCTTCAAAAGACTGGAGGCGGGCGCGCCCGTCAGCGCCGCGCTCGATTTCGACCTCAACGGCGAACCGGTGAGCGGCACCGCCAGCGTTCCGGACCTCGCTTTGCTGATAGCAGCCAATCCAGGCGAACCGCTTTCGGTCAAAACTGATTTTACGGTGCCCGGAGGCCAAATCGCGTTCGACGGCAAGGTCACTTCGGGGCCAAAAGCAGATGCGGGGGAAAACGCCGACGGTTGGTCGGCTGTCGGCCAACTCAACGTCGAGGCGGACTCGGCCCGCAGAATGTCGAATTGGCTCGGATTCGCGCTGCCGAATAATGACGCATATGCAACCGCCCTGTTCTACGGCGAAGTCGCAGCAAGCCCCAAGTCGGTTTCCGCCCGCGCGATTACCGCGAAGCTCGATCACACGGCGGTCGCGGGTGATTTTTCCGTCGATCTTTCGAGCGTGCGCCCCCTGGTCACGGCAAAGCTCCGCCTCGACAGGATCGATACCTCCCGCTATGTCGCCGCCGCGCCCGCTTCAGTCGAGGTCGCCCGCCGCGCCGCCGCACCCGAGCCGGCCGCGCCTCCTTATGAAATCCTCCTTGAACCGCTCAAGCCCACGCTCGAATCCTATCTGGCCGGTACTGAGGCCGCCGGGCCGACGGTGCACGCCCCCGGCGGTGCTCCCGCGCGCCGGGAATTGGCCGTCTCCCCGGCTGTCCGCGAAGTCTGGAGCCAGGCCTCGCTCGGTCTGGAACAGCTTCGCCAAACCGGTGCCGATCTCGACCTGGACGTGACCGTTGGCGACCTGCGCCATGGCGATATCGTACTCGGCAAATCGGCTCTCGCGACCAGATTGCAGAAAGGCAGCCTCGAAATCGATGTGCGCGAAGTACAACCCGTAGAGGGCCGGATCAGCGGCAAGATCAAAATCGACACCGGTTCCGAGGCTCCCGCATACGACCTCGCGCTCGATATCGGCGGCGTTCCGATCGAAAAAGTCCTGCAGCAAGCCGGCCAGCGCGATGTCTTGCGTGGCAAACTGACTGGCACCGCCCAGTTGACCGCCTCCGGGCGCAGCGTAGCCGATATTGCCGCCTCCCTGACCGGGATCGTCAGAAGCGAATTCCGCGATGGCCTCATCGTCGGCTACGACATCCGCCGTGCCCTCCGCCCCTTCGCCAACCGCGAATACGACCCTCGTAACACCACGCCCTACGAACGCATCCGCGCGGATTTCGCGATCGCGGACGGTTATGCCCGCAGCGATTCGATCACCCTCGATGGCCCTGCGATCAGCGTCCGCGGAGCCGGCAGCGCCAATCTGAAAACCGCGGCCCTCGATTACCAGTCGCAGATTTCGCTGGTGCCGCCGCCGAGCAACTTCTCGATACCCGTCAAGATTCTCGGCACCTGGAACCGCATAAAGGCCGCCCTGGACTGGGCGCGTGTGGCCAGCCAGTGGACCGGCGAGTCGCCATTTCAGGATCTTGAAGTGCGCCGGCGCACGCCTTCCCGAAGTATTGATCCTGAGCTGAAGCCCCTGGTCGAAGAATTGGTCGCCAAGGCGGGCGGCAAGGGGCTCCCGCCCGCGGCCGCCGATCTTATCAACGAATTGACGGGCAGGTAGGCAGGTAGACCTTGCAGCAGACCAGCAGCAGCACGTTCTCGGTGTCGCAGGTGGGGTTTGGTTGCCTTCGTCACGCGCCCCCGGTATCAATCAGCGTTTCGCCCCGTTCGCAGCCGCGAACAGCCGTTAGCAATCCAAGGCAAGTCCAGTCAGATGTCTGAGCTGAAGCTGATCGCGCTCGATGCCGATGATCTTAATGTCATATCCGCGCATCTCCAGGATGCTGTCGGTCGCGCCGGCGACATCGCCTATCAGCCAGGCGGCCGTCGTTTCGCCATGGTCCTGAACCGGTTCGACTGGCCGGGCGCGGGCGCGAACGGCAGTTCGGCACGATCAATGGCGCGCCCCGGCCGTGAAACCAACTACGGCCGCTGCCAGACCGCGCTGCGCTTCGAGAAGGTCAATGCTGTCCGCAGCATCGGCATCGACCGTTCGCGCAAACAGGATGTCGTCTCGCTGCTGGCGGTCGGCTTTACCGAAAGCGAGCCGCCGTCGGGGACGGTGACGCTCTATTTTTCAGGGGGGCCGCAGATCGCCCTTGACGTCGAGTGCATCGAGGCCGAACTGCGCGACCTCGGCGCCGCCTGGACGACGACCCGCCGACCCGAGCATCCAGAGGGTCCCCAGCATCCCGAGGACGAAGTCTGACGTGTACTCACGGGGCAGGGTAATTGCCGATCGGGACTGGCGCGTCTGGCTCCCGGCGCTAACCTGAACCTCAGGACATTATGAACGGAACGAACGCGCAAATGGCAAAGCGACTGAATGGCAGCGATCCCGGCTTTCAATCCGCATTCGAGGCGCTCCTATCCGAAAAGCGCGAAGTCTCCGGCGAAGTCGACGGCGTCGTCTCCGGCATCATCAAGGATGTGCGCGCGCGCGGCGACGAGGCGCTGATCGATCTTTCCTTGAAGTTCGACCGGATCGATCTGGCCGCACGCGGCATTGCCGTCACCGGCGAGGAAATCGCCGACGCGGTTCAGCGCGTCAGAAGCGAAAGCCCCGAACCGCTTGCAGCGTTGAACTTCGCCCGCGAACGTATTTTCTCCCACCATCAGCGCCAGAAGCCCGTTTCGGGCCGCTACACCGACGCAGCAGGAGTCGAACTCGGCGAACGCTGGACGCCGGTCGAGTCGGTCGGCCTCTACGTTCCCGGCGGCACCGCGTCCTATCCCAGTTCCGTCCTGATGAACGGTATCCCCGCCAAGGTCGCCGGCGTCCCCCGCGTCGTCATGGTGGTGCCGATGCCCGAGGGCAAGGTCAACCCGCTGGTGCTCGTTGCCGGAAGCATGGTCGCCGACGAGATCTACCGCGTCGGCGGCGCCCAGGCCGTCGCAGCGCTGGCGTACGGCACGGCTTCGATCCGGCCCGTCGCCGCCATCGTCGGTCCCGGCAACGCCTACGTCGCCGCCGCAAAGCGCCAGGTCTACGGCACGGTCGGGATCGACTCGATTGCGGGTCCCTCCGAAGTCCTCGTCATAGCCGATGCCGACAACGATCCCGAATGGATCGCCGCCGATCTGCTCGCCCAGGCCGAGCACGATACCGCCGCCCAGTCGATCCTGATGACGGACGACGAAGCCTTCGCTGATGCCGTCGAAGCCGCCGTCGAGCGCCAGCTGGCCGAATTGCCGCGCACTGGGATCGCCACCGCGAGCTGGCGCGAGTTCGGCGCCATCATCGTTCTGCAATCGCTCGACGAGGCCCCGCCGCTCGCCGACCGCATCGCCGCCGAGCACCTCGAAATCGCGACCGCGAACGCCGAAGACCTCACCGAACGCATCAGCAACGCCGGGGCAATCTTCATCGGCGCCTATACACCCGAAGTCATCGGCGACTATGTTGCAGGCACGAACCACGTTCTTCCGACGGCGCGGTCGTCGCGGTTTTCCTCCGGCCTCGGCGTGCTCGACTTCATGAAGCGCACCTCGCTTCTGAAGCTTGATGCGGCATCGCTTGGCAGGCTCGGACCCGCGGCCATGACGCTTGCCCGTTCCGAAGGGCTCGAAGGTCACCGGCGCTCCGTCGAACTGCGCCTCAAGTCGTCCGGGTAAGGGAGCTGTCATGTCGGAATTCGGACCATCCCCCACGTCCCGCTCGCGGCTCTACGAAATCAACCTCGATCAGGCCACCATCGCGCGCAAGAATCCGAACGTCGAGCACGAGCGCGAAGTTGCGATCTATGACATCCTTGAGTCGAACGAATTCAAGCTCGTTGGCCGCGATGACGGCCCCTACCGACTGCTCCTGGCGATAGCCGACGACCGCCTTGCGCTGACGATCGGCAACGAGGCCGCCGACAACCTCGATAGCCATCTCCTGTCGCTGCAGCCGTTCAAGACGATCGTGAAGGACTACTTCCTCATCTGCGACAGCTACTATGAGGCGATCCGTTCCGCCCCCCCGTCCAAGATCCAGGCCATCGACATATCGCGGCGTTCGCTCCACGATGAGGGAAGCCGGCTGCTCGCTGAACGGCTCGACGGCAAGATCGAGGTCGATTTCGACACGGCGCGGCGGCTGTTTACGCTGATCTGTGCCCTGCACTGGAAGGGATGACGCGGTGCCGCTGGCGCAGGCCGAGGGCGCCGAGCCGCGCCATGTGCTCTTCGCGTGCAGCCTCAATGCCGTTCGCTCGCCGATGGCCGAAGGCATCCTGCGCCATCTTGCCGGCAAGCGCATCAAGGTGTGTTCGGCAGGCGTCCGCGCCGGCGCCGTCGACCGCTATTGCGAAACGGTGATGAGCGAGCTTGGCATCGACATTTCGCGCCACAAGCCGACCCCGATTTCCGCCTACGAGGACGAAACGATCGACCTCATCGTCTCGCTGTCACCCGAAGCCCACCACCAGGCCCTTGAATTGACCCGTATCCATCCCGTCCGCGTCGAATATTGGCCGACTCTCGATGCGACGGCCCTGCCCGAAGACGCCGACGACGACCTGATTCTGGAGAGCTACCGCAAAGTCCGCGACCAGCTGTTTCGCCGCATCAAGCAGCGCTTCCCCTTGACCGGCAGCCCGTCTGTTTGAGGCCGCAATGACCGGTAGGGCCTTTACCCTTTCTTCCCGGCCCGGTGTCGTGCTTAAGTTCGCCCGAATTGACTCCAGGCCCGTTGCGCGAGCCCGGGCCACACGCAAAGTCGAGAAGGGAATGTCATGAGCGAAGTTGCGGCTGCCGTTGAGTTCGACCATGTACCGTGCCCGTTCTGCGGGCTCGTGTGCGACGATTTGCAGGTCGTGCGCACAGGTGCCGCGCTGAAGGTTGCGAAGAATGGTTGTGCCAGGGCCGTGTCCGGTTTCGAACGCCCGCTGCCCGCTGCATCCCCGCAGATCGACGGCCGCGACGCTTCCCTGCAAGACGCCATCGCCGCCGCCGCCAGCCTGATCCGAAAATCGTCTGCGCCGCTTTACGGGGGCCTTGCAACCGACGTCGCCGGGATGCGCGCCGTGATGGCGCTGGCGGACCATTCGCGCGGCACCCTCGACCACGCCCTGAGTGAAGCCGTCGGCCAGAACCTGAAGGTCCTGCAGTCGGCGGGCTGGATCACCTCGACCCTGACGGAAACCCGTAATCGCGCCGATGTCGTCGTCATCGTCGGCAGCGACGTGCATGCACTTCATCCTCGCTTTTTCGAGCGCATTGTTTGCGCTGATACGACAATGTTTGAAGAGACTGACAAGCCCCGCACGGTCGTATTCATCGGAGAAGGCCTCGACCAATCGGCAGCTTCTGGCCCGCGCGTCGGCGAGGTCGTCACCCTGCCCTGCCCGCTTCATCGCGTCGATGAGGTGATGGGCGCGCTACTGGCGCGGATGCGCGGCAACAAGCTGAGCGCCGACAACGTGGCCGGCGTACCGCTATCGGCAATCGAAGAACTCGGCAAAAGACTCAACGAAGCCGACTATTCCGTCCTGGTCTGGACGCCCGTCGGACTGCAGACCCGGGACAGCGATCTCACCGTTCACGCCATCTGCGACATCGTCAGGCTGCTCAACAAGACGACGCGTTCGGCCGGCCTCTCGCTTGGCGGCGACGAAGGCGCGACGACGGCGACCTCGGTCTGCGGCTGGCAGAGCGGTTTCCCAACGCGCGTCAGCTACGCCAGCGGAGCGCCTGACTACGATCCGCTCGCGCACGCCATTCCCCGCAAGCTTGCCGGCAACGAATCCGACCTGCTGGTCTGGGTGGCATCCTACTCGCCGGACCTGACGCCGCCCGACACGAGCGTGCCGGCAATACTGCTCGCTCCCCCCGGCATGAGACCGCCGCGAACGCCGGCCGTGTTCATCCCCGTCGGCACGCCCGGCATCGACCACGCCGGCCAGCTCATCCGCTGCGACAGCGTCGTGTCCCTGCACCTGCACGATCTGGGACGTTCGCAAACTCCAAGCGCCGCTTCCATGCTCTCGGCCATCGAAGCCGCACTCTAAACTCCGGGATAAAATAGCAATGTTGATCAAACTGACCGGCGGCAAAGTCTACGATCCGGCCAACGGTATCGATGGCGAAATTCGCGACATCTACGTTCGCGACGGCGTCATCGTCGCTCCGCCCGCCGATGCGCGCATCGATGAGGAGTATTCGCTCCACGGCCGCGTCGTCATGGCCGGCGCCATCGATCCTCACACCCACATCGGCGGCGGCAAGATGACCATCGGCCGCCTCATGCTGCCCGAAGATCACCGCGGCGATCCCGTATGTCGCGGCCACCTGACGCGCGCCGGCTGTGGCCACGCCGTCCCCTCGACGCTGACGGCCGGTTATCGCTACGCCGAAATGGGCTACACGGCCTGCTTCGAACCGGCAATGCTGCCCGCCAACGCGCGCCAGGCGCACATGGAGATGGCCGATACGCCGATGGTCGACAAGGGCGCTTTCGCCATGCTCGGCAGCGACGATTTCTTCCTGCGCCAGCTCGCCGCCAAGGACGACATCGAAGCCATCAAGGACTACGTCGCCTGGACGCTCCACGCCACCCAGGCCATCGCCATCAAGGTCGTCAATCCCGGCGGCATCAGCGCGTTCAAGTTCAACCAGCGCCAGCTCGATCTTGACGAGCAGCACGTCCATTACGGCATCACGCCGCGCGACGTCCTTCTCACCTTGTCGCGTGCGGTCAAGGAGCTGGGTGTCACCCACCCCTTGCACGTTCACGGCTGCAATCTTGGCGTGCCCGGCAATGTCGAGACGACAGAGAACACCATCATCGGCATGAACGGCCTGCCGGTCCACCTGACCCACATCCAGTTCCACAGCTACGGCACGGAAGGCGACCGCAAGTTCTCATCCGGCGCCGCCCGCGTCGCCGAACTCGTCAACAGCCACAAGAACGTGTCGATCGACGTCGGCCAGGTACTGTTCGGCCAGACCTGTACGGCGTCCGGAGACAGCATGCGCCAGTACGGCAACACCAAATCGGCCAACCCGAAGAAGTGGGTCGTCATGGACATCGAGTGCGACGCCGGTTGCGGCGTCGTTCCGATGCGCTATCGCGACAAGAGCTTCGTCAACGCGCTGCAGTGGGCGATCGGACTGGAACTTTTCCTGCTGATCGACGACCCCTGGCGCATCTTCCTGACGACCGACCACCCCAACGGCGCGCCCTTCACGTTCTATCCCCATCTCATCCGGCTGCTGATGGACAAGGGCTTCCGCAACGACATGATGCAGAAGATCAACCCCGACGCCGCCGCTTCGAGCGTGCTGGCAAGCCTCGACCGCGAATATACCCTCTATGAGGTCGCCATCATGACGCGCGCCGGCCCGGCCCGCAGCCTCGGACTGAAAAATCGCGGACACCTCGGCGTCGGCGCCTGCGGCGACATTACCGTCTACCAGGATCTCGCCGACCGCGAAGCCATGTTTGCGACCCCCGTTTTCGTTTTCAAGAACGGCGAACTCGTGGTGAAAGGCGGCAGAATCGTCAAGGTCGTCCAGGGCGCGACCCACGTGGCCCGGCCCGATTTCGACCGCGGCATCGAAAAGTCGCTGCGCCGCTATTTCGAGCGCTACCACACTGTCGGCCTCGATAACTTCAAGCTGAGCGACGACGAGATCATCACCGACGGCCGCGGCCGTCTCGTCATCCAGCCGACGGCGGCGCGGGCATAGCGCCGGCCCATGGCGAACTGCGATGACCACCGGACTTGAAACGCAAGGCCGATCGGGATTTCCGGCAACTCAAGTTCCCGCTGCGTTGCCTCGCACAGCCGCAGAAGTGCGCCGGGCGCGCCCAACCGACCTCGACCGAAGTCATGACCGGCAGGTTTTCGCGATGTCCGAAAAAGACTTTGCATCGACCGCATGATTTCGGAGATCATGGCGGCCGACGGCCTGCTCCCCGGCGAGCGGGCAACATCGAACAACCGGAGGAATACGATGCAGATGGAGGCAAAGCTTGAACTGGCTCATGCGCTTCTCGACACGTTCAACGGGCGCGAGGCGAGCTTCATCCACGCCGACCGCCGCTACGCGAAATCCTACTGGGAGGTGGCCGAGGAAGTGATCTCCGACCCGGACCTGCGCGATATCATTCCGACGATGCTGGCCTGGAGCCGCGAGCACGCCGACTGGGCGGCGAGGTTCCTGGAGCATCACAAGTCCGATTGACGCTTCCTGCAGGACTGTTCCACCACCACCCATCATTCGCCGCAGGTGAACCGAGAGCAAGGCGACCCGGTGCGAGCACCGCCCCATCGGAGCGCGACCAGCGCGTGAGATCAAAAAGCAGCGCGTCAAGCGCGTGAGATCGACCTTCATTCGCCGCAGGTGAACCGAGAGCAAGGCGACCCGGTGCGAGCACCGCCCCATCGGAGCGCGCCCAGCGCGTGAGGTCCAAAAAGCCCGTTGATCGCCGCAGGGCGATCCGGGAGCAAGGCGACCCGGCGCAGCCAACACCGGCTTGCCGAGTGTTGGCGGAAAGAGCGCCGCCCCATCGGAGCGCGACCAGCGCGTGAGATCAAAAAGCAGCGCGTCCAGCCCGTCCAGCGCGTGAGATCGACCTTCAATCGCCGCAGGCGATCCGGGAGCAAGGCGACCCGGTGCGAGCACCGCCCCATCGGAGCGCGCCCAGCGCGTGAGGTCCAAAAAGCCCCTTGATCGCCGCAGGGCGATCCGGGAGCAAGGCGACCCGGCGCGAGCGCCGCCCCATCGGAGCGCGCCCAGCGCGTGAGATCAAAAAGCCCGTTGATCGCCGCAGGGCGATCCGGGAGCAAGGC
>Ga0180009_10004409_pt1 | contig 15528 bp, 17 predicted proteins | sample OS_PC_MetaG_FD_123537 | JGI IMG/M metagenome (GOLD analysis project Ga0180009, IMG submission 123537) | Groundwater microbial communities from the Aspo Hard Rock Laboratory (HRL) deep subsurface site, Sweden - OS_PC_MetaG | ecosystem: Environmental > Aquatic > Deep subsurface > Groundwater...
CATGGGAACTGAGTTTTCTAATATTGAGAGCTGGGGAATCATTAATATGTTCTATTCCCGCGTTTTTGGTATTTACAACATTTGCGCCAATCGTGTGGGGGAAGAAGCCTGGGAGGAGAAGAGTTCCATACTGGCTGCTGAAACCGCTCAACTGACCTCAACAGAGGATGCCGATCAATCAGTACAGGAGCAGAGCTTTCGATTCTGGGGGGGCAGCGAGATTATTAATCCCTTTGGCCAACAAATTGCGAAGGCAGCTCACCATAAAGAAGACGAGATATTTGGGAAAATCTCAAAAGAGCTACTCCGACGAAAGAAGATTTTGCTCCCATACTTGAGAGATGATGACCGTTTTTTTACCCATCGTGAACTTCAGCGTATTTTGTATGAGAAAAAAGAGATTAAGACAGACTAAAAGGTTATTGAGCAGATTATTAAATAAGATTCAAATAGCATTGTTCTCATTGCCGCTTGTGCACGATCAAAATACATGTATTTCCATCAAGAAGTACAGGATTTACCCTATTTACTCCTGCCGCTTTTTTTGTTCTATTACAATTAATGACCTTCATCATACCTTACAAGGACATCCTAATTAAATCAGTCAAAAAAAAGCTGACGAGACTAACCGAATCCCATATCGGTTTTATATTTTCCGGGGGTGTTGATTCTCTCAACAGATTACGATTTCCTTAAGTGCATTAAGGGAGATAAGGAGAGGGAATTAAAGGCTAATTAACGTCAACCCAAAAACAAGGAGGAGACAAAATGCATGTATTTAAAAATGGACGATTGGTAATGACGTTTGCAGTCATGTTGTGTCTGGGGGTCGGTCTTCTGGGATGCGCAACCACCTCTCAGGTACAGGTCCTTGAAGAAAAAACCCAGCAGGCCCTGAAGAAGGCGGAGGAGGCCCTGAAGGAGTGTCAAAGCGCCAAAGCGGCCGTAGAGGATTCGTCCAAATATAGTGCTGAGGCAACTGACAGTGCACAAAGGGCAGAGAGTGCAGCGTCAAGGGCTGAAAAGGCCGCGGTAAGGGCTCAGGAAGCCGCCACTCTTGCGGGAGTCCATGCTAGGAAAGCGGAAGAAATGGCCAAAAAGTGTGAGGATATCTTTGAGCGCATCACCGCAAAGTAACGGATAAGTGGGCGGGCATGGTTTGATAAACGCTATAACCTGATATTCTCAAGAAAGGAAATTGGAAGTCAACCAAAGCCGATTTTCTGGCTAAAAAATCGAATCACGGAGGAGCGAACAATGGCACAAAATAAGGAGAAAGCAAGTTCTGGAAAGAGGCTGAGTAAGGCACAACCTTCACTAAAGGTTCTAATCTGGTCTTGTGTGGCCTGCATTGTTCTAACAATTATTATAGGATTCACTTTGGGCGGATGGGTTACGGGTGGTACTGCACAAAATATGGCTGAGGAAAGTGCAGAAAAGGCTGTCGTCGATCGCCTGGCAGCTATTTGTATCGTACAATTTAAACAGGACCCGGAGAAAGACAAAAAGCTCGAAGAATTGAAAAAAACAGATTCTTGGGGGCGACGTGACTATGTAAAAAAACAGGGTTGGGCGACAATGCCCGGTGAAAAGGAAGCCGACAGTGAGGTTGCTGAGGAGTGTGCCAAACTGCTTATGCAGAGCAGCCATTAGACACCCTTTGCCTCCGACTTCTACGGACCGGTATAAACTGGTTCGCCTTCTTTTTAATCCCAGAACCCGGATGAAGGAATAGAAGACTCCATGGAAAAGATTCCTTATGACCTGGGGTACACGCGGAAGAGTAAAAATATCCGACACCGTAAAGCACCCCGTGACCCTAAACGTCAAAGGAAATTCCTGATTCTGGGGGGCGCAGGTATCATCATTTTGATCGCTGTTTTCGCTGTATCTTTCCGAAACGGAAACAGGTTTTCAGAAGATGCCCTAAACTTAATCCAGGTTAGGTTTAGCGGGCTTCAAGAGAAATTAAATCACATCGAGGCAATGAAAAAAAGAATTGCCCTTCTCGAAGAGCAAGAAAGAGGACTACAGCAGTCTGTATCAAAATTGGGTAGGTCTGGCAGATCTCTAAGAGGAGGTTTGGATATATTGACCCAAAAGATGGATCAACTACAAAGAAGAATACCCTCGGCTTCCACAAAGAATAAAACACCGAATGCGAACAGAAACAAACCGGCTTTTTATGCCAAAGGTCGCTACCACAATGTCGGCAGCGGGGACAGCCTATACAGGATCGCAAAAATGTATGGCATTTCAGTGGATGAACTCTGTCGTCTCAATCAAATCACCCCAAATCAAGTCATTCGGCCAGGTCAGAAACTATTGATCAGTCCAGGCATTCGCCAGTGAGGCCCCTGTTTCCAATTGTCTACTCTATCTCCTAAAGCCATTACAGGTAGATTGATTTTGCTATTCAATGCAACGGATTTATCGATGGGGAAGCATAAGGAATGACAAGGAATGTTATTTGCATTTTATTTGTTTTTCTACTTCTATTTTTCACATGCAAATCAGAAGCTCTGTGTGGGTTGCAGGGAAAGCCTGCTGTACTATTGAAAAATGCTGACCAGTGCCGTAAATCGCTGTATTACTCTATAAAAAAACAGAAATATCGCCACAACTGGCTAAAATGCATTCACCGATATAAAGAGATTTATACGCGTTATCCCAAAACCGACCAGGCAGCCTGGGCATTATATCAATCAGCCAGACTACTTACCGGTCTATACACTTACTCAGGGAGATCCAAGTATCTGGATGAAGCAGTTGATCTTTACCGCCGGTTAGTGGATAGATACAAGAATCATTGCCTTGCTGACGACGCTCTGTATCGAATCGGAGAAATTTTTTACAAACATAAAAAAGATCTCTCCAAAGCCTACGAGGAATTCTTAAAAGTTTCCACAAGATTTCCATCTGGAGATATGCGGCCTAAGGCTATAAAGAAGGTAAAAAAACTTTCTTCAGAGCTTGGTAAGAAAATCAAGCTTAGTTGTAAAAGGCACAATACAGCTCAAAAAGTAAAGCTGATTGCCGTAAAAGATATTCGGCATTGGTCGGCGCCTGATTATACGAGGGTAGTTGTCGACCTTGATCACCCCGTTAAATATAGCCACCACTTGCTTAAAGCGGATTTCAAACGAAAGAAGCCGCCAAGGCTTTATCTGGACCTTGAAAATACTCGCATCTCGGCTCAGATCAACAGGGTTATACCGATTAAGGGAGACCTGCTTCAAAGGGCCAGGGCAGCTCAATACACAAAAGATACAGTGAGAGTAGTCCTGGATATGGAAAGAATCGGGGAATACAAGATTTTTCATCTTCATGATCCTTTTCGAATAGTAGTAGATGTGCGGAGGTTTAAAGGAGGAGGCGAAAAGGATAGGCCGAAAACTGACCTGAAGAAGAGAGCCGCGATAAAGGCATCCAATGCCCCTCAGCCTGGGCTTAGTATTCAGACAATCGTAATTGACCCGGCCCATGGAGGTAAAGATCCGGGCTGTAACGGCCTGGGAGGCGTCAAAGAAAAAAATATTGCTCTGAGCATAGCCAAACTCCTGGCTCGGAAAATAGAAAAGAAAATCGGATGGGCTGTGTTACTCACAAGAGACAGAGACATCTTTCTGCCACTGGAGCAGAGAACAGCCTTTGCGAATATGAAGAAAGCAGACCTGTTTCTTTCCCTGCATGTCAATGCCAATAGCAATAGAAAGGTGCGTGGTTTAGAGACCTTCTTTCTCAATGTAGCGACCGATGTAGCCTCTATGATGGTTGCAGCAAGGGAAAATGCTTCCTCTGAAAAAAATTTAAGCGACCTCCAATCGATTCTTAGAGATCTCATGCTAAACAGCAATGTCCATGAATCGAGCAGATTGGCTAATGTGGTGCATAAGGAAATGGTGTCCCTGGTCAGCAGAAAGTATAAGCAAGTGAAAGATTTAGGTGTAAAGCAGGCCCCTTTCTATGTCCTGATTGGCGCTCATATGCCAGCGATTCTTGTCCAGACGGGGTTCCTTTCCAATCCTATGGAAAAGAAGAGGTTGTTCAGTAAGAAGTACCAGGAATGTCTTGCTGAAGGAATCTGTGCGGGAATAGTCGCCTATATTAAAAACACTGGTGGGGCTTAAGGGCGTAAATATTGAAATATGATGCCCTTTGTTTTTCAAAGAAATGCTATATGAGTTAAGGACATATCCATTAAAATGTAAACCCAATTCTATGTGTGGAGGATTCCATTATGATGAATGTATTACACAAAAAGGATATCAAGAAACTAATGACAAAACACAATGGACCGTGCGTATCGGTTTTTATGCCAACACACAGGGGAGGAGCAGAAAGCCAGCAGGATCAGATCCGGTTTAAAAATCTATTTCGGGAAGCTGAGCAAACCTTGCTTAAAACTGGGTTTCGTTCTCAGCATGTGAAGGGTTTTTTAGAACCGGCCCAAAAGCTTTTGAAGGATGCTGTTTTCTGGCAACAGCAGATCGATGGGCTATCGGTGTTTCTATCCCAGGATATGTTTCGCCATTTTCGCTTTCCGCATAGCTTTAAGGAATTAGTGGTTGTTACCGATCGTTTCCATACAAAACCGCTTCTGCCATTACTCAGCGGCGAGGGGCAATTTTATGTCCTTTCCCTCAGCCAAAACCAGGTGAGCCTGCTCCAGGGATCTCGCTACAGTATTGTAGAGGTTGATCTGGAAGGGGTTCCCGAAAGCCTTGCTGACGTTCTCAGATATGATGATCCGGAAAAACAACTCCAGTTCCACACCGGAACGCCGGGAGGCATGGGCAAGCGCTCCCCTATGTTCCACGGTCATGGGGCGGGCGCTGATGATGCCAAGGATAATATCTTGCGATATTTTCGCCAGATTGACAGGGGATTAAACAAAATGCTTAAGGATGAACAGACTCCTTTAGTGCTGGCGGGAGTTGAATATCTTTTTCCGATTTACAGCGAGGTCAATACGTATCCCTATCTAATGAAAAAGGGCATTGCTGGGAATCCTGAAAGGCTTAGCCCGGAGGACCTGCATGAGGTTGCATGGACCATTGTACAGCCTTACTATAAGAAGGCGGAGAAGGATGCAGTTGCAAAATACGAAAAATTTGTAGGTACGGGTAAAACCTCCAGCGATGTCAGAAAAATAGTTTCGGCCGCCTATCATGGCCGGGTCGAGTCACTGTTTGTCGCTGTTGGAGTTCAAAGCTGGGGCACATTTGATTCTTCGCAGGATATTGTTCAACTGCACCAGGAGGCAGAGCTCGCTGACGCTGACCTATTGGATTTTGCAGCAATTCAGACCTTTTTGCAGGGAGGCTCTGTCTTTGTGGTTGAGCCGGATCAGGTCCCTGATGAGGCCCTGTTAGCTGCTGTGTTTCGTTATTAACCCTGCTGCTTTGTGTATATATATTGTCTTGGTCATCTTTGGATATCGTTGAAAGGGGTTGCTATGTCAGAATCCAAAGTCATCAACTTACCAAAAAAACTGCCTCTTGCGGAGCGGATCTCAGAGGCAAAACAGATAATATCTGAATGGACCAAATCTCTAAATATACCATTCAATGAAAAAATAGACGCAGTTCAACTGGAAAAATATGAAAGAAACAGGAAAGAGTATCGCTATCATTATATCATCGCTCGTGGCACGAAGAATTCTCAGAAACAAAGGTGAAAATATCGTGGAGACATAGGTTGAATTCCGGTTTTTATATTTCGTGATGAGCCGAAATATCAGCTAATTAGGAGGGCTTTGGATTGGATTTTTTTTCCTTAGAAAAATTGATGGACCCGGGCTCGGTCCTTGGAGCGGTGGCCTTGGCGGTGGTAATGGCTATCGCCGCCATTGTGATCTCCAACGTCTTGACACGTATACTGACACGTCTCAACTGGGTTATTGGTCGTTTGGGTCGCAGGGTGGACGAGACGGTGGTCCGTTACACCGTTCGAATCAAAAGCCTGGTGATCTTCATCGTGTTCGCGGCTAAATCCACCTTAGCCAATCTGATTTCCGGTCTATCCCTGGCCGTGTACCGGCCTTTTCGCATTGGGGACAAGGTGTCCATAAACGGCGAGTACGGAACTGTGGAGGACATCACTTTGCGCCATACAATAGTTTTGAGCTGGCAACATAAGCGGCTCATAATTCCCAATGAGATAATCGATAACATGACCCTCATTAATTATAGCATCATTGATCCTGTCATGCTGTGCACTGTGGAGCTGGGTGTTAGCTACGATTCCGACATAGATCTGGCCCGGAGCTTGATCCTGGAAGTAACTAACAACTTGCCCATACCTCCTGGAGAAGGCCGATGAGCCCTGGGTGCGGGTGATCTCACACGGCGAGTTCTCCATTGTGTTAAGGCTTTATGTCTGGGTGCCGGATATAGACTCTGAATGGATGGCCAAATATTGGCTCCTGGAAAACATAAAGAAGCGCTTCGATCGGGAAGGTGTTGAGATCCCTTTCCCTTACCGCACCGTGGTATATAAAAACGACCTACCACCTCCGCCCCAAAAAGGAGCCAACTCCGAGCAGCCTGCCTGAACCTGCTCCTATCATATCAACGATTTGAAGGAGTGAGAAATCCTACAAATCTCCAACCAAAGATTTTTAGTATTGCTGAGGCCGTTTTTGAAAGGTCAAAATTGTTTTTTTTCATCAACATGTTTAAGTCATCTTTTGTGAAAAGGTCCATCTGGATTGTTCTTCTTTTGGTATCTGAATGATTCATATGGGTCGAACCCCTAAATCCTTTCAACGCCAGCGAGTATAGACTCGACCAATTCCACAATCTCATCTGCTTTTGTTGATTCCTTTGAAAGAAAATATTGTGCCCCGTTTTGATACGCGGCTTCTCGGTATTCCGGTAAATCGTGGTGTGTTAAAATGATAATAACTGTATGAGGATATATTTTTTTAATTTCTTTGGTCAGTACGAGCCCGCTTTTTCCGTGCAATTCGATGTCCATAAAGATGAGATCAGGTTGGTGTTTATCGATTTTTAGAAAAGCCTCTCTTCCATCCGCTGCCTGTGCAATAAAAATGGATGGAAATTTTGAAATCAAAATCTCTTTTATGGCTTTTCGAAAATTGGCATTGTCTTCAATGATTAATGTCTTGATTTTCTTAGGCATTATAAGCCCCTAAATCCATTAACTGCCACGCCTTAATATCCTCAAATCGATCTATTCTCATACCTTCTCAAGTCAGAACTCACAAATCAGCGGTTCAGACCTGTCCGTCGGGTGGCTGGCGGGTTTTCGGTGAACCCGTGAACAGTTACATAAAAACTTTACTATAATCTCTCAGCATAGTACATAAGTCATATCCTGTATTTTTTGTCATATATTCCCTTATTTGGGGTACTATCATGGTAGAAAAAAAGAAAATCGTCATAGCCGAAGACCAAAAAATACTGAGGGAAGGACTAAAATCCCTGTTAAGCTCAAGTGATGACTTTGAAGTTGTAGGGGAGGCAGAAGACGGCCTTAATGCTGTCCGGTGTGTTGAAAAGTTTACCCCAGAACTACTTCTGTTAGACCTCAGCATGCCTAAAATGAGTGGGATATCAGCCATCAAGGAGATTAAAAGTCAATTCACGGAGACAAAAATCCTGGTCTTAACTGTTCACGAATCCGAGGAATACATTCTCGAAGTCTTTAAGTCAGGAGCAGACGGATATTGCCTAAAAGATGCCAGTCATTCTGAATTACTAATGGCCATAAAAAGTGTTTTATCCGGAAAGCGTTATATTAGTCCCGGAATTTCCGGTAAGGTATTGGAGGGATACCTGGACGACAGAGAAACGCTAAAATCCAGTTCGTCATGGGATAGCCTAACCCAGCGGGAGAGGGAGATCTTAAAGCTGGTTGGTGAGGGTTATAAGAACAAAGAGATTGCTGATTATCTATGTATAAGTGCGAAAACCGTGGAGAAACACCGGAGCAATATCATGGGAAAGCTGGACCTCCACACGGCATCTGCCCTGACAGCCTATGCCATCAAGAAAGGCCTGGTTACGAAATCAGTTACAAGGCCATGACACCAGGATTGTGGTTCCTTTTCCCTTGCTGGTCCAGATCTCAAAAGAGCCTCCAAAAACTTCCACTCGTTCTTTCATGCTGGCAAGGCCCAATCCACTCGCGTGACTCTCCCGAGAAAGTATCTCCTTAAGATTAAACCCATGGCCATTATCCTTGACAGACAGTTCTAAATTCCCTTCTGTTTTCCTCAAAGAAAGACGAACCAGGTTTGCTCCACTGTGTTTAACAATGTTGTTCAGGGTTTCCAACAATAGCTTATAAATTACGATTTTCAAAGGTTTGGGCACTTTATCCTCTTCTATCTCAAGCGATTTTTCTATCCGGATACCTGAATAAACCTCCTGAAATTCCCGGCAAGACCAGTTGATAGTTGCAAGAATTCCCAGGTCATCAAGGACCGGAGGCCTCAGACTTCTGTAAATTCTCTTGGTCTCTTTAATGGTGTTTTGGACCATAGAGACAACCTGCTCCAAGGATGTCCTTTCTGGTACCGGACTTTTAGCCATATTATCAATCTGCTTCTCCAGACTGTATTTAATAGCAGTCAGACTTGACCCTATGATGTCATGGAGATCTCGTGCAATCCGTTTTCTTTCCTCTTCCTCGGCCTCGAAAAGTCTGGAAGAGAGCACTCGAATCTGCTTCTTGGATTTCTGGATAGCCTTTTTCGCCTGTTTGCGCTCTGTGAGATCGATAAATGAAGCCATTCTACCGACAATATTTCCGATATTGTCGGTAACATTCGAAGAAGAGACCTCCACGGGAAACTTTGTACCGTCTTTATGTTGAGCGATAAACTCTTCAGTCTCTCCTCTTGTCTCATCAATGATAGCCTTGACATCTGTAATAAATTTAACCTCTTCTGTTTGAAACAAATTGACTGCATTCTTTCCCAATATTTCAGTTTTTTCTCTGTACCGGAATATTTTGAGAAATGCAGGATTGACATATTTAATCCGTCCCTCAAGGTTTGTTATGATTACGCCACTGACTGAGGAACTCAATGCATCATACACAATGCTTAATTCCTCCTCCAGCTTCTTGCGCTCTGTTTCTGATGTTTCCATCCGGGTTTCGCGCTGGCGTAATTCCTCCAATTCATTTACGAGTTGCCCTTTTGTTTTAACTCCATCTTTCATTTTCATTGCCTTGTAGGGTGATTCAGAATCGTTTCCGTGATATGTTTGCCTATCTTCAGCAAGTTTTGCCGTCAAATCTCCAATACCAAAAAAACAATAAGTGAATAAAGATGGTATGTCAACAAGATATATTTAACTTATAATTGACCATTTATTATAAAAATAACAATAAAAAAATGCTTTTTGTTAATCAAGGTTAAGTTGGTGGTTTGGAAAGAGCGGATTATTATTTAGAAATTATAGCACCCTTCTATTATATGCACTGAATACCCTTATTTACCAGAACCAGATCAGTTTAATAGAGATGTAACTGGTTCAGAGGTTCAGGGCTTTCGCCTTAAGCGGATGAGAGAGTGATAAAGGTCAAACGGTTTGAAGATATTGAGGATTGGCAACTGGCAACGCGATTTGACTCGGAAGGTGTATTGTAAGACAAAGAAAGCAGGATTTACGAAGGAATACGCGCTAAAGAGCGGGCTAAAGAGACAGATACAAGATGCTTCCGGGCTCCGAGGTTCAGGATTCAGAGATTGTGGGTTTACCTCACAAATCTGAACCGCTGATTCGTCGGCTCTGGAGCGCGAACGTATAAGATTAGGGCGATTTGATGATATTGAGGCATGCCAATTGGCCTGGGAGCTAACCCGCAAGGTCAAAGAAAGAAAAGAAACCCTGCCTACGGCCCGGAGGGAACGGTGAACTCTGAACCTGTGAACGCTTACAACTTTTCAAAAGACTCAAGGTTGATGATTTCTGAGTTGGAGATTTTTAGCTCTATTGACAAGATTCCCAGTTTCGGTTTTTGACAGGCTGGAAATAGTTTCACTATCCCATTTATCCATTCCCGCCAGTGCGGGAATGCCCGTTTTCTTTAGGTAGTCAGCAATTTGTTGGGGGCTATGCCCTTCATTTCCTAACTTACGGATTCTTTTCGTAATCTGCCTCCTATAAATTCTGTCAGTCTTATGCTCAAGGCATAGTAAGGCAGAAGCTATCACCTTGTTATTATTAAACGTTGGAATTTTGGTCTTTAGCCGATCAAATCGTTCACACGAATCTTTATCAAGCAATACGATTAATTCCCGACTGTCCCTTTTTCTCTGACTTTTTCTCCACCACATAACACGTTCAATTATTGCTGGAATCATTTCCACGTGAACCCCTATTTCAATCCTCTATTGTAAAAATTCTTTATGATCGCTTTTCATGGCAGTCATTGCATTTTCTATAAGGCGCGTCCTTTGATATACCCTTTTTTGCCAAGTCTTTATGGCAATTCTTGCAATTCCTATGGAAAGCAAGTTTAAGTTTCTTGACCTTTTCCTCGCTTTTTAGTGGATTATGGCAGGCAACGCATCTCTTAACAGGGTCGCCCTCTTTCAAGACGTTTTTGCCATCCTGGTAGTCATGATGGCATTGTGTACATGCCACATCATAGTCCTCAGAGTGGTTCAGGTGGGAAAATCTAACAGGTCCCTTTTTATCGGATTTGTAATTCTCATTTTCAATGACTATTTCTTCGGGCACAGATTGTTTTTCTGCCGCCGTCAAAGTTCCCATAACTACAAACGGTATGCAAGCAAGAATGATCGTCAAAATGGTTGATAGTTTAATTTTCATCAGGATTTTTCTCCTTTCTCAAAAATATCTTAATTTCACATTTGAAAATATTATTATCAAAATCTGGCTATACGGTAAATAAGGTAAATCCTGTATTTTTTACAGATTTATTCATGTATTTGGGTCTAAAGACTGAATTATGTGGCCAATAAAACAGAAGAGCTTCTTTTTTTTAGAAAGGTATTTCGAAAAATCGGCTCTGCGTATTCTGCATGCCCTGGTAGGGGCACGGTTTCGAATAGAGCGTATGGTAATTATCCCCTAAAAATACATGATTTCCCTTATTTACCTATTACGCTGTATTAGCCTATGATATTAAGGAAAATTTAATGACAGTTTAATGCAGATAAGTGATTGTAAAAAATTTACCCTATAATCAGAGGTGATTTCCATGTCTGAATACTCACAGAAGAGCACCAAAATTACAAATTTCTATCAGCTTTCAGATGAGGCCGATGTTTTAGATGAATTGATCCGGCACTCACGCTGGAAGAAGCCTGTTCTTGTCATTCCGGCCCTCGCATCGGAATTCACCCCTCCTGAAAACCGGCCGGTTTTTGAAAATATACTGAGAGAATTAAAGGGTGCGACCTATCTTAATGACATCATTATCGGGCTTGATGCAGCTACGCAAGAGGATGTAAATCTGCTCCAGGAGATCATCGCTGATATTGGATTAGATAATGTGTTGATCCAGTGGAACGATGGGCCATATTTCGGGCAGCTGTATGAGTTGTTAGAATCGGCCGGTATCGATTTAAGCCAACGCGGAAAAGGCAGAAACGTATTCATGTCCTTTGGTGTCGCCATTGTTCTGAGTGCCACCTCTGTTGGCCTGTTGGATGCCGATATAAAAACCTTCAGGCGCGTACAACTGGATCGACTCTTTCTCCCGGTGCAGGCCTTTAACTATCAATTTGCCAAGGCCTATTACGCCCGAAGCGATGGACGTCAGTTTTTCGGTCGGGTAAAGCGACTTTTGGTTGACCCGCTACTTATAGCGTTAAAGCGGAAGTTTACAGATACCGGTGAAGAGAAGATGCTTCGCATCATCGATTTTTTATTGCTTTTTAATTACCAGCTTTCAGGGGAGGTTGTCATCGACATAGAGCTGTTACAACGAATGAAATATACCCTTAATTGGGGTGTGGAAATTCTGACCCTTATAGAGGCCTATCGTAAAGCCAATCAGATAGCACAGGTTGAATTTGCAAGAGGTTATTTTGATCATAAGCACCAAAAGATTTCGGTAGCCGACCCCAACAAAGGCCTTCACAAGATGTCCACTGACATCATTGCCACGCTTTTGAATGCCCTCGTTGTTGAAGAAGGCCTGGAGATCTCAAGTTATTTTTTCCGTGACCTGGCTCTGACATATCAATCAGTAGCAGAAGATTTAATAAGAAAATATGCTGAGAATGCGAAGTTTAATGGCTTACACTACGACCGCGATCGTGAAGAGGAATTCGTGAATGAAGTGCTCACCGATGCCATCATCAATGTGGGAGAGCTCCTGGATGTGCCGCAAAATATTTCGGGGATGATCTTGAGATACACTGCCATGAACCCTGAATTTGATAAATTCAATAGCTTAGGTCTCCAAAAGGCCATTATGGATACGGAAAAAAGATTGAAACAGGAATATCGATCCGCCCGGGACCTTCCTTCCTGGGAAAGAATTGAGGAAAAGATTCCAGGAATTAGGGATCAGATCATTGACGTGATTGAAGAGACAAAAAAATTTTAAAGACAAAAAAGAGGTTAACCGAAACGGAATGCTTTCAAAGATTTTATTGGGAATATGCGCAATAGTTTTCGTTCTTCTTATATATCAGATTTATAGGCTGGTCGAGGCCTTGTTATCTAATAGATAGAAGAGCAGAGAAAAATATCATTTAAGCGGGGAATTTATTTCCTTTTTATGGAATCCGCAATCTTATAGAAGAGATCAGCATCTTGTAATTCATAGATGGGTTGAATAGTGAAAGTGGACTTTATTAGAAGGATTTTTGGAATTTGCAAAACCAAAAAACCTAACGATTCAGGTTGTTGGAAGTATTCAAAAGATAAGATTGAGGTCGAGTGGGCACGCGTGCCGGAACTTCGAAAGCCTTGTGGCTCAATCCGTCTGGAAGGGCGGGGACTTGTGGAAAGAATTTTAGTAATTTATGGCTTTGACGGGCAATTTCACGCATTCAGAAACAGATGTCCCCATATGGGAAGACGGCTCGAACCCATTGTCGGCAGTGCGGCAGTTCAGTGTTGTAGTTTGTCCAGATCGACATTTGACTATGCAGGCAATGTCATGTCAGGACCAGCGAAAGAGTCATTGAGAAAGCACTGTGTAGAAACTAAAAAGTGCAAGGTGATAATTTGGTTAGAGTAACTTATTAGGAAAAGCCATGATCGTATTAGAATTGTTATTTGCCTTTATCGTTGCTCTTATCTTGAGTACGTTACTTATGCTGATATGGGGACGTGAAGCTACACGAACCGGATTTTTCTGCTTTTTCTTGATTATTTTACTGTCCTCCTGGGCCGGCGGCGTATGGGCCAGGCCGTTTGGTCCCCTCTTGTGGGGGATTCATTGGTTGCCATTTCTTTCCGCAGGATTAATCGTTGCTCTCATTTTCACTGTTTCCGCCCCACAACGCCCTCCAAGGAGCCACCACGAGACACTTAAGATGTTAGAACGCATCAGGCGGGAGAAAGAATTGAAAAAGGCTACCTATATCACTTTAAGCCTCTTTTTCTGGGTACTTTTGTTCGTACTGATAGCGGCTATTATCATACGTTACCTATAGGGGGTATTTTCAAGATGAATTTAGGAAAAACTCAATGAACCAGGATTTAAATCATTTTGACACCTCACAAAATCGTCAACCTGTTGAACTTACTCTTGGAAGCGGAGATTATATTCAGAGTTTTGAGAAAGGAATTATCGGCATGGCAGTCGGAGATAAAAAAACTTTCATAGTCCGGCCGGAAGAAGCATTTGGGGTGAGACACATGGAATTGATGGCGGATGTTAAGAAAAGCGATTTACCCGTAAATATACCACATGTAATTGGACAGAAGCTAACCATAAAATTACCTGAGGGCGACCCTATTCAAGCAGTTATTTCAACGACAGGTGAAGATTCTGTAACACTCGATGCAAACCATCCTCTGGCCGGAAGAACTTTGGTTTTCGACGTCAAATTAGTTGAAATTGTTTGATCATAATTATTTCTAAGAATAGTTTAGTCTGTCTTTCTAAATTCTGAACTAAAGGTCAATAATAAACATGAAAAAAGCTGCCAAAGTCATATTAGCCTTGATTGCGGTCTGCTTTGCATTCTTCTCGCAATCCACTTTTATCCTTGCAGAGGAGATAGCCATTTACCTGGATTTTGAGAATCAAATCATAACTGCCAAACTTGAGGAAGCCCCTCTAAGATCAGTATTTGAGAGAATCAAAAAGGAAAAACATATATGGATCAAAGGGAGTAGGTTTCTGCTGGATGAAAGAGTTTCGGTCCAGTTTAAAGACCTTTCTATTAAGGACGGCCTCCAACGGATTCTTCACAACATGAATCATTGCCTCATTTTTGATCAGCACAGTAACCTTTTGGGTGTCATTGTAGTGGGCCGAAAGCCTATAAGGCCAAGTCGGAGAAGATTGACCGTCCCACCAAAAAGAACTCCCCGAAAAAGAATGCCCAGACGGACTTCGAAACGAAGGCTACGTAGGGAATAATATGACCTATCGTTCTTAAATATCAGTCTTGTTAAATGTATAATAGGAGAAATATGTCAATAAAAAGGTTAGATCCAAAGCATTTGGGTCCGGATGAAGATTGGGCGGGCAATACCGCAGCCTTTCTTTGCCCACACTGTGAAAAGGTCTTCATAGTATGTGGAACTCCTATTCACGGGGGGGTGAGAAAGTGCCCTGATTGTGGCAAATCAACTGGTCGCTGTGACATAAAGGGGAGGATGTCTGGTGGTAAGGCCAGTCTTGAGTGGTAAAAATGTAATTTTTTAGGAAGGGGGGTAAATTATGGCATTGAAAAAAAATGGGATATCTATGGAGTTAGAGGGAGTTATTAGCAGATTAGAAGATGCCAGGGATAATGCCATTGAGTTACTTGGCTCTCGAGATGTAGAGCTTCAGAGCGATGATCTCGATGCTGATGTAGCGCATGACATAGAAGGTGCTGAATCTGCATTTCTTGTAGCTGAGCTACAGGTTAATGCAATGACACAGGTGATGAGTGAGGAGATAGATAATCTGAGATCACTTTTGGGAAAAATGGAAGAGAATGGATCTGAAAAGCATCGATTGGGATAGGGAATGTGAACTTTCTTGCATTTCTCGAATGGTCGGCTAAATTTAGGAGAACTAATGCTTGTTTACATTCTCTCTCTTCTCTATTTCCCAGGCGGCATTACCAAGTGACAAGTCTGAATCATTTGTCCGTGCAAAGAACGAAGGAGGTAAGGGTGTTTGGAATGCTAAAAAGAATGATAATATTCTCCTGCATATTTAGTTTATTTCTTATATTCCCCTCATATTTTGCTGCAGGTTTAACAAAGGATGAGTATGAAATGATGAGGGTTGCATTTATGAATGGCTACAGAGGGACTGAGGGACGGTCATAGCTAAATAAGTAACTCAGTTTTTATCCGATAATTATTTGATTTCGAGATTGCTTCGCCCTTGATAACAGCA
>Ga0180009_10004410_pt1 | contig 15524 bp, 24 predicted proteins | sample OS_PC_MetaG_FD_123537 | JGI IMG/M metagenome (GOLD analysis project Ga0180009, IMG submission 123537) | Groundwater microbial communities from the Aspo Hard Rock Laboratory (HRL) deep subsurface site, Sweden - OS_PC_MetaG | ecosystem: Environmental > Aquatic > Deep subsurface > Groundwater...
AATTCAAGCAGGCGTTTTTTAATAATTGATTCTGTGTCATCGCTTCGCCTGATTAATTTCGCCCCGCACAAGTCACAAGCCGTCTTTTTAAGCGATTCTGGATAAGACGGCTCAAAGCCGTCAACCGGGCAGACGAGCCTGGCGAGCAGACGCTTGAGCGCCTCTTCGTCTTTAAGATCAATATAGACGGCGATTACTGTGAAATTATACTCCTTGGCTAAAGCCATAATCTCCTTGGCTTGTTTTTTGTTTCTGGGAACGCCATCTAAGATAATATTTGTGCTGCCGCCGAATTTGTATTTGATCGCCTTCATCACAATCTCATCCGGCACCAGCTTTCCCTCTTTTTGATATCTTAAGATCTCATCCCGATCCTCCGGACTCTCGCTCGCATACTCTTTTAAAACCGGCCCCATCTCCGCATAAAGATAATTTAGTTTTTGCGCTAATAATTTTCCCTGTGTCCCTTTGCCCGAGCCCTGGGGCCCCATAATTAAGATTAAAAATTTTTCCATGCTTTGAATTTATTATTTTAATATTTGGATTTTTCGCAAGATACCAATTGGCGTCATCTCTCTTGATTGCCCCAAGGGATTGTCTCTCATAATTTCAGTGATTAATTTTTTCTCTAATGATCTGTCGCTCCGTCCCACCAAACGTCCGCCATAATCATTAATATCCACTATTCCCACTTGGACTTCGTGATCTAAAATGTCAGCGATCTCACGGCATAATTCATCAGCGCAAACCGGGCCCTTAGAGACAAACTTATTATAGGGCGGCATAACATACTCGGCGGCGCCGTCAATCAAAGCCGCCTTCTCGCCAGCAACATAATAAAAAACGCCCTTAATGCCCAAAGGTTTAGTCAGGGCAGCGCAAAAGGCGGCCAAAAGAATTCTTAATCTTCCGCAATCCTCAAGCGCCAGCTGAAAAGTCTGAGGAGATGATATTCCGATTCCTTTATCTGATTTAGAAACAAATTTGACTAAAAATTTAGCCAAAGGCGAGACCTTGACTGAATCAACGTGGTAAGCCCGGCCCTGGGCGACCGCGGTCGCCTTTTCGGAAAAGACAATAATATCTTGGGGTTTGATATATTTTTTAGCAAACTTAACTACAAATTTAACCATATCGTCCCCGGGCTTGATCAGCCGGGTGGGAATGGGCAGGCGCTGGTATTTTTCTTTTTCAACTTCAATAACTAACGGCTTGCCTTTATTCGGTTTTAAATCCTGCATAGCTCTTATTATACCATCAAAATCGTTGCTTTTTTGAATTCCGCTTCAATCCTATTTTTAGCTTCTTGGGGAAATAAATTTGATAATTTTTTAAGCCCGCTTAAATTTTTCCACTCCAGAAAATACTGATTATTATCATCTACCATCTGTCTTTCTTCGCCGCTTAATTTTGGTTGACCAGTAAAATTTTTAATTAGAAAATACAACTCCACCCTGCCTTTATTTTCTATACGAAATAAAAATGTTTCGATCGTGATATCAATATCAAATTCTTCCTTTATTTCTCTTCTGATGGCTGCTTCAAAATTCTCTTTCTTTTTCACTCCTCCACCGGGAAAAACAAAATACTTGCGGCCGTTCTTGACGCGCCGCATTAATAAAATTTTATTGTCCTTAATAATTACTGCTCTCACTCTTTTGTGCATAATAGCAGCTTCATCTTATCATAACCCATACAGATTGTCCAATGGTCTCAACTATTTTTTAGTAAATACTTTATAATATCTTTTGCCACATTCCTGGGACGGCCCTCGACCGGATAGTGATGGATATCAATACCCGAACAGCCGTTCAGTTCCAAAACATACGGTTTTTTAGAAAGACTATCGTAAATAATATCCACGCAAGATATTACCTTGCCGATAGCTTTGGTCGCTTTAATGGCGATTTCTTTCAGCTTGTCATTTACCTCAAAAGTCGCATCTTTGCCGACTCCGCCGGTGCTAATATTGGCATTTTGTCGCAAATATATTCTTTCTTCTTTTGGCGGTATGTAGGTTAATTTTTTTGCTTGCTTTTTTAAGTTTCGTTTAACTTCTCTATTAATTATTATCTTGCACAGGGGTTTTTCATACTTCTTTCCCACCAGAGGATTCTGATTAAATTTTCTTATCAGCTCCCGGATGTTATGGATCCCATCGCCAATAATATGAGCCGGGATTCTCTCCATGACGGCTGATACTTTATTGCCCACGACCAGCAGGCGATAGTCTTTACCTTTAATAAATTCCTCGAGCAGAACATCTTGTTTGCCCGGCTTGTCAAAAACTAAATGCAAAACCTCATCAAGCTCTTCCACTGATTCGATATTGGCAAAAACTCTGTTCCCGTGGGCTCCTTTGGCCGGTTTTAAGACGCAGGGGAATAAATTCTTTTCTAAAATTTTTTCCTTTGCTTCTTTGGGTGTTCTGACCAGCCAGCCCTTGGGAACAACAATATTATGAATGCGTAAAATTTTTTTAGTTAGATACTTATTATCAGCAATATAACAGGCGGGTTGAGAATTAACCGGAAAAGAAACCCCCTTAATAAAGAAAGAGCTTCCCTTATAAGTTAGCTTTATAAGATTAAAACGTTTAGAAATAACTTCAACTCTTGCTCCTCTCTTCTTGGCAGCATCTAAAACAACTTGGGCGCTTTGACTTCTAAGTTTTATCCTTTTTTTCATTTCTGTCCTTTCTATCTGGTTTTTAACCTAAAAACAAAAAAACCCGCTAAATTGGGCTTTTTAAACCTATCTGAATGCCTTGTTCAAGATATTCAACTAGATTCAAAAGAACCTTTTTAAAGTTACATTTATTATTATAACAAATTATGTTCTTGGTGTCAAAATTATAGACTTAATATTTATTTATTATCTTAAATAACCAGCCCAGCATACTAAAACCAGAAGTCAAATTATTCGCTTGATCCTTTAAAGCGGTATTTTGTTCTGCCAAAACTTTAATTTGATTCTCAAGATCAGCATCTTCCCCTTTATTGGAAATCTGCGCCCTAATACGATTGAGTTCATTAATTCTCTGCTGATTCCGTGAGTTAACCTTCTTAATTTCTTTAAGTTGTTTATAATTCGCACCCAAGAAAAATTTTAGAATAGCTCCTCTAGCTTGAGCATTGTCAAACGTTTCAGCCGATTTGTCCTCATCGTCGCTCTGATTGCGCGCTATTTCGCGTATTTGGCTGCCTAGACCTTGATTCTCAATCTGATAAGAGATAAGAATCAGCTGCTCTACTGCTTTAGCTACCTCGCTCATATGATTTCGGGCTATTTCGCTACGAGGATTATAGCTTGGTTTGTTGTCTTCCAGCTCCTGGTCAATCTCTCCTGGCCCCTGTTCTTCTTCCTGTGTTTGTTCTTTTTCCTGTCCATTACTTATACTTGGGCTGGGGGTTTGGTTTTGGTCGCCTGATTTAGAACCGCCTTTCTCTGCTGCCGCCAGTAAACCTCGGCAGGAAGGACAGGAATTTTTAGCTAAGACGCTAAAAGGAAACAAAAGCAAAACAAGAGTAATGATAGGAATGAATTTTTTCATAAGATTCTCCTTTTTAATATTATTTATTTTATCAATTTAGCGAATTTTCTCCTTCTCTGCCCTGAACCCAACGCAGTTGTGGTTTAGGGAAAAAGTGAACCGTCCCCTTGCTGGGCGTCACGCCTCTTTTCATTTTCTCCTTCCCAAATTAATTCTTTAACTTTATTTTTTGCCCACAGGCATCAAATATAAAGGAGTTTCATTATTAGAGAGACCGAGAGCTTGTTTGACTCTCTCATCATCAAAGGCGCCGACCGAGACGGTACCGAGACCCAATGATTCAGATTGCAGATAAATATTCTGACTGGCATGTCCTGCCTCTAGGTGGACGTAACGTTCGGCACGCTCGCCGTATTTGGCGCGGGTACGCTCATAAACTCCAGTAATTATGATTATCGCGGGCGCGTTTTTTATTGTTGTCTGGCCTACGGCAGCTTCAGTCAACTCTGTCCTCTTGTCCCCACTTAAGGTCTTAATCAATTGGTGATTTTCAGGATTGTATTTATAGAGACCTTCGCCCAATTCCTCTACCTTGCCTGCCAAAAGATATATTTCTAAAGGATATAATGCACCAGCAGATGGCGCTGAGCGACCGCCTTTTTCTTTGTCAGTGACTCCCTGCGCTGCCCAGAGAAGCTGAGAAATATCGGACAAGCTTATCGCCTCATCTTTATAATCTCTAATTGAGCGGCGCTTGAGAATTGCCTCCTCAATTGATAAATCACTTTTTAATTTCGGCTCGGAGAGTTTGATGGAGCCGGTTGGTGGCTCAACTTGGGATATTTTTTCTCTTTTCATATTTTTTATTCTTAAAAATATACATTCACCTAAAACTAAAACTAAAACCGCGGCGAGAACAATAATCAAAATTTTTTTTAGACTCCACATAGAGACAAACTTTTCTTTATTTTCTTATTATTTTTGACTAAAGTCAAGAAAAAAATTTCGACGCTTATTTAGAGGATTGTCTAAAACGATCTGGCAATAGTAATCACCAAAAAGATTCCCACTGCGTTTAAAAGAAATGAAACCAAAATAAACTGCCAATTTTTGATTTTTGAAAGCCCTATTATGCCGACACCCATCTCGTCCGGCAGAGGCGACATAATAATAAAAGCGCCGGCAAAAGGGATAAGCCAGACAAAATAAGGACTAAAGAATAACTTCTTAATCCAAGAACCGCCGATTTTTTCAAACAGAGGCGACAACTCAACAAAAATTCTATCTTTTAAAAATCTGAAAATAAAATAATCTCCAATCACTGCTCCAGCACCGGCTAAAACTGCAATACCAAGGGGGTTAAGAATATCTGCCAAATCAAATAGAATGACCACTGCCGGAGCTACGGTAAAGGTTGAAACGAATAAAATACCGGTGAAAAAAGCGCCGAAATATCCTAAACTGCCGATCTTATTTATAATACTGCGCAGCCAATCCGAATCAGCAAAATAAATAAATATAATCAAGCTCAAAATCAAAAGGGCGGTATTTTTATACGGCCAGGTTTTCCATCTTTGCCTGATCTCTTCAATCTCTTCTTTCATTTTTTAATATTCACCCTAAATTATACCCAAAAACAGGCAAAATAGCAAAATAAAAAATGGGAACGGCCCAAACGTGAGACGTCCCCATAGAGACAAAAGACTTAAGTTCAACCATCAAGGTTGCGCGTGGCGAGCCAGTGCTCGTAGCCGACCTTGCCCCACCAGCGGTGCGCCATCCCTCGAATGACATTGTTGGCAAAAAGGTTGAGCGGCCGGTTGGTATGGCCGAGGATACGTTTGGCAATGCCCGAGACAGAGTAGGTACGGTAGTAAGCGTAACGCAGAAGCTCAATGCGCTGCTCCGGAGACAGAATCGGATGCTCGACCGTTGGCCAGGCGCCGCAAAGGAGTTCACAGTTACTGATGATGATCCGGCCTTCTTTGAGCATTCGGCGGCGCAGAGCGCTTCCAGGGAGAGCGGCGACGAGCGAATATTGAACGAGATCCAACCCTTGATCAATCACCCACTTGACTGTCTCTTTGATGCTCTCCTTGGTCTCGTCCCCGGTGATATCAAGTATCAAAGAACCCATGACGATAAGACCGGCTTTGTGAGTGTCCTTGATCGCCTGCTCGACGATTTTTCGTTCGGGCGACTTGGCGCCGACGCGTTGGTGAATGCTCTCGATGCCGATATAGACGTACCTGCAGCCGGCATCTGCCATCGGCCCGACCAACGACTTCCGGTTATTGCCGATTCCCATCAGATTACGGATGGTGATCTCGGTGAACCAGCGACGGCCAGAAGCAGAGTAGAGCGGCAGAACCACCTCAAGCGTATGGCGATAGTCAACACCGAAGGAATCAGCACAGTCGACAAACGGCATCCTGACCCCGCGAAGAATCTCTAACTCCGGAAGTAGCTCAAGCTCGCGCTTGAGGATGTCATACGGCTTGACCTGCAGTTTTGAACAGACAAGATTCACAGTGCAGAAGTCGCAGCCGTAAGGACATCCGGCGCTCGAGCGGAGAGCCGGGAAGTAGTAGTGTTTGGGGTCAATCAGATTATGCGGCGGGACTACGAACTCCCAAGGGTCATCATCGTCCGCCTGATAGACGCGCTGGCTATTGCCCCGGGAGAGATCTTCTATCACCTCTGCCCAGAGCCGGCGCGTCAAACGGCCGACGACGATGGCGTCATAATGTGCCAGAAGCTCCTCGCCATTGCCTTCGAAGTAGAGGCCGGTGACGTGCATGCCGCCGGCAACGACCGGTTTGCCCAGTTCGCGGGCGAGCTTGGCCACGCGAAAGGCGCCGAAGTGCGAAGTAGAAAGGCCGCTGATGCCGACGATGTCCGGCCAAGAAAGTGTCTTAACGTCTATCTGTCCCTGCGCCAGTTCGTCCCAGATTTGTACTTCATGCTCTGGCGAAGTCATGCCTGCTACCTCGGATAACGGACCCGGGGGCAGGAGGGAACGAGAGTTTTTGGTGCCCCGAAATACGATCTGCCCACGGCCCGGCATCACGAGGAGTATCTTCACCGCAGTCTTCCTTTCTTGGCTTTGCGCTATATTGGGTGCTTGAACTCAAAATGATTATAGCAAAAAACAATTAAATTTCAAATAGCCGCGTCTTTTTTGCGCCAAAAAAGCCCCAACGTAACGTCGGGGCTTTTTTTAATACTTTTTCAAAGCATTTAGAACCGTCCGCCGCGGTCATATCCGCCGGAGCGAGGCTTTTGTTCTTGGGGACGCGCTTCATTAACGATGATCGTTCGTCCGTCAAGCTCTTTGCCGTTTAAGGTCTCGATCGCTTTTTTTGCTTCTTCTTCGGTTGACATCTCAACAAAACCGAATCCCTTGGAGCGGCCGGTATCTCTGTCATTAATAACAACTGCCGTCTCAACCGTTCCGACTTCAGCAAACGTCTTCTTCAAAGTATCTTCGCTGGTGTCATAAGACAACCCGCCGACATACAATTTTTTAGCCATAAATTTCCTTTCATTTTATTAAAGCGCGATCTGACCACTCTTATCTTATTTCTTGAAAATACATAGTAGTTAGTTCTGGCTTTGGTTTTATATTTAAATTAAAAATTATCATAGCTTCGGGTGGCGAGCATGGCGTTGAGCTGGCGCGAGGTCTCAAGAATAACGGAAACAATAATTAAAATTCCAGTGCCGCCCAGGACTAAAGTATTAATATGAGTAATCGCCTGCACAATAAAAGGCAGAATCGCAATAATGCCTAAAAAGATCGAGCCGGTCAAGGTGATGCGGTTTAAGATTTTTTTAAGATAAGAGATCGTCTGGGTGCCGGGCCTGATCCCGGGAACAAAGCCGCCCTGCTTCTGCAGATTTTCCGCGATGCGGATCGGATCAAAGACGACTGCGGTATAAAAATAAGTAAAAGCCACGACCAAGACAAAATAGCAGGCGCCGTAAAAAATATTATTCTGGAAGATTAAGACGATGCGATGCGAAAAATCAGCCAGCCAGGAGATGGCCGAGCCCTCAAAAAAACGGGCGATCGTCGCCGGGAAGACTAAAATCGCGAGCGCGAAAATAATAGGGATGACGCCGGCTTGGTTAACTCGCAAGGGGAGATGGGTGTCAGCTCCGCCGTACATCCTCATTCCGCGGACGCGTTTTGCGTAAGAAACAGGGATATTGCGTTGTCCTTGATTAATCAAGACGATGAAACCAATTACCAGAATAGTAATCGCTAAAAAGGCCATCAGCCCGATTAAACGGCTGGTATCCAAACCGCCTTCATAAACCAAAGCGAGGGTGTTTCTGGCCATTTCAGGTATACCGGCAATAATGCCAATAGCGATAATCAAAGATATTCCATTGCCAATGCCTGATTCTGAGATCAACTCGCCTAACCACATCAAGAGCATGGTGCCGCCAGTAACGACAATGACCGCGATCATTAAATCAAACCCGGTGATGCTAAAACTTAAACCTCCGCCCGCTGCTCCGGCCCTCTCCAAAACCTTAATCATGGCATAGGCCTGGACCGCAGCCAAAGGAACGGTCAGATAGCGCGTGTATTGGTTTAATTTTCTCTGGCCCGACTCGCCTTCTTTGGCTAAATTTTCAAAAGCCGGGATGACATGGCCCAAGAGCTGGATAATAATTGAAGCGGTGATATAAGGACCCACGCCCATCAGAATAATGGAAAAGTTTGACATCGTGCCGCCGGAGAACATATTTAAAAAACCAAAGATCTGGTTGTTCTGGAAAAAATCGCGCAAGGTCTCAAGATCAACTCCGGGCAGAGGAATATGCGCCAAAACTCTGACTAAGATTAAGAGAGTCAGAGTAATAATAATCTTAATTCTTAAATCCGGAAGTTTAAAGATTAATTTGAACTTTTCAATCGCCTGTTCCATATTTATTTTTTCTTTTTAATAACTTTCCCGCCTGCTTTTTTAATCAGCTCTTCAGCTGATTTAGAGATGGGAACAAACTTAAAAGTTAGCTTGCGCCTTAAAAATTTTCCCGCGACAATCTTGATTTTATCTTTTTTATTCTTGATTAAACCCTTTTTTTTGAGTAAACCAACGGTCACACTCTCGCCAGCTTTAAAATTCTCGGCAATAATCTTCAAAGAGATATTTTTAGCAACAATGTTTTTATGACGGTAAAATCCCCGAAATTTAGGCAGGCGCCGCTGTAAAGCCGTCTGTCCGCCCTCAAAACCGACCGGGATCGTAGTCCCAGATCTTGATTTTTGGCCTTTGGTGCCGCGGCCGCAGGTCTTGCCCTGGCCCGCAGAAATGCCGCGGCCGACCCGTTTTTTAGCTTTAACAATTTTTTTCAATTTATTTAAGCTGATCATAAGATTTTATCTTATCCTTTTTAAAACAATATAAAAAATCAAGCTTCTTAAGCGCCAAAAAAGTAGCTTTGATATTATTAATTTTATTAGCCGAGCCCATAATTTTTGAAAGCAAATTTTTAATGCCGGCTAATTCTGCCACCACCCTGACTGATCCGCCGGCAATTACTCCGGTTCCTTCTGACGCCGGAAGAAGACGGACGTGGGCTCCGTGATATTTGTAATCAATAGCAAAAGGAATCGTCTCATCAACAATCGAAATAGAGCTTAAGTTTCGGCGCGCTTTGGCTTTAGCTTTGTTAATGGCAATCATCACCTCATTAGCTTTATCAACGCCAATTCCCACTCTGCCTTTACGATCGCCCATCACCACCGCGGCTCTAAATCTGATGCGCCGACCGCCCTTGACCGTGCGGGCAATGCGGGCAATCTCAACCACCTCTTCATCAAACTCTCTCTCTCTTTCTCTCTCGCTCCTTAAGCCGATTTTTTTATCTTCATTATTCATCTTAAAATTTTAATCCTTTCTTTCTGGCTGCTTCGGCTAATACTTTTATAATCCCGGTGTACTTATATCCTCCGCGGTCAAAGACGACCGCCTCAATCTTTTTCGCCTCACACTCTTTAGCAATTTTTATCCCGACTGCCTCGGCCCTCTTTTTAACAGAGGATTCTTTAATCTTTAGGTCATTGGCCGCGGCCAGAGTCTCTCCTTTTTGGTCGTCGATTACTTGGACATAAAGATAACGGTTTGATCTAAAAATATTAAGCCGCGGCCGCGAGGCCTTGCCTGAAATTTTAGTTCTAACTCTTTGTGCTCTGATTTTCCTTTTGAAATTCTTATCCATACTATTTAGCCGCTGTTTCTCCTTCAGCTTTGAGGGCCGTTTTGCCGACCTTTCTCTTGATTATCTCATCTTTATATTTAAATCCTTTGCCCTTGTAGGGCTCGGCTCGCTTCAAATCGTGAATCTTGGCGGCAAACTGCCCCACCTCTCCCCGGTCTATTCCTGAAATTTTTAACTCGTTTTTATTGATCTTAATCTCTACTCTTGATGGTTTTTTAATCTTAACCGGATGCGAATAACCGACGGTAAGAACTAATTCGTCTTTTTCTAAATTTGCGCTAAAGCCGACGCCAAAGAGCTCGAGCTCTTTTTTAAATCCCTTGTAGACGCCTCTTACTTTGTTAGAGATAGCAGCTCTGGAGAGTCCATAAGTTATTCGATCCTCTTTTTTCTGGCGCAGAGAGATTACCCTGATTGAATCCCCATCTTCTTCTAATTTAATCCCTTCTGGAATTTTGTACTCTGTCCCCCCCTTGGGCCCTTTTAATTTTAAAATCTTGCCCTTTATCTTGGCCTCTACAACTTCTGGAATTTTGATTGGTTTTTTGCCTAAACGTGACATATATTAATAAACTTTTAAAATTAATTCTCCGCCGATATTTTTTTTCTTAGCCATCCTCGTCGTCATTATCCCCTTAGATGTTGAAATAATGGTTGTGCCTAAATCAAATCTTGTTTTTTTAAGAATTAAGACCGGCTTAAACTTGGATGGCTTGGCGTAAAGCCGCTGACCGGGTCTTGAGATTCTTTTGATCTGGTTGACCGCCGGATCGCCATTTGGATATAACAGGCGGACAGCCAAAATCTTCTTCTTATCCTTCTCCACCTGTTTGATGTTCTTAAGATAATTTTCTTTTTTAAGAACCTCTAAAATTTTTTCTTTCTCTTTGGAAAAAGGAATAAAAACGCGGGATCTGCCGACTTGATAGCCGTTTGAAATTATAGAGATTAAATTAGAAATTGGGTCAATTGACATAAATTACCAGCTGGCTTTATTAACTCCCGGGATCAGCCCCTTGCTGGCGCGCTCCCGAAAACAGATGCGGCACATCTCAAATTTTCTTAAATATCCGTGCCTGCGGCCGCAAATCTTACAACGGTTATATTTACGTGATTTAAATTTTGGTTTTCTTTGGCTTTTAACGACTAAAGCTCTTCGGGCCATAAATTACTCCTCCTTCTCTTTGCTTAAATTAATTGCAACTTTAGTTTGGCTCTCGCGCTTCTCTCTCATCTCCTCAAGGCTCTCTAGTTTCTCTTCTTCTTTCTTCTTTTTTTCTTCAATAATAACCGCGCCTAAAGCTTTCATTAATCCAATTGATTCTTTTTTATCTTTGGCGGTCGTAACGATCGTGATACCCAAACCGTGCATCTCAAGAACCTCTTCAATCTTAATCTCGGGAAATGATATCTGCTCTTTAATCCCCAAGGAAAGATTGCCGCTTTTATCAAATGAATATGAGGGGATGCCGCGAAAATCCCTGATTCTGGGCAGAATAATATTTAAGAGCTTATCAACAAAATCATACATCCTTTTACTGCGCAGAGTAACCAGATAAGCGATCACCTGCCCTTGTCTTATCTTAAAATTAGAGATAGCTTTTTTAGCTCTCAAGGCCAAGGGTTTCTGACCGCAGATCTTCTTTAGGGATTCTACTCTCTCGGCCGCGGCTTTTTTATCAAAACGAGCCTCAGAAAGGCCAAGCGAAACAACTACCTTTTCAAGTTTAGGCAGTTCAAGCTCATTTTTAATCTTTAATTCTTTTTTGAGCTTGGGGATTGATTTTTTTTGGTAATATTCTTTCAAATTCATAATTAAACCTGGTCGCCGCACTTCTTGCAGACTCTTATTTTATTATCCTTGTTTATCTTATAGCCAACCCTAGCCGGCTTGGAGCAGTGAGGGCAGACGAGAGTTACGTTTTCAATACGGATAGGCATCGTCACGTCAATTATTCCGCCCTTGGGGTTCTTTTTAGTGGGTCGGCCGTGTTTTTTATAAATATTCACTCCAGAGACGACGACTCTCTGATTCTTTAAAATCAGCTTCTCCACTCTGCCTGTCTTGCCGACATCCTTGCCTTTATTGACGATGACCGTATCTTTTGTTTTTATCTTCATACCACCTCTTTCGCCAAAGAGACGATCTTGGCAAAACCTTTCTTTTTTAAGCATCTTGGCACCGGGCCAAAGATGCGCGTCCCCTTAATACTCTTGTCTTCGGCCAAAATCACTGCCGCATTTTCGGAAAAACGAAGATAAGTCCCATCTGCCATCTCTTCTTCCTTGCGGGTGCGCAAGACTAAAGCGTGGACCACTTCTTTCTTTTTGACCGCGCCGCTCGGGCTAGCCTCAATGGTTGAAGCGCTGACTAAATCGCCAATGCGGGCGTATCTTCTTCTTGAATCGCCTAAAACGGTAATTACTCTGATTCTTTTGGCGCCAGAGTTATCAGCCACTGTCATAATTGTTCCTGCTTGTACCATAAATTAATTTATTATTTCGACTATTTTCCAGCTTTTAGTTTTCGATATGGGCCGGCACTCTTCAATCTCAACTTTATCTCCAACCTTGGCCGCATCCTTTTGATCGTCAACGGTTAAACGCGAGGTTTGCTTAAACCGCTTGTGGTAATAAGGATGTTTTTTTAATCTCGTAAACTCAACGACCGCGGATTTAGCCATCTTTTTACTGACGACTAAGCCGACTCTTCTCTTGCGATTAATTTTTCTAATCTTCATTTTATCTCCTCAACAACCTTCTCCCTAATTATAGTCTTTAAAAAAGCAATCTCTCTCCTCATCCTCTTGACTCTGGCTGGATTCTTCTTCTCCCGCATCGATTCATGGGTCGTCTCAAAAAAGTATGCCTTTTCTTTATCTAAAAGCTCGCGCTCAAGTGCCTTTAAATTTTTTTTCTTGGCCTCGTTTTTAAATTCAACTATCTTCATTTACCCTGTTAAATCCCCGCGGGGAATTTTAAAATTATATATTTTAAGATGTTTTGTTTAAATTAATTATTTTATTTATTGATGCTTTCTGTCTCATATTATTTTTAAAATTATTTAACAGGGTTAATCTTCTTTTTTAATAAATTTGGTCTTAAAAGGCAATTTATAAGCGGCCAGCCTCAAGGCCTCTCGAGCCACTTTTTCCGGAACTCCATCCATCTCAAACAAGATCTTGCCCGGTTTGATAACCACGACAAAATGGTCAAGGGGCCCTTTTCCTTTTCCCATACGCACTTCGGGCGGACGAGAAGTGACCGGCTTGTCAGGAAAAATTCTGGTCCAGACCTCGCCCTCTCTCTTGATAAAACGGGTCATTGCCCGACGAGCTGATTCAATCTGCCTAGCCGTCATCCAGCCCCGACCTAAACTCTTAAGAGCAAATCTGCCAAAAGCGATTTTAGCTCCGCGCATGGCTTTACCGCGCCTCTTCCCGCGCTGTTGTTTTCTATATTTAATTTTTCGGGGCATTAACATATTTCAAATTAAAATCTAAAAAACTAAAATTTAAAATTTATTTAGAATTTGGGATTTTGGATTTCACTTTTTGACTTTTATTCCTCTATTTATCCAGACCTTGACGCCGATCGTCCCTTGGTTTGTTTTGGCTGGCAAGCAAGCATAATCAATATCAGCGCGCAGGGTATGCAGGGGCACGCTTCCTTCCTGCATTATCTCATTTCGGGCTATCTCTACTCCTCCCAAACGCCCGGCAACCTTAATTCTAATACCTTTCGCGCCCGCGTAAATTGATTTTTCAATAGCTTGTTTAACCACTCGGCGAAAAGGCATCCGCCTGACTAATTGATAAGCGACCGCGTCTGCAACGAGCCGAGCCTCAAGATCAGGCTTCTTGACCTCCATCACCTGAACCTTAACCTTAGTCTTGGCAATCTTCTCAATAATCAAGTTTAATTTTGAGGCACCTTCGCCCGCATGACCGATAATCATACCTGGACGGGAGGAGTAAATCGTGACGACAATATCCTTCTGCCTTCTCTCAATTCTAATATCAGCAATGCCGGCTTGAGCAAAAGAGTTCTCGATCGCTTCCCTGATTTTTAAATCTTCATGCAGAAGACGGGCGTAGTCGCGCTTGGAAAACCAATTGGATTTCCAATTTTTCTGGATAATAAGCCGAAAACTGATTGGATTAACTTTCTGTCCCATATTTAACCTAAATAATCTATCATATTTTTTCTTTTTGGTCAACTCTTTTTTTTCTCTTTCGCTTATCTTTCAAAACAATCGTCAAATGCGACATTCTTTTTTTTATCAAATCAGCCCTTCCCCTGGGTTTGATTAATCTTCTTTTGAGCTGCGGGCCCTCATCAACAACTATGTTTCTAATCTTTAAATCCTCCTCAACCGCTCCTTTATCTTTCGAGGAAGAGAGAGCTGATTTAAGACTCTTAAAGATTATTCTGGCTGCTTTCTCTGATCTTTGAGTTAAGACTTCAAGAGCTGTATTAACCTGCATATCCTTAAAAGAATAAGCTATTAATCTTATCTTTCTGGCAGAAATTCTCAAATAATTTGTTTTATAAAGATATTGCATAATTTACTCTTTTTTTGGCTCTTCGCCTTCAGGAACCGAGGTCTTGCCGGCTTGGGTTGATCTCTGCGCCTGCTCCTCCTCGCGCGCCATACGGCCGCCGTGTTTGAGAAATCTGCGCGTGGGAGAGAACTCGCCCAGCCGATGCCCGACCATCTCCTCAACAACTTGAACTTTGAGATGATCTTTGCCATTATGAACTCCAAAAACAAAACCAACCATCTCCGGCGTAATGACTGCGGCCCGATTCCAGACTTTAATTACGGTCTTATCATTTTTGGCCATTCTGCTTATCTTATTCAAAATCCTCTCATCAATGTAAGGTCCTTTTTTAAGTGAACGGGACATAAAAGTTATTTTCTCCTTCGTTTAATAATAAATTTATCAGAATATTTATGTTTTTTTCTCGTTCTGACGCCACGCGCGATTTTGCCGGTAAACGTTTTTGAACTCTTCATACCCACCCCGGACTTTCCTTCGCCGCCGCCATGAGGATGGGCCTTGGGAGACATCGCTACCCCCCGCACTGTCGGTCGAATGCCGCGGTGCCGGTTGCGGCCGGCTTTGCCGATTCTAATCAAAGAATATTCCGCATTGCCCACTGCTCCAATCGAGGCAAAACAGCCGGCTAAAACCGTCCTCTTCTCTTTAGAAGGCAGGCGCAGATTAACATATCTTCCCTCTTTGGCCTCAACTATGCCGTAAGTCCCGGCGGCGCGGAATAACTTCCCGCCGGCGCCGGGCTTCAACTCCACATTGTGAATCAGGGTTCCTAAAGGAATATTTTTAAGCCGGGTGCGATTACCTGACTTGATCGGAACTTTTTTCTTTGAAACTACAATCTCGTGGCCAATCTCTGCCCCTTTATAAGCCAAGATATAAGCGTAATTATTATCAGCAAACTTAACCAGAAGAATTCGGGCATTGCGGTTGGGATCATACTCTATCGTCTCCACTGTGGCTGATAGATCAAGCTTCATCTGCTTAAAATCAACCTGGCGATAGAGCTTTTTGTGCCCCTTGCCGCGGTGCCTGACGCTCAAGTGGCCAAAACTATCCCGACCCGATCTTTTATTTAAACCGGCTAAGAGCGATTTTTTTGGCCTGGTCTTCTTCTTGTTTCTAAACCTTAAAACACTCGCCAGACGACGAGAAGAGGTGGTGGGACGATAAAGTTTGATTAATTTAGTTTTAGGCATTATGTTCCTTTTGTCATCCTGAGCCGCTGGCGA
>Ga0180009_10004411_pt1 | contig 15523 bp, 19 predicted proteins | sample OS_PC_MetaG_FD_123537 | JGI IMG/M metagenome (GOLD analysis project Ga0180009, IMG submission 123537) | Groundwater microbial communities from the Aspo Hard Rock Laboratory (HRL) deep subsurface site, Sweden - OS_PC_MetaG | ecosystem: Environmental > Aquatic > Deep subsurface > Groundwater...
CGGCTCCGCAGACGAACGATGGTTTCCCGCGCGCCGGGGTAGAGCCGCAGCAGCTTTATGAACGGCGCGGAATCCATGGTGCGCCAATGGGCCAAGGCCCGCTCAAAATCCTCTCCTCTGCCCAGCAGGGCCTCCAGGGAGCCGTGCATGGCCTCGCGGTGGATGATCTCGGCGTAGCGCTCGGCCACCGGCTCGCGGCCCAGGTGCTCCAGGATGTGGTTGTAAAAGGCTATGTTGGCCGGCAGGGAGTCGAAGATGACCCCGTCCAGGTCGAACACCACCACTTGCAGGTCCGGCGGAGGGCTGGGGTGCTTGTGTGTAGTCATGGCTCGCAATGCAAGGCGGGGCCCGCCAGGGGCCCCGCCGTTGGTTCGATTAGATGCTCCAGGCGCCCATGCGCCCCGGGTCTAGTGCTCCGGCTCGTGGATGTGGCCGGCCCACAGGTCCAGCATGGTCTTGAGAATGGTCAGGGTCAGGGTGCCGCCAATAACCGAGAGCACCCCGTAGAACAGGCCGAAAAATACGATGTGGCCGATGTCCCATACCCATTCATAAGCAAAGGGGAACATATCCAGCCTCCTTAGTCGTTAAGTTCCGGCTCTTGCGGGAAGATGGGGAGATAACGATAAGCCAGCATGAACACCAGCAGCCCGAAGCCCAGCACCAGGCTGGCGATGCCCCACTCCTGCCAGGAGGGCAGGTAGGCGTAGAACTTCTCAAAGGGCAGCACCGGCAGGGCCAGGGACTGGATGGTGAACACGAAGCGATTCAGGGTTATCCCGATGCAGGCCAGAAGCATGGCCACGAACATCCAGCCGTAGCTGGCCCGCACCTTTTCCTGCACCAGCATAAGGGCCGGCAGCCAGCCGCAGAGGCCCAACTCCACCCACAGCAGCCAATAGCCGTAGGGCGCCTGGTACATCTGGTCCATGGTCAGACCGGCGGCGGGGAGCTTGATATAGGCCCACCACATGGTGTCGGCCGACTTGAAGACCATGTAGACCACCAACAGCCATCCGCTGATCTTGCCCATGAGCATCTTGACGTTGTGCTTGGTCAGCTTGCGGCCGGTGATCTTCTCGGTGATCATCACCACCATGGTGGTGAAGCTGGGGCCCACCGCTATGGCGCTCATGATGAACAGGAAGAAGGTCCAGGGCCAAATGCCCAGGCCGCCACGATCGGCGAAGGGCCGTGCGTAGAGCACGCCGAACATACCGCCCAGGGAGCCCTGGTGGAAGAAGCTCAGGAAGGTGCCAGCCGCCGCGAACACGATCATGATGGTGTGCAGGTTGTGGCTGAAGGTGCCGAACTCGGGCACCCGGCTGATACGCCGGTTGTCCAGCACCGAAGGCAGCAGCTCTATGGTGAGCACGATGGCGTAGGTGGTGATGCAGAACATCACCTCGGTGAGCATGGAGTGCACGTTGGCGTGCCAGAAACCGAACCAACCCCGGATGGGCTGGCCGATGTCGATGCCCAGCATCAAAATGGCGCCCACATAGCAGATGAAGCCGATAAGCACCGCCGCGTTGACGATGGGCTTAAGCTCGGTTTTGCCTACGATGTAGTTTAGAAAGCTGGTGAAAAAGGCGCCCGCCCCAAGGCCGATAACCGCCAGGTCCACCACGATCCACACGCCAAAGGCGAAGTAGTCGTTCATATTGGTCTGGTTGAGGCCCAAGGCCAGGCAAAGCACCGCTCCAACGGTGAAGTAGGCCAGCAGGGTCAGGGGCACTCCCAACCAGAACAGGAAGAATTCGGGCCGGCAGCGCTTGGTCCCTTTGGGCCACCAGCTCGAATCGTCCGCGTACTTGGGTAGATCGTCAAACCATCTTCTCATTGTCGACCTCGCCTATTGCTGGTGACCGCCCTGGGCGGCGGCCTGGGCAAATTTATTGTGGCGGGTTACATAATTGTCGGCCATTTTGCGCACCCACTCCCGCTTGGACATGTAATACACCTTGGGATTGGTTTGCAGCTTCTCCAGCAGGCGGAAGGTGTGCTCGCTGGAGATGAGCTTGTGCACCTTGTGCTTGGGGTTCTGCAACTGGCCGAAAGTGATGGCCCCCGAGGGGCAGGCCTCGGTGCAGGCGGTCTGGTAATCCATCTCGCCGACTTCGCTACCGTCAACCAAGGCCTTGTTGCGGGCGCTTTGGTAACGCTGGTAGCAGAAGGTGCACTTTTCCACCACGCCGCGCATGCGCGGAGAGACAAATGGGCTCAGGGCCCGGGGGGTTCCCTTGGGCCAGGGCACGTCGTACCAGTTGAAGTAACGAGCGTGGTAAGGACAGGCCGCGACGCAGTACCGGCAGCCGATGCACCGGGTGGGAATCTGGCTGACGATGCCGGTCTTTTCGTCGTAGTCGGTGGCCGTGGCCGGGCACACGCTCACGCAGGGGGGATGGGCAGCCTCATCCATGGGGGCTTCCTGGAAGAAAGCCTGTCCCGGGGTGCCCGACTTGCCGCCCTGGCAGTGCATGCAGGGACGGGGGATGAAGGCCACCTCGGTGTCGGGGAAGGCCTTGCCGTTGTCGATTTGATAAACCCGCAGCCAGGTGATGGAGCGGATTTTATCAGTCTCGTTGTGCAAGACCCCGATATTGTTTTCGCTCATGCAGGCCACCGAACAAGCCCCGCAACCGGTGCACTTGTCCAGGTCTATGACCATGCCGAATCTCATTACATCTTTTCGCCACATAGCTACTAACCCTACGCCTTCTCGACGCTAACCGCGGTCAGCTCCCAGATGGGCAGTCCACTCATTGGATCGGTGGTCACTTTGGCCGCGCGGTTGAAGTTCATGCCCTTGCCGGCCACCTGGAAGCCGAAGGCGCTGTGACCCAAGCCAACCGGCGCGTAAACCACCCCGGGGGCGGCGCCGGCAAATAGGTGAAGCTTGGCGGTCAGGCTCCCTGCCACGGAGTCGACGCGGATCAGATCGCCCTCGGACAGATGGAATTCGTGGGCGGTCTGGGGGTTCATCTCCACCACCAGTTTGTCCATGTCGGCCAACATGGTGTCGGGCAGCACCTTGACCATGTAGGGGGTAATGGCTTCGCCGCCCCAGGTGGTCCTCAGGGAAGACACCGCCTGCAAGAGCAGCGGCATGCCCGTGCCCAGGTCGTCGGCCGCGGCCGGGGGCTCCCAGTGGGGGAGGAAGGCCGCTTCCACCCCGGCGCCGACCCCCATCTGAGCCACCAGCCTTTCCAGGCCCTGGGGATTGCCGGCCCGGCCGGAGAGCAGCTTGAACAGGCCCATGCTGAAGTACTCGAACCTGCGGGTGGGGGTCTGGAACTTTACCGGGCCGTAGGCCGGCTTGGGCTGCACCCAGAAGCTCTGTTCGGCCAACTGCTCGAAATCGCCCATGGCCTCGGTGCGGACCGCCAGGGCCTCCTGCATGTTCTTGTAAGGCAGGGCCGTGGCCACCTTGCCGCCCAGACGCGAAGCCACCGCCAGGAGCACGTCTCCGGCGTCCTTGGCCTGGGGCACCGCCTTTATCAAGGGCCGGTGCAAACCGTAGCAAGCCACCGGGCTGCCGTAGGGCGAAGTGCTGTCGCCCCAGCCCTCCAGCCAGTGGGTGGAGGGCAGCACCAGATCGGCCACCGAGGCCGACTCGTCCATGTAGGGGGTCACCGCCACCACGAAGGGGGTTTTGCGGGCCAACTCCTCCATCACCCCGGCCTGGGGGCCGTTGTAGACGAAGTTGCCACCCACCATCAGCAGAGTCTTGATGCCGTAGGGCTTGCCCGCCAGGGCCGCCTTGGCCAAGGCGTCGGGGTTGTTGGAGTCCAGGCCCTGGTTGGGGTCCACCAGCGGCTGGACGTTGCCCTCGAACCTGGTGGCGCCCAGTGACTTGAGCGGCAGGGGCTGCTGCACCAAGACACCGCCGGGCTTGCCCAGGTTTCCCTTCAGGGCGTTGAGGACCAAAACCGCCATGAAATCGTACATGCGGCCCGGGTCGCCGGAGTTGCCGGGCCCGCAGACCGCCACCGCCCGTTTGGCCTTGGCAAAGCCCAGGGTCAGCTTGAGAAGCTTCTCCAGGGGCACCCCGGCCATCTGAGCCACCCGCTCGCGCCGGTAGTTCTTGAGCACAAAGGACTTGAAGCCCTTGAAGTCGCCCTCGTCCCCGAAGCCGAAGGAGGCCCGCACCGCCGCTTGGTCGTACAGCCCTTCCTGAATCATGATGGAGCACATGGCCAGGGCCAGGGCTCCCTCTGTGCCTGGGCGGCAGGCCAGCCACATGTCGGCCTGGCTGGCGGTGACGCTGGCCCGGGACTCGATCTGGGCCAGGAAACCCGGATTCTTGGGGAAGCCCCGCCAGGAGGCGAAGGCCTTGCGGGTGGCCACCGGCGAACCGAAGTTCTCCAGCAGCGGGGTCCCGAAGGAGACCACGTAATCGGCGTTGGCCAGGTCAAAGCCCAGGTCGGTCTGGCCCATCATGGCCAGGCCGGCCAGGGCCAGGGTCTCGCTGGCGTTGGGGGTGAAGGCCACGTTGGGCGAACCCAGGGCGGCCATCAAACCAAGCAGCAACTGGCCGGTGGTGCTCTCGGGATCGTGGCCCAGGGCCATGATCGTTTCGGGCTTGCCTTGTTTGGCGATCTCGGCCAGGTTGCCGGCCAGGATGTCCAGGGCCTCGGGCCAGCTAAGGCGGCTGTAGCGCCCGGTGCCGCGGTCGCGCAGCAGGGGGGCGGTAACCCGGGTGTCATTATTATAGAGAAGTTGCAGGGCCGAGGCGTCCTGGGGAACCACGCCGCCTTGGCTCAAGGGGTGCTCGGGGTTGCCCTCCACCCGGATGGCCCGGGTGCCGTCCACCCTGCCCTGCACCAAACGGACCTTGGCACCGGTTCCGGTCTGGGGGTTGACCACGTTGGCGAAAGCCACCGCACCGTCCTCGGGAACCGGGACCCAGGACCAGTTCTGGGTCCAGATGGCGGTGTCGTCCATGAGCTTGTACACGAGCGGGCTTGCGTGCACGCCCAATACTCCGCCCACGGCCAGCTTGATAAATGCTCGTCTATCCCATTGCATAAGGGTGTCTCCTTAGCATCCAGCCGACGCCTATTTGTGGCAGACGAAGCAGGCGCGGTTAACGCCGTTTTCATCGTGGCACTTGGCGCAGTCATCCATTTTCATGCGGTGGGGCGGTCCGCTAAGGCCCAGGGGGCCGGTTCCCCAGATGTCGCGGCTGTAGCCCGTGAGGCGGTTGTACTCATAGGGCCGTAGCTTGGTGGTTTGGCCGTGGTCGCCGTGGCATTTGTTGCATTCCAACCCGGCGCTGGCCGTATGAGCCGCGTGGGAGAAAAACACGCAGTCGGGTTGGCGGGAGTAAACCTGCCAAGGTATGGGCTTGTCCTTCTTCACGTACTCCAAGAAGGCCGCCTCGTTGGCCCCGTCGCCCATGGGCGAGTCCGCCTCGTGACACTCCTTGCAGGACTTGATGTCCGGAATGCCGGAAAAGGAGCCGTCTTCGCGCAGGCTGTGACAGGACTTGCAGCTGTCGCTCACCTGCTCCAAGTGCAGCTTGTGATTGAACTGCAACGGCTGCGCCTTCTCCGCGTAGAGAATGGTGGGGGTGGCCCAAAATCCAAAGGCCGAACCGATCACCAATCCCACGAAGAGAAGGATCCAGTCCGCACGCGACCGTTGTTTCTTTCCTTGCTGGTGCGATGACATATGATCCTTGCCTCTCGCTACGCTCTATTGCCTCAAACAAAACTTCCGGCCCGGCCGCCGGCCATAAATGCCCGGCGGTGGCCAATACTTATATGGTTAGGGACAACCACCCTCGAATCGCCCGGGTGGATTTGCCCTTTCCGGCACAAGGCCGGGCTAAAAAACAAGTCCGCCTGGGACTGGAGCAAAATAGCAGCAAAACGCGGGGCCTGTCAACAAACATCCCGGCCAAATCCGAGGCCGATTTCTTCCCCTTGGGCCAGGCGGGCAGCCTTGAGGATCACCCGCTTTGTGTCGGGCGTTAGGTCAAAGCCCTCCAGGCTGTGCAAGGACGACCAGCTGGCCGCGTCCGCGTCATCGGCGGCCACCGGGTCCAGGGGCTGGGCATAACACAAAAAATCAATGAGCACGTAGTGATACTCCACCCGGCCCTGGGGGTCGCGCAGGATGCGCTCTATCACCTCCACCATGGGCCCCACCCGCACCTGCAAGCCGGTTTCCTCGGCCACCTCCCGGGCGCAGGCCTGGGCCAAACTCTCCCCCGCCTCCACCGCCCCGCCGGGTATGGACCAAATTCCCTTGGAAGGCTCTGCCCCCCGTTTGATCAACAGCACCCGGTCCCCAGCCAACACCACCCCGCCCACCCCCACCACGGGAAACTCCGGGTAATGACGTCCCATTTCAGCTAATCCAGGAATAAAACCGAGCGGAAATAGTCCAAGGTGGGCGCCAGTCCCTGCTCCAGTTCCACTGCGGGGTTCCAGGCCAGCTTTTCCCGGGCCAAGGAGATGTCGGGCCGGCGCTGGGTGGGATCGTCGGGAGGCAACGGCTTGAATTCCAAGGGGCTCTGGGAGCCGCTAAATTTCATCACCTTTTCGGCCAACTCCAGCATGGTGAACTCCGATGGATTGCCCAGGTTGACTGGCCCGATGAAGTCCTCGGACTCCATCATGGCGATGAGCCCGGCCACCAAGTCGTCCACGTAGCAGAAAGAACGAGTCTGGGTGCCGTTGCCGTAGATGGTTATGGGCTCTCCCCTGAGGGCCTGCACCGCGAAGTTGCTCACCACCCGGCCGTCGTTGACCGCCATGCGGGGGCCGTAGGTGTTGAAGATGCGCACTATGCGCACATCCACTTCGTTGCTCCGGTGGTAGTCCATCATCAGGGTTTCGGCCAGGCGCTTGCCCTCGTCGTAGCAGGAGCGCAGGCCTATGGGATTGACGTTGCCCCAGTAGTCCTCGGTCTGGGGGTGCACCTCGGGGTCGCCGTAGACCTCGCTGGTGGAGGCCTGGAGGATGCGCGCGCCCACCCGCTTGGCCAGGCCCAGCATGTTCAGGGTGCCCAATACGTTGGTTTTCACCGTCTTCACCGGGTTGTACTGATAGTGCACCGGGGAGGCGGGGCAGGCCAGGTTGTATATCTGGTCCACCTCCAGCAGGATTGGCTCCACCACGTCGTGACGCACCACCTCGAAACGGGGGTTGCCCAGATGCCGGGCCACGTTGCTTTTGCTGCCGGTGAAAAAGTTGTCCAGGCAAAGCACCTCTTGACCCCGCTCCAAGAGTGCGTCCACCAAATGCGAACCTATGAAGCCGGCCCCGCCGGTGACCAGTATACGTTGCAACTGCGCTCCTCCTGCGCCTCGCCGCATGGGAGGCGCTATAACTACCCGATGCTGGCCGCATTATCCTTGAGGCCGGGTGGCAGGTCAAGGCCGCCGACCTTGCCCGTTCCCCAGACTCATGCTAAATATTTAGCTTACACACTTTAAACAGATGAGGTAAGTGATGGCCGGCGACACCTGCCGTAATCACCCGGATCGCCCATCGGCCGCCCTGTGTCAAAAATACGGCTACGGCTATTGCCTGGAATGTCTGGAAAACGATCCCCATTGCTCAGACCCGGATATTTATTGTAAATTTCGGGAGCAATGCGTGGTGCATTTCCACTACAAGGAACAAAAACGGCTGGTAGCCAGGGGGAAGGCATGAGCAAGCAAACGTCGTTTTCCGAATTCATCACGGACCTGCCCCAGGCGGCCCTGCCCATGGCCGGAATCACCGGCTATCTGTTGTCCGCTCCCCAGGGCCAAGTGGTCTTTTTCGAGCTGCCGGCCGGTACCTCGGTGCCTTTGCACAACCACGGAGCCCAGTGGGGAATCGTGGTTTCGGGTGAGCTGGAGCTTACCATCGGCGACAAGACCGAAGTCTACCGCGCCGGTGAATCCTACAGCATCCCCGCCGGGGTGGACCACGCGGCCAATGTGCTGGCGCCCACTCAGGTCATCGACGTATTCGCCGATCCCAACCGCTACGCGGTCAAGGGCTAGCGGCCGGCTTCCACCACGTAGGGCATTTTCCCGTCGCAGGGGCCGTCGTTCCAGGAGTAGAAGCCGTGCCAACCCACCTCGCCGCAGTGTTCCTTCCCGTCTGAGTTGTTAGGCTCCCCGCCGGCCCAGTTTGTGTATTTTACGGGTTGTCCGTTTACCCACCACCAGCGCCCTTCGCTGCCTTGGTCGCTGAAACCAATCCAATAGGTCCTGGTGTTGCTGTGTTTTTTCACCAGGTCGCGGACGAACTTGTTTTCATGGGCATCGCCAATGCATGCCAGGTAGCCGCCCAGTTTCTGGGCCTCCCGGCGAGCGGTGTTCCAGTCGGTGTCTTTGGTGATTACCCGGTAACGGTGCCCCCGCCAGGAAACCCAGGGGTCCGGGGGCGGGGGCGGGGGCGCGGCGCTGCATTTGCCCCACACGATGGCGTAGCCGGCATTGCCGGATTGGGCGTTGTGAGACCAACTGGCCCGGTCGGACACGGTGATCTCGTAAGTGCCCGGCCCGATGGTCAGGTTGGACGGATTGACGATCCAGTTGGCGTTGGGCAGGTAGTAGTTTTGCCAACTGCTAAGTCCGGGACGGGCGTTGAAAGACCAGGAACCCGAAGTGCCGTTGACGCCCTGTATGTAGATCTTGCCAGGCACTTTGCCCCGGTAACGGTTGTGGTGAAAGGTTTGAATCTCGGTGATGGTGCAGCGCCCCGTTAGCCGGAAAACTGTCTTTTTGGTGGGGTTAATGTCAACCCCGTTGCCATTGAAGTTGTTGAACAGCACCTTGCCCGGATAGCCGCCCTTGGAATAGGTGGAGCAGGCCAGATGGGTAGGCTGGTTATTGAAATGAGCCATGAAGTTCAGGATGTAATCCTGGTTTTCCAGGCCCGGCAACTTCAGGCACTGCTTGCCCTGGCGGCACCAAAAGCTGAAGCCCCGGATGGAGTCCGGGTTCCACATGAGCCGGACCTCCTGGCGTTGGTTGTTGTGATAGGTGAGAAGCAGGCGCTGGACGCCACCCGCCTTCTTGTACCAGTACATGTGCTTGATGTTACCGGCAGCTTGGTTCAGCTTCACCCGCTGCACCAGGCCGTAGTAATTATTTAGGTAGATCTGCATCTCGCGGCAGGCCGCAGAGGCATTGGATCCATGCCCGGTGGCGAGACCGACAGCGGCCTGACCGGTGCCCGCCGAGGCAAGGGTAAACAAAAAAGCCGCCAGCCAAAGCAGCAGCGTCAAAGACCGAAAAAACGGCTTGCGAACCATGACAAACTCTCCGTTAAGTACTATTTCATCCAAGCCAGATGTTTTACCAAAAAACAAAAACCAACCCAAAGTCAACCCAGGATTCGCCGGAGCTCTGGCTCAAAATAAAAAAACAGCCCGCCTTTTTGGCGGGCCGCCCTTATTTTGCCGCAATGACGGGCCAAGCTCAGAACTCGGTTACCTCGCCTCCCCGGATGGCCCGGCGCTCACCGGAGTTGAGGTCCAGAGTCACCCCGGGCTCGATGAGCCCTTCCCGGGTATAGCCCCGGTCCTCCCAAAAGCCGCCCAGCATCTTGTCGCCAAAGGTTAGGCCCGCCAGCCACTTGGCGCTCTTGTATCCCCAAAGCTGGGGAACGAGCATGCGCAAGGGCCCGCCGTAGTCCGGATCCAGAGGCTCGTCCTCCACCCCCAGCACCAACATCACCCGGGGATGGTCAAGATCGGCCAGGCTCACCGTGGTGGTGTAGCCTCCTCCCTGGCTGGTGAAGGTGGCGTGGCTGGCCCCGGCTTGCGGTTCCAGCCCAGCCAAAAAATCGCGCCACAAGACCCCTTGCCAGCGCGCCCGCAGGCTGAAGCCCGAAACCGAGGTGAGCCTGGCGTCCACCTCGCTTTGAGGCATGGCCCTGATTTCGTCCAAGGCGTATTCCCGGGGCCGGGCCGCCATGCCGTCCACCCGGAGCCGCCATTGGCTCTCGGCCAGGATGGGCCGCCCCCCGGCGCTGAAGGCGGGCATGCGCAGCTTGGACATCAGGCTCATCGGACCTCCACCTCCAGGCTTCGGGTCTTGGCCGGCTTCTTGTCCTTTTCCCAGGGTTGCAGATACAGCAGGCTAATCAAGGCCCGTCCCTGGCCCATGGCCTGGAAGGTCCAGACCTCATGCCCCCCCACTCCCATGCGCCGCTTGCCGTCCGGCCCCTCGGCCTTGTCCGGCACATAATTGTTGGTGACCAGCTTCACCACCTTGGCATCGGGCGCCTTGGCCAGCATCCACTTGTAGCCGGTGGTGTGGTTGGCGGCCAGGGTCACCTGGAACACCTGGCCCTGCTCCACTACCAGGGTCTGCACCGGCCCCGCCGCCCAGGCCGGCCCGGCCCAGAGCATCAAGGCCAATATGAGCGGTATAAACTTTTGCGTAAGCTGCAAGGGCTCTACTCCGAAAACTTGGGGGTGACAAGTTGGCCGCCGTCTTCCTTTTCGGTCTTCGCCTTTATCTCCCGGTAATCGGCGGCGGCGAAACGGCCGCAAAGCTCCCGGACTTTCAAATGCAAGCCGCGCTTGCCTTCCATGGCCAAAGCTTGCTCTTTTGTCCGGGATTTAGTCTCTAGATGAAAATTGTAAGCCATACCCGCCGCTGACTCCAAATCATTCGGCGTCCCAGGGTTGCCGGCCTGGGCCTACCCGCCTCCATGGCGCATTAGCCCGCCGCCAAAAGCAAATCCACCAAGTCCTGTTGATGCTGGGGCAGTTCCTTGCCCTTGCGGCTCAAAATGACTATGCGGTCCCGGGGCAGCAAGTGCTCCAGAGACAAGGCCGCCAGGTTTCGCTTTTTAAGGCCCGGCGGCTCCCCGGCCAGGGAGGCGAAGGCCAAACCCAGTCCCTGCTCCACCAGGGCCGCGCTCACCTCGGCGTTGGCCGACTCCATGAACCGGCGGCAACTCAGGCCCTGGCTCCTGAACAAATCATCCAAGGCGCTGCGGTGGGAAGGGACCGTGGACGGCGGGGGCAGGATAAGGCGGTGCCGGCTGATGCGCTCCAGGCTGGGGGGCTGGGCCTCCTGGGTGAGCGGGTGGCCTTTGGGGACCAGCAGCACCGGACGCACCTCTTTCCACGCCATGGCCCGCAGCCCCCGGGGCGCGGCGGTGGCCAGGGCCAGGCCCAGGTCAGCCTCGCCGGAGCGCACCAGCTGCACCACCTCGTTTTGGGGACGGTCCCACAGGGTCAACTCCACCTGGGGATGCGCCCGGCCATAGGCGGCGATAAGCGGGGGCAAAAGCTGCATCAGGGTAGTCAGGGGCGCGGCCAGGCGCAGCCAGCCGCGGGGCATATCTCCCAGGGCGGCCAGGTCCTCCCTGAGGGTTTGCTCCTCCCGGTGGGCCAGATCGCAAAAGGCCAGCAAGCGCTCGCCGGCCATGGTAAGGCGCGCACCCTTGCGGCCGGAGCGCTCCACCAGGGTGCAGCCCAGTTCCGTCTCCAGGGCCTTGATCTGCTGGCTAACCGCCGGCTGGGTGCGCAGGGTGGCCTGGGCCGCCTTACTGAAGCTGCCGGTGCGGGCCAATTGTCTGAAGGCGCCGAGCTGCTGCCATTCCATAATTTTTCCTTATGGTTTAATTAAATATTATTAATTTTACTTATTATTTGTCCACCCCTATGGTTGAGAAAAAAGCAAAGGAACTCACCATGCGCGACAGCCTTAAATCCGGCCTGAGCTTCATTTTTGAATACAAGGTGCCCCCGGAGCGCACCGTGCCCTGCCTGTTGCCCGAGTCCCCGGAATTTCAACAAATGCCCCGGGTGCTGGCCACCGGCTACATGATAGGCCTGTTCGAATGGGCCTGCATAAAGGCGGTGAACCCGCACCTGGACTGGCCCCGGGAGCAGAGTGTGGGCATAGCCGTTCGCCTGAGCCACCTTGCGGCCACCCCGCCGGGGCTCACCGTGACCATCAGCGGAGAGTTGGTCACAATGGAGGGCCGCCGCCTGGAATTCGCCATGCAGGGGCACGACGGGGTGGAATTGATCTCCAAGGGCACGCACGGGCGCTACATCATCGATGCCCGGCGCTTCAATGAGAAGGCGGAGGCCAAGCTGGCCGCCGCCTTGAGGGAGGGTCCTCAGTCCACGGCCTGAAACTTGTCATGCACCGCGCCGCACACCGGGCAGCGCTCCGGGGCCTCGCCCGTGGCCAGCCAGCCGCATATGGAGCAGACCAGGTAGGTGCCGAGGCTTTTCCCCGGGTTCTCCAGCGCACGGGCCAGTTCCGCTTGGCGCTGGGCCACCTGGGCCGATTGATCCAGGGCGGTGCCGGCCACCCGTTGGCCCGCCTGGTCGGCCCCGGCCACCAGTTCGGCGTAGCCCTTGAGCAGCCCGGGCAGCATTTCCCCCACGGTCTCGCCCAGGTTGGCCGGGCCATCGCCCACCTTGCCCCGCATGAGCATCAAAAAGCGCCGGGCGTGCACCTTGAGCGATGCGGCCAGGGCCGCGTAAAAGCCGGCCTCTCGCGGCCGCTGCCTGCTGCGGGCCTGTTGGGCGAAAAGCTCCAGCCGGGCCTGGGCCAGGCTGGCCAGCAAAAAGGCCTCCCGCAAATGCGCTTGAGGGGCGGGGCTCATAAGGCTCCTTTCAAATATCCTTGAACACCTTGGCCAGGGACTCGCCGGCCACGTGCATTTTCCATTCGTTGAGATAGCCGAAGGGGGTGGCGCTGACCTCATAGCCCGCGTTGGCCAGGCGCTGGGCGCTTTGGCCGGCCAACTCCCGAGCCAAACTGGGCGTGGCCTTGCTGGCCGAAAGGTGGCCAAAAGAGTGGAGCACCACCCGCCTGGTGCCGAACTTGCCGGCCAGCCATTTTATGTTTTTGACCATCTTGGCCAGCACCTTGGCCTCGCGGCCCTCGTCCTCGGCCTCGGCGTGGTAGAATACCACCACCGCGTCCTCGGCTTGGCCGCTTTCGGTCAGGTCCGGGGCCTCGTCCAGCGACTTGGCAAAGGTGCGGTGCCAAAAGCTGGGGGCGTAGAACATCAGGAGCTTCACGCCCCGCCCTTGGCCCTGCTCTGCTTTTCCCGCACTTTTTCCGCCAGACGAAGGTTGCGCCGGCTCATGGCCTCGGCGTTGCGCCGGCGCTCGTCGGCGGTTTCCATAATCAGACCCGGGACAGAGGCGGGCCGCTTGTTTTCGTCCAAGGCCACGAAGGTGAGATAGGCGCTGGCCACGTGGCGGGTCTGGCCTTGGCGGGGGTTTTCCGCCTCCACCCGCACCCCGATCTCCATGGAGCTTTTGCCCACCAGGTTGATGCCGGCCTTTAAAAACAACAGTTCGCCCACGTAGACTGGATTATGGAAGTCCAGGCGATCGATGCTGGCGGTGACCGCGTTGCCCGCGGCGTGGCGAAGGGCCACCACCCCGCCGGCGGAGTCGATGTTTTTCATGATGACCCCGCCATGTACGTTGCCGGCGGGATTGGCGTCCGCCGGCTCCATCACCACGGCCATGACCACGCTGCTGTCACTGACGCGTTTACTTTTCATGACAATCCTCTTTCAGACCTGTCCCGGGAAAAGGTTTTATCATAAGTTTACCGGCATAAAGCGCCTAATGGCAAACACGGGTGGAGCAATATGAACCAACCGCGCAAAACCAAGATAGTGGCCACCATCGGCCCGGCCAGCGACGACCCCCGGGTGCTGGGCAACATCATCGCCGCCGGCCTGAACGTGGCCCGCTTGAACTTCTCCCACGGCGACCACGCCAGCCACCAGAAAACCATCGGCCTGGTGCGCCGCCTGGCCCGGGAGCAAGGCCGCACCGTGGCCATCCTGCAGGATTTGGCCGGACCCAAGATTCGTCTTGGCGAGTTGCCCGAACCCATCCGCCTGGAGGCCGGCCGGGAAGTGGCCCTGGCCCCGGGCGCCACCGCCGGCCCCGGAGTGTTGCCCGTGGACTATGCCGGACTCTTGGACGACGTGGCCCCGGGCCAGCGCATCCTGTTGGCTGACGGCATGGTGGAGTTGGAGGTGGTCCGGGTGGCCGGCGGCCAGGTGCGGGCCATGGTGAAGGTGGGCGGGGAAATCAGCTCCCGCAAGGGAGTGAACCTGCCCACCAGCGAGTTGGGCATAAGCTCCTTCACCGCCAAGGACCAGCGCGATTTGGAGATGGGCTTGGCCGCCGGAGTGGACCTGGTGGCCCTGTCCTTCGTGCGCCACGAAAAAGATCTGGCGCCGGTGCGCGAGCGCCTGAACCACGTCGAGGACCCTCCCCTGCTGGTGGCCAAGATCGAAAAACCCCAGGCGGTGGAGCGGCTGCACGAAATCATGGCCGCGGTGGACGGGGTGATGGTGGCCCGAGGCGATCTGGGGGTGGAGATGCCCCTGGAAGAGGTGCCCCTGATCCAGAAGCGCATCATCGCCGAGGCCCGGCGGGCGGGCAAGGTGGTGGTCACCGCCACCCAGATGCTGCGCTCCATGATGGACAACCCCCGCCCCACCCGGGCCGAGGCCGCCGACGTAGCCAACGCGGTGTTGGACGGCACCGACGCGGTCATGCTTTCCGACGAAACGGCCATGGGCGCCTACCCGGTGGAGTCGGTGGCCATGATGGACCGCCTGTGCCGCGCCACCGAGGACCATGTAAACAGCGAGACCCTGCTCAAAGAAGAACTCAGCCCCCTGCTGCCGGCGGTGGCCGCCGCCCTGAGCCGGGCGGCTTGTTGGCTGGCCCGGGACCTAAAGCCCGCGGCCATCGTGGCCTCCACCACCAGCGGAGGCACCGCCCGTCTCATCAGCCGCTACCGCCCGGAAGCCACTTTCGTGGGCCTGACCCCCGATCCCTCCACCTGCCGCCAATTGGCCCTGTCCTGGGGGGTGGTGCCGGCCCTGGTGGAGCCCTTCCAAGACACAGAGCAGATGGCCCAGCGGGCCCGCCGATGGATGCTGGAGAGCGGCTTGGCCCAACCCGGCGAGCACATCATCCTGACCGGCGGCGTGCCGGTGGGCACCCCGGGGACCACCAACATTCTCAAGGTGCTGGAGTTGTGAGGCCGGGGGCATCCACCGCTTGTAAATTTTCAAGTGATGCACCGGTTATCATCCCCCCTCCCGCCGAAGGCTTGGTTTTGACTATAGGCGTTCCCGGTGATATGCATCCTTTTGACTGTAATAAATAAAATGGGTTACCCTCTTGCCTATAATCCAAAGATGGGCTCTATAACTTTTACGCGCGGCAAGCCCACAACGGCTTGGCTGGTAATAATTTGATGGACACCTGGACCAACAACGCCTGGATCGTTTCGCTGGTGAGCGGGTCCCTGTGCTTCACCGCCGCCATTCAATTGTGGCGTTACCGGGGCTCCTGGCCGGTCAAAAGCCTGCTCATCTTGATGCTGTCCCTTTTCTTGTGGGCGCTGTGCTACGGTCTGGCCCTCAAGCTGCCGACCCTGGGATACAGGGTTCCGTTCGTTTACGCGGGAATGACGGGGATAGCCGCCATCCCGGCGGCCTTGGCCATGCTGGCCCTGAGCTACTCCCGGCGTTCATCGCTGCTGAACCGC
>Ga0180009_10004412_pt1 | contig 15523 bp, 11 predicted proteins | sample OS_PC_MetaG_FD_123537 | JGI IMG/M metagenome (GOLD analysis project Ga0180009, IMG submission 123537) | Groundwater microbial communities from the Aspo Hard Rock Laboratory (HRL) deep subsurface site, Sweden - OS_PC_MetaG | ecosystem: Environmental > Aquatic > Deep subsurface > Groundwater...
CCGAACCATGGCGAGGGCCTCGGCGACGGTGTTGACCCGCACGATGGGGGGGTCCTGGGTTTTGAGCGCCGGGGGCTGGTAGGAGGCAATGAGGGGGCCCGCCACAAAGACCCGCGGCGCCACCCGGGTTCGGCGCGCCTGGTCCCTGACGTCGAAGTTCCACAGGGGGCCGCCCATGTCCACCACGGTGGTGATGCCCGACCGGATGTACCGTCTGAACACGTCGTCCAGGTGGTCGCGCACCCAGCGCTGATGCTTCAGATAGGGAACGCGGTGTCGCAGATCCAGGCCGTCAGGGCGCGTGTACAGACCGCCGGACTGGAAGAAGTGGATGTGGGAGTCCATCAGGCCGGGGATGAGATATTTGCCCCGGACGTCGATGATGTCCGCATCTCTCGGGATCGGGACCTTGCCCACGGGCCCGATGGCGACAATGCGATCGCCTTTCAGCAGCACGGTGACGTTGCGACGCACCGTGCGTGAGCGGGTGGAGATGACCGTACCGCCCACGAGGGCTTTGTGGTGCCGGTAGTACCGGCGCGCAGCCGAGCGCGCTTTGCGGGCGACCCGTCGGGGCCCTGCGCGCATTGCTGGCCGAGGCGGGTGCAATCGCATGCCGCTTCGGGGGTCGCCTTCCGGGCGCGGCTGAGGGCGCCGATCGTCGCAGCCCCCACTGGCGAGCGGGAGCCACACCACGGTGAGCAGGACCGTAGCCGTTCTCACAGCACCCAGCCGACGGCAGGTTGACGATGCATGGTCACGACGTGCGCCCGACCCAGGGGTCGACGGAGGCTCAGTAACTGAGCAGCTCGACGAAGAGCTTGAGGTTCTCTTCCTCGTCTGGATCCAGCACGCCGTCGGACATGACCACCGCCTTCACTGTGTCGAGAAATACCTCGCGGTGCTTGCGCGGAATCTGCGTGGGGTCCACGTCCTCCGGCATGGGCGGCACCTTGAGCCACTCATCGACCAGTATTTTTTCGTCCGGCTTCAACTCCAGGGCGGCGATGAGCTTGCCGATGAAGCTTCGCTCCTCAGCCTGGATCTCGAAGTCCGCCCAGGCGAAGGAGCAAACGAATCGCATCAGGCTCAGTCGGTCTTCTCTGTTCAAGGTCTCCATGAGTCCGCATCATACACAGCCGGGATCGGCCTGTCTATGGACTAGCATCCCCTTCGTCAGGGTCGCCAGATCGGCCCGACCGTGGCATGATGGCGCACCGTGAGACCGTGCAAACGTTGGCTACCCGTTGCGCTCATTGCCCTGGTGGCGTCTGCCTCCGGCTGTCGATGTCGGGCCAAGCTGGACCGAGACGACCCCCTGGCACACTGTGACGGTGCCCCTCCCGGGCGGGGCCAGTTCTCCTTCGTGGCGACGACCCACCCGCCGCAGCTCAACTTTACGTCCACCTGTGATGGCGAGGTTCCGGTGGAGGCCGGCACATTCCGCTACAACCCTACAACCCGGGTCCTCTCCGGTCGGGTGCGGATCTGGAATAGGACCCGCATCGCGCGAAAGGACCAGGTGGCGTTTGTAGATTTTTTGGCCGACGACGACGGCGACAAGCGATTTGAGCCGCAGGTGTCCACGGTGACCTCCGTGATCACGCCCCTGGGACGGCGGGGCTTTTTTCATGGGCATGTGGAAGCGGGCCGTGGGGCGTGGGCGCGTTGGGCCTTTGTGGTGCCCCGGGGCGTCTCGGGGCGAGCCCATCGGCTGCGCGGCGCCGGCTGGATTGACGCCGAGCCCGATCCTGCGGTGTGGGTGGAGCTGGAAGAGCTGGCTGCCGCTTCCGCGGAGGGGCAGCGGGATCGCGGTGGTTGGCAATGGCTGCATCGGGGGGACGAGCACTCGGGCTGGGGGGTGCTGCACGTGGGCCACGCAAAACACCGCCGCGATTTGAGTCGCGAGCTGCACCTTCCCGCATCCGGAAAATACCGGGTAATGCTGGTGGGTGGGAGATCCCCTCCCCGCGGGGTGGAGCTGCGGTTGGGCGGGCTCGCCGTTAAGGTCGGCGAGACCCGCCGTCTGGACCGGGGGCTCTATGCGCTTGGCACCGTGGCCCTCGGCCGACGCGCCCGCTTGTCGTTGCGCCACACGCGCCGTCGGGGGGTTACCCTGGACGCGCTGTTGCTGGTCCCGGACAGGTCGGGGCGCGCCGGTGACTTCCGGCACCACAACTTGCCCGCGGCGCTGCCTCCCTGGGTGCTGGCCGGGCGACGGGCCGCGCGGGAGCTGTTGCCGCGATACCTCGACGAGCGCTTGAGACGCACCCCCAGGCCGGGACCCGTCACCTCTGCCGAAGCGTGGAAGTCAAGGTCCCACGCCCTCCGCCTGGCCCTCCGACGCACCCTGGACCTGCCGCCCCACGCGCCCGACGCGCCTCCTCCCCGGGTGCACCACCTCGGCAGCGTCAAGCAGGGCAAGCTCGTGGTGGAGCGGCTATTCATCGAAGGATCCGCCGGCCTGTGGGCCAGCGCCCTGCTCTACCGCCCCGCGCATTCCACCGGGCGTCTCCCCGCCGTGCTACACGCCCTCGGTCACTATGGTCGCGGCAAACTTTATCGCCCGGCCCTGATCTTCGACAGCAACCTGGCCTCCCGGGGCTTCGTGGTGCTGGCCGTGGACGCGGTCGGCCTGGGCGAGCGCGTCGTGGGCAAGGAGGATCACCACTTCCACGGCCTGTTGCACTGGTTGGTGGGCCGGTCCACCACCCGGGAAATGGTGGGGGAGATGATCCGTTTCGTGGACTACCTGCGAAGCCGACCGGACGTGGACCCGCAGCGTATCGGCATGACCGGAAGCTCGGGAGGTGGCACCCTCACCCTATACACCGCGGCCGTGGATCCCCGCATCGCGGCCGCCTCCTGTCTGGCGGCGGTGGCGGACTGGAAGTGGCTCTTTCGATTCATCGGGGGCGACCCCGAGATGTATCCCCGGGACGTGGTGCGCCTCGCGGACTACGCCACGCTGCTGCGGTTGGCGGCGCCGCGGCCAATGCTGGTGGGCGTGGGTCGCAAGGACGACATGTTCCCGCCCCGTCCTGCCCGGCGGGCGGTGCACCGGGCCCGGGACGCGTACCGCATTCTCGGTTTCCCGGAGCGTCTCGGGCTCTTTGTGGACAAGGACCCGCATGGGCTCAAACCCGGCCGCCGCCGCGCCACGTACCGGTTTTTCCTGAAACACCTGACCTCGCAATCACCGGCGCAGTTGGCCGAGCAGCCTGAAGACATCAGCCTGGCGCTCTTCGGGGTGACCACGGGGCGCCCGCCGGTGACCCGCAGCCTCGTGGACGGCGCCCGGGAGGCTGCCCGGGACCTGCCGCCGCCCCTGGATCCGGGCGACACCGGGGATTCGGCCAGGAGCGCCCTCGCCCGTCGCCGCCGGGCGCTGGCCACGGTGCTGGCGCATCCCCTGGAGACAAACCCGAGGTCCACCTTCTGGACGACGGGCGGTTGGTTGGCGGGAAACAAACGCGCGGAGCGGGTGACCCTCCGACCCGAGCCGGGGGTCCGGTTGCCGGCCCTGTGGATCCATGCGCGGGGTGCGCCCCGGGCGACGATCATCTATGTGAGCGACGCGGGGCGCCCCAGCGCCGTGCACGCGGTGTCCCTGAGTGAGGCGGGCTATGATGTGCTGGTGGTGGACCTGCTGGGGCTGGGTGAGACCACGCCGAATCGTCGCTACCGGTACGGCCTGGGGCGTCCGGGGCCGCTGTACATGCAGGACTTCTTCGGCGTGGCCCTGCTGAACGTGCTCGGCGGCTCGCTGTTTGCCCTGCGCGTGGCGCACCTGGGCGTTCTGGCCCGCTGGCTCGCCCGTCGCTCCCCCCAGCCCGTGGGTGTGCTGGGCCAGGGCACCGAGTGTGGAGTGTACGCTCTGACCGCCGCGGCGCTGGAGCCCACCCTGGCCGGCGCCGCCGCCCTGGGACCCCTTCGCTCCTTCAAGCGGGAGATTGCCCTGGCCCGCTTCCCGGCGCCGGGGCTGGTGGCGTACGGGATCCTGCGCGTGGCCGACCTCCCGCAGTTGATCGCCCTGGTCGCCCCACGGCCCGTGCTGCTTCTGGGCGGTCGCGCCTCAGACGGCACCCGGGAGAGGATCTCCCCCCGCGCAGACTACGGGGTGCCCCGGGCGTTTTACAAACGGCTCGGTCAGCCGTCGCGACTGGTGGTCGGGACCGTCTTGTCCGATCCGCAAAAGCTCCTGTTGAGCTGGGCCAAATCCCTGTCGTCGACCCCTCGCGGATCACCGGCGAGATAAACCGTCCGCTCAGTGCTCCCTCACCGAGAGCGCATCGGCCACGGCTCCGAACAGGTCCACCACCGGCCCGGGACGCACCTCGCGGAGGGCCTCCCGGGCCAGGCGCTGATGGCGGTCCAGCTCCTGGTGACACTGGGCGAGGCTGCCGGACTCCCGTAGGGATTGGGTGACCCGGGCGAGCACCCCCGCCGCCCGTGGGAGCCCCTGGTCGGCAACGGTCCGCACATCTTCCAGGAGCGCCGGTCGACGCTCCAGCGCCAGCAGCACCGGCAACGTGAGCTTGCCTTCGGCCAGGTCCGCGCCGAGGGATTTGCCCATGCGGTGCGGATCCCCCACCAGGTCCAGCATGTCGTCTCGGAGCTGAAAGGCGATGCCCACGTGGTGTCCGAATTGCCCGAGGGCAGACACCTCGCCGGGGGCGCCGCCGCCCACGCTCGCCCCGGCCCGGGTGCACCAGGTGAACAGCGCCGCGGTTTTGAGCGCGATGATGCGCTCGTAGGTGGCGCGATCCATGGTGAACCGATTGCGGTGGCGGAGCTGGAGGACCTCACCCTCCAGCATATCGGTCACAGCCTTCAGTAGCGCCGCGGAGGTGCCCGCCGGTGCGTTTTGCTCCGCTTCACCGAGGGCCGTGACCATGAGCAGGTCCCCGGCGAGCACCGAGAGGGTATTGCCGTACACCAGCCTCGCCGTGGGTCGACCCCGGCGCACGTCCCCGTCGTCGATGACGTCATCGTGCAGCAGGGTCGCGTTGTGCACCAGCTCCGCGGCCACGGCGCAGGGCACGGCCTGGCATTCATCCCCTCCGACGGCTCGCGCAGACAGCAGCGTCAACAGCGGCCGCAGGCGTTTGCCGCCCGATTGCAACAGATGGACCATGGCGTCCTGCGCGCCGGCGGGGCTCTGGGAGGTCAGCGCCGAGACCCGTTCGTTTACCTGGCTGAGCGCCGCGCCCATGAGGGTCCCCGCCTGGGCGATGAAAGCCGCCGCGCGCCGCCCCTCCTGGTGGTCGGAGGCGATGTCGTGCAGGCTCTGCAGAATCGCTTGGCTCATGACTGATCCTCAGAAGTTCCGTCGTCTCTCACTACAAGCTAGCACCTGTATTCATATAGTTCAAAACATATTGAAGGTATTGACATGGCCCGATATCACAAGGAAGAACACCCCGCTTCAGGGGCGTGTAAAACGATGTCGCACTCGCCACCATGACAAATCTGGACGTTCACCACTCCCCTTGCAGAATCGCGTTCATCGCCCGTCAGGGATCAGATGATGCGGGTAGATATGGTGCAGTTGACCTGCTAATGTGTCTCCAAAAGTACAGGTTCTCTTTGTGTGGAGGCATCGATGGCCATCGTATCGATTTCCAGGGGCGCCAACAGCAAGGGGCGTGCAGTTGCTCAGGAGGTAGCCCGTCGGCTTGGATGCAGATGTTTGGCCCGGGAGGACGTGTTCAAGGCGTCAAACCTGACTGACGTCCCCGAGCGTGAGCTCATCCGGGCCCTGGACGAGCCGCCCTCATTCCTGGAACGGTTGATGGGTGGCAGGGTCCAGTATATCACCACTGCCCGCGCGGCGCTTCTCAGCCAGCTCACCGACGACACCGTAGTTTACCACGGTTTTGCGGGCCACTACTTCCTCAAGGACGTCGTGCACGCACTGAAGGTGCGCATCCTTGCCGAGTTGTCGGACCGGGTGGCCGAGGTCGTCGCCAGGGACGGGATCTCGCGGGCGGAGGCTCGGGAGCAGCTGCTAAAAAAAGACGAAGCCCGACGACAGTGGGCGCTCCGGGTCTATGGTGTGGATCCGGAGGATCCCTCTCTGTACGATATCGTTCTGCATGTGGGCAAGATGGGGTCGGACGACGTGGCGCAGACCATCTGTGCTCTGGCCGGGGACAAGGCCTTTCAGGTCACCCCCGCGTCCCGGTCGGAGCTGAGCGATATGGCGTTGGCGGCCGCCGTGGAGATCGTGCTCCTGGAAATGGAGATCGACCTCGGCTCGGCGGACATCAAAGTCCATGCCGGAGACGTCGTGGTCCATCTTCGCGAGTCACGTCGGACCCGGGCCGGAAGCAACAGCGAATTCCGCAAGCACTACGTCGAAAGCCTGCGGCACCGCCTACATGACCGCACGCGGCTCATTCCCGGTCTCAAAGCGGTCCACCTGGAGCATGCGGTCGACTGAAAGCCCAACCGCGCGGCACGGTTGTTGACCGCGGATCGCCGCCAAGGAGGCTCGGATGGCAATCGTCTCAATTTCCAGGGGCTCCAACAGTCGAGGGGCCGAGGTCGCCGAAAAGGCGGCGCGTCTGCTCGGTTACCGCTGTCTGGCGCGCGAAAGCATCGTCGAGGCGGCCGGCCTATACAACCTGTCTTCTGAGGAGCTTGTCCAGGCCATCGAACATCCTCCCTCCATTCTCGAGCGGACACTGGACAGCAAAGCTCGGTACCTGACCACGATTCGGGCGGCCCTGCTTCACCAGTTCAGCACTGACGATGTCGTGTACCACGGGTTCGAAGGGCACTACTTCGTGCGGGACATCGAGCACGCGCTCAACATTCGCATCCTCGCGGATCTTTCCGACCGCGTGGCCGCCCTGATGGAGCGCGAGCAAATCCCGGAGTCGGTAGCACACCAGCAACTACTGAAGATGGACCAGGCAAGGCGACGCTGGGGGCTCTATTTGTACGGGGCCGACCCGGAGGACCCATCGCTTTACGACCTCGTGCTCCATGTTGGAAAAATGGGCACTGATGGCGCCGCGGAGGTCATCTTCAACCTTGCTCACCCCGGCGAATTCCAGTCCACTGAGGAGTCTCGCGCCAAGCTGCATGACCTGGCGCTTGCCGCCTCCACGAGGGCTGCGCTCATGGAGCTGCGTCTCGACCTCGCAATCGTGGATATTGCCGCCCACGCTGGGGTGGTACGGATCAGCTTCCACGAGCCCAATTTCTCCCGCACAAGCTCAAGCAGCGAATTCCGCGAACAATATCTGGAACGCCTGGAGCGGCGTGTACGAGAACGCACCCAAGAGATCCCGGGGCTCAAACAGATCAAGCTGGAACACCGCGATGATTGAGGCCAAGGGACGGTTCGGGATCACCGGGTCGGCAGAATTACGGTGAAAGTTGTTCCGCGACCGACCTGGCTCTCGACGAGCATGCGTCCCACGTGTTTGGCCACAATCCCCTGGGACACACTGAGCCCGAGACCGGTCCCCTTCCCCTTCTCCTTGGTCGTGAAGAAGGGGTCGAAGATCCGCGGGAGGATGTGCTCCGGGATGCCGCTGCCATAGTCGATGACTTTTGCGGAAAGGTTCCCGGGCTCATCTGCCGGCTGCACCAGAATCTGTAACTTGCCCCCTTTCTTGGAGGCGGCGATCGCGTTGAGGATCAGGTTCAGAAACACCTGGGCGAGCTGCTGCCGATCGCCCATGATGCGCGGTGGGTTGTCGATGGTGTTGAATTCCACTTTGATGCCCGCGACCTTGATCTGGTTCTTGGCCAGGACGATCGTGTCCTGCACCAGCTGCGAGAGGTCCAGGGACTCAAGCCGCGTCTCGCTCTCTCGGGTGAAATCGAGCAGATTGCTGACGATCTTTTTCACTCGTTCCCCTTCGCTGACAATGTCGCCCACCATCTCTTTGCACTCCTTCTCCGAGATCTCCTCGAAGTCCTCCAGCAGCATGTGGGCGGTGATGTTGATGTTGTTCAACGGGTTGTTGAGCTCATGGGCGACCCCCGCGGTCAGCGTGCCAATGGCCCGCATCTTGTGGGCCTGGATCAGCATCGCTTCGTGCTTTTGCAGCTCCAGCATCATGTGATTGACCGAGACCGCCAGGTTCGTGAACTCATCGCGATAGCGCCGCGTCGGGGAGATGGGCGTGAAGTCTCCCGCGGCGATCTGCTCGGTGTATCGCTCGAACCGTTTGATGGACCGCAAGATCTGGCCGCTGATCAGATAGGCGGCGCTGATCATGAACAGGAGCAGAAAAACGAGGGAGTACGTTTGGATCCGCCGCGATTCGGCGATGGCAATTTCGAGGGCTTTGCGCTCCCTTTTCATCAGGTCTTTGGCCAGAAAAACCATCTTCTGCCCCTTCTTGCGCAGCTCGGTCCCTTGGCCGCGCCTGACGCTTGGCCGTTGGGACATGCCCTGTTTCTGCGTGGAGGCGAGCAGCTTTTTGAGCTCACGCTCGTACCCGGTCACGTTGTCGTACATCCGCTGCCAACGCCGACGCCCGATGACCTTGCCGATCTTGTCTCGGTTCCCTTCCAGGAGTGTCTGGGCGCGGTAGGCCGCGTCGAGGGACTCGTTGAGATTACTGCCGTACAAAAAGAAGTTTTTCTCCAGGAGTCGGGCCTGGTCCACCTCCATTACGTAGTCGTTCACGATCTCCAGGAACTTGATCTTGTCCTCGACTCTGTAAATGGACGCAATGATGAAGCCTGCGATGCCCACTGCGAAGAGGAAGACCACCAGGAATCCAAGCAACACCTGCACGCGCAGGCTCAGCCGGGGCCGGGACAGCAGCGCCTTCTTGACGCGCTCGGCCTCCTCGATCCGCTCGATGTGATCGACCGGCTGGGCGCCGAGATCCGGCTGGCGGCCATTGGCAAGGTCGGATTCGTCGTTCATGAATGCGGGTGTTTGAAATCTACGCCTTGATCTCATAATCGAGCGGATGGCCGAGCTTTACCGCCGCCCGCATGATGATTTCCCGTAGATCGTTGGGTGTAAATGGCTTGGATAGAAAGTCGAAGGCACCCTTCTGCATCGCCTCGCGTGCTAGCGCCATCATGGCGTGTCCGGTGATGATGATCACCTCGGTGTGCTCCGCCTTTTTCCGCGCCTCCTCCAGCACCTGGATCCCATCGATCTCGTCCATGCGCACGTCGGTGACCACAATGTCGAATTCCTTCTCCCCCATCCGTGCCAGGGCCTCGACCGGATTCAAGAAAGTTTCCACACGACAGCCCATCTTCTCCACCGCCGGCTTCAGGCGACGACACACGATCTCCTCGTCGTCGATGATCATTATTTCCAGGACCTTGGACATTTCTCCTCCGCTTCCGTGTAGCTCACTCGCCATTCGGGCTCTGGGTGTGCTCGGCGCCGATATCTGCGTCGCGCAGGTCACTCACCGTGTGCACCTCCACGAGGCCTACCGTCTCCACACCCCTCGCCAACTCTTTGATACCCGATACGGTCTGCGGCTTTTGTCGCTTGGAACACTTCACGTGCACGATCACGCGGTCGCCGTCAGCCTTGACGCGAATGGCCGGATAACTGGGCAGCAGCGCCACGTGAACTTCGCTGGCCAACTGGAGGTTTTGCAGACACCGGCGCGAGTAGGTCATCGTCTGAAAGCCCCGGAAGGCGGCGGTTTCCCGAATGATCCGCAGGACCCTGTCGGTGTCTATCTGCTTGAGCTGAACGACGATGTCGTAGATGGAAGGGTCGTACTCGCTCACGCCGAAGCTCTCGGTGGACCAGCGGATGCGTTCCTCCCGGAGTTTCTCCAACGCCTTTTGCGCCTTCCTCCGCGAAAGCTTGTGCTGCTCGCCGTACTCCTCCAACCGCTTTTCGGGGTTCGCCAAAACACGAAGCTGTAGCACGTGGGATACGTTTTTGACGTACAGGTGAGCGGCCAGACCGGCGCTCACTACGCGATCCTGTACGAGGGTCTCGAGCGTTGCTGCCTGGACATAGGAGAGCAGGACGTCGCGCTCCTTTCTTGAGACCTTGCGCGCACCCGTCCCGTCCAGCGCCCACTGTAGCTTCTCCTCTGACACGTCGTGCTTCTTAGCGATCTCGCTCAGCAGGGAGAGCCCGACGTGCTTGTACCCCTCACCCTGGGCGAACCGAAACGCGATGTCTTCGGCAACCTGCGGGTCGTCCGAAGACAGGAGGATCGAAGTCATCTTGTTAGTCTCTTTTCTATGGCTCCCGAGCACCGGGGTGTCCCGTTAGATGTCATACGGCCCGCTCCGGGGGCGAAGCGCCCACGTGAACCTCGATGTTATTGATCCCCTCAATGGACTGACGCAGCGACTCCACCCGACTCCGCACCTTGCGTCCGTGACGATCCCCAGCGGCGCAATACACCAGGACGTTACCGCTTTTGCTGGTGACCGCCACGTCCGGGTACTCATCCACCAGCGCCGCTTTCACCGCACAGGCCTGCACCAGGTCCGCCATATCGCGCTTCGAGTCCGGGGTGCTGGCAAATTGCGGGAGCTTGGCGCATTGACAGATCAGATCCGCGGCGTCCTTGACGTCGAAACGGGGGATGTTCAACACAAGATCGTACAGCGTCGCGTCGGTTGGATCCACGCCGTAGAGGCTCTTGGTCCACTTCTGTCGCCCTTTGTCCATCTTGTGGATATCGTGCTCGGCATCGACGGCGGACATATTCTCCTGGCGCATCACGAAGGCGACGCGATGCTCCAGACTCGCCACGATGCGCACCTTGAGCACGTGAGCCACGTTCTTGAGGAGCACATGCCCCGCGAGGCCGTGATACACAATGTTGTCCCGAGCCGCATGGCGCGTAAGGGCGCTCTGCACCCAGGCGACATAGCTGTGTTTCCGGTGTCCGAGCCGCTCCAGGATGGATGGCGCATCGTGCATGGCCTTGGCCAGCTTAATCTCGGGGACATCGAATTGCTCGCTGGCTTCGAGCAGCACCGCACGGCTGAGGCACTCGTATCCAAGTGTCTCTGCCACGTGCTCGGCAACCGCCATCCCCATGCTCTTGGACCCCCGCGAGATCGTAATGACCGTCACGCCGCAGCCTCCTAAACTCCGTACAGGGCGTACATCATCCCCACCATGACCACCAAAAAGACAACGCTCATCACAACCCCGGCCTTCATGAAGTCAGTGCTGCGATAGCCACCCGGGCCCATGTACAGGGCGTTGACCTGGTGGGTGGGCAGGATGAACGAGTTACTCGTGGCAAGGCCCACCGCCAGCGCCGCCATCCGCGGGTCCAGGCCCGAAGCCTTGGCCATGTTGATGGCGAGTGGCACGAGCAACACCGTGGCGCCGACATTCGAGATCACCAGCGTGAAGAATGTGGCCAATAGCGCGATGACCCCGATGAGCACGATGGGCGACGTCGGGCCCACAGCCTGAAGCACGCCGTTGGCGATCCAGGCCGCCGTGCCGGTCTTCTCGGTGGCCATGCCCAGTGGGATCAGCCCCGCCAGCAGGAACACCGTGCGCCAATCCACCGCGTGATAGGCATCGTCGATGGTAATCACCCGGGTGATGATCATCCCCAGGGCGCCGGTCATCAGGCACACCGACAGGTTGATCTTAAAGACGATGACCATGATGAGGGCGACCGCCAGCCAGAGGCCCGCGAAGACCGCCTTGTCCTTCTTCAGCTCCTCGATCTCCACGGGGGTCGTGAAGAGCAGGCCACCGCCCTGATGCAGATAGTGGAGCCGCTTCCAGGTGCCATGCACCTCCAGGACGTCTCCCACGCGCAGGGGCATGTTGGCGATGTCGGAGCGGAATATCTCGTCGTGACGCCCCAGTGAGATGGGCGTCACCTGGTACCGCCCTTCAAATTCAGCCTCGGCCAGGGTGCGGCCCACGAGGTCCGAGCGCGGGGCCACGACCGCCTCCACGGTGCCGCTCTCCTGGTCGGTCAGTTCCTCCGCGAACACCTCAAGCTGCGGCTTGAGCTCGAGGCCCTCCTCCGCGGCGAGGCGTATGACGGCAGACTTGGACCCAAAGACGCCGACGGAGACACCGGAATGCACCTGCATGCTGGCCGGCGGGGCGACAATCTTGTAGTCGGGAGGCTCTACGATGGCGACGACGTTCACCAGGTACCGCTCCCGCAGGTCGCCCACGGTAATCGGCTCCCGGTAGTGTGTGTAGTCCGACGGTGTATGCAGCTCGTAGATGTCGGCCGCGGAGTCGTCGGGGACGTCCTTGGCCTCGGATTCGGCAACGACCTCGGCCGTCTCGGTCTGTGGAAGGATCCAGCGCCCGAGTACGATGAAGGTGGTGATACCGCTGGCCACCAGGGCGGCGCCGATGGGTGTGACGTCGAACAGGCCGAAGGGCTTGAGGTTGAACTGGGCCATCAGATCGTTGAGCAGGATCAGCGGGCTGCAGCCCACCAGGGTCACCGTGCCGCCCAGGATGGCCGAAAAGCCGACGGGCATGAGCAGCTTGGACATGGGGATTTTCAGCTTCTTGCTGACGCGTTGGATGGCGGGCAGAAAGAGGGCCGCCGCGCCGATGTTCTGCATGAAGCTGGAGATGCCCGCCACGGTAAGCGAGATGGCGGTGACGATCCGCGAGGTGGAGTTGCCTGCGATTTTGAGCACCGGGGTTACGAGGTTGTTTACGAGTCCGGTCTTGTCCAGTCCCGCGCCAATGATGATCACGGCGATGATGGACACCACGGCGTTACTGCTCAGACCGCAGAATGCCTCCTTGGGAGTCACCAATCCCATCAGGGGCAGAGCGACCATGATCAGGATCGCAACCACGTCGATCCGGATCCACTCTACAACAAAAAGAAAGACGGCCACGGAGATCATGACCAGGACGAGAACCATGTCCAGGGTAAGTGCTTCCACAGAACTGCTCTACAATCTCAATTTGAAATTCAAGGCACGATACCCTCTGGAGACACTGACTGTCCAGCACGGGAGTGAGTGAAGATGCACTAATATCAGTACCTATTTGAGGGGTAGGGAATCAGTGAAGTAAACTAGTCTGATTAGTGGTCTATGCGCTATCTCTTGGATTTTTCAAAGAGAGTTCCCGCGAAGCGAGGAATCGCTCCGTTGGATTTCAGTCTCGTGGCGAGGTACGCCGAAGACGCGCCTCCCGGGTCTCGCCCACGGAGCTGAGAGCCAGCTTGAAGGTCACCGGACCGATGACCTGGTTAAGGGTGATCACCGCTACGATCATCGTGGCCAGCGCGGCGCCCCATTCGGGGAACCGGGCCCTGACAATGCCCGCCAGACCGAGGCTCACGCCCGCCTGGGTAATGAAGCTGGGACCACTCCACCGACGCATCACCGACGGGTCGCCGGCGATCCTGCCGCCCACGTAGGCTCCCAGCCAGATGAACAGGCAGCGGGCGGTCACGATGAGGATGGCGATGAGCCAGGTGGCCCGCAGGGTGCGTATGTCCAGGTCCGCACCCACGTGGGCAAAAAAGATGACATAGATGGGGAGCGAGACGCGGTCGATCTTCTCCATGAATATGCGGCCGCTCGGGGAGTAGTTCTGGACGAGGAAGCCAGCCGTAATGCAGATGAGCATGGCGTGCAGATGAAAGACGATGCCGTACCGAATGAACAGGATCGCGGCGAGCTGCTTGGTACCGAAGGTGGTCAAGAACGCCACGCCGATGATGAAGATCATCAGCTCGACCCTGATGTGCTTGATGTAGAGCATCATCAGCCAGCCCAGTAGCAGGCCTGCGCCGATGGAGCCGGCGATCTCCAGGGTCATGGTGATGATCAGGTTGAAGTCCATGCCTCCCGTGGTGGAGACAGCGGCCTGGCAGACAGTGACCACGATGGCAAAAAATGCGATGACCCCCACGTCCATGAGCACCGTGACCCCCAGCACCATTTCGGTGAAGGGACCGCGGGCCTTGGTCTCGCTGATGATGGCGATGGCCGATGAGGGCGAGCGGGCCACCGCGAAGGTTCCCACGATGGCGGCGACGGCCAGGACATGGACAAATGATTTGCCGTCGAGGAACGGCATGAGCCCTCGCGCGAGGATCACAAATAGAACCATGCCCACAAAGACGATCAGGGTCAAAAAAGCCACGGTGAGCAGGATGGCTCTTTTGCGGTTCTTGAGCTCTTTGAGCCGCAGCTCACCGCCGGCGGCCAGGGCGATGAAGGTGAGCGCCAGGTCGTCGATGAGCCCCAAATCTCGCACGGATTCGAGGGGCACCAGGTTGAGCACGTAGGGCCCAAAAACGATTCCGGCCAGGATGTACCCCGTGATTTTGGGCATCTTGAAGCCGGCGAGCACGTCCCCCAGCAGATAGGCCGCCAGCAGGAGGAAGCCGAAGGCGAAGGTGGTCCGGGCCCACGGGTAGGTCATGTCTGCGGGATAGTCGATCAGCGTCAGCAGCATGAAGCCGAGGATGAGCAGCAGGCCGATGAGGCGTCTCACTGTTTCACCTCACCCGTGCGAATCAGCAGGCCCCGGATGAGCGTGGGGCTGACCAGCTCGTTAACAATCACTGCGGAGAGAACCGCGGTGACGACGAGCCCGGAGTACCCGGTGGGATGGATCTGCTTGAAGTTGATGACCATGGCCACGGCGATGCCGCCCTGGGAAAGCAGACCCAATCCCAGGCGACTGGGGGCCCGGATGTGCGCTCCCACGGCCCGTACCGCCAGGTAGCCGCCCACCACCTTGCCCAGCAGCCGGAGCCCAAAGTAGAGCACGGCGAACACCCAGGCCCACGGCGTGACGACATCCCAGATGGCGCCGGCGAGGATGAGCATCCCCACATAGAAGGGGTGCTCCAGTCGAGCCAGAAGATAAAAGATACGGTCCTTGGCGCCCTTTACGTTGGCCATCACGATGCCCGTGACCATGCACACGAACAGGGGGGACAGCTTGAAGTACTCCGCGAGACCGCCGGCAAATAGGATCATGCCGATGATGAAGACCACCAGCTCCTCCTGGGAGCAGTGGAACTGGGTGATTAGATGCAGCAGAAAACCCGTGATCAGGCCAATGGCGAGGGAGATGCCTACGGCAAGGGTTCCCGCGCCCAGATGGCTGCCGAAGGGCGAATGGGTGTGCATCAGGGCAAAGGCGATGCCCACGCCCACCAACCCCACGACAGCGTCCAGGCTCGAGATGTACTGCAGCAGCTCAACGAAAGGCGTCCGGCGAAGCTTCAGATCCCGGCTCAGCAGCGCGAGGGTCGTGACCCCCGTGCAGGACGCCGTGGCGGCCAGGACAAAGGCGCCCAGCACCTGTGGTCGTCCCCCGATGCCGAACACGTGCTCCATCAGCATCCAGCAAGGAAAAAACACCACCGCCATGGTGACCAGGGCTTGGATGACGACGATGAGGTTGTATCGCCAGGGCAGCCGCCGGAGCTTGTTGAGCTCCAGCTGAATACCAAAAATGAGCCCCATGAAGCCCAGACACAGGCTGTACAGCGGCGTAAGGGACTTGAGCGCCGGGCCGTCCAGGAGACCGATGAATTGGCCGCCCAGCGCGACTCCAACGAGAATGAACTCC
>Ga0180009_10004413_pt1 | contig 15522 bp, 18 predicted proteins | sample OS_PC_MetaG_FD_123537 | JGI IMG/M metagenome (GOLD analysis project Ga0180009, IMG submission 123537) | Groundwater microbial communities from the Aspo Hard Rock Laboratory (HRL) deep subsurface site, Sweden - OS_PC_MetaG | ecosystem: Environmental > Aquatic > Deep subsurface > Groundwater...
CGGTATATTCCTGCTGGTTGTCGCAATAAAAGATTATTCCCCTAAATTAAGGAATGTCATCGAATCGTTAACAGAACATGAAAGATTATATTTAATCACTATGGGAATAATTCATGGCGCCACCAATCTTGGTGGATCTTTGCTGACTGCAATAATTCATAACAAAACGTATGAAAAAGATGTAACCCGTGCAACAGTGGCAGCATCCTATGCGACCTTTGCTGCATTTCAAATTGCGACATTGTTTTTTTCATCCAATCTATCAAATATTCATTTTATAGAAAATGGTTTGTATTTGATTGTCGGTGTTATAGTTTTTATTCTCACAGAAACAACCATTTATATGGAAATTAACAACCAAAAATATAGTAAATATTTTGCAATATTTTTGTTTGGTTCTGGAATATTATTATGTTTTAAGTCCATATAAAAGTTCGAATCAAGGGTTGCAACAGAAGATAAGATGTTCTATTGGCGATTTTCACGGCAAGTTCGGTGGCTGGGGATGGTAAAACCAAACATTTAAAATGCAACAATATTTCTTGACAAGTTTAATTACAGACGTGTCCCATCAGTGTTTTTTATAATATTAACCCGGCAAAAGGGAACATGACTTTTTGTTAGTAAATTGCTATACAGAAGCATGGAAAAAATAGACGCACGCAAACTAAGCATCGAAGCTCAACAAGAAATTCGTTATCAGGTCATTCGTTTAAAAAACAGGGCCGGAAAAGATTGGAAATCAGCGATATTACAGGGATTCATCCTTCTACAATTTCAGGTTGGTGGAAATTGTATAAAAGTGGTGGGAAAAAAGCTCTGAAAATCAAAAAACGGGGTCCTGAAATTGGTAGTACTCGAACGCTTGTTATAGAGCAGGAAAACGAATTGCAAAAAGCAATATATGACAAATGCCCGGATCAAATGAAACTGCCCTTTGCCTTATGGACAAGAAAGGCTGTTCAGCAATTGATAGAACAATTGTGGAACATTGAGATGCCGATTCGAACTGTCGGAGAATATTTAAAACGATGGGGTTTCACGCCTCAAAGACCTTTGCGTAGGGCATATAAGCAAAATCCAAAAGCAGTAAAAAACTGGTTGGATAATGAATATCCAGCTATCGCTAATCGAGCGATTGGAGAGAATGCTCAGATTCAATGGGGAGATGAGACCGGCCTTTGCAATGATACTTATCATGGTCGCAGCTATTCCCCTCACGGTGTAACTCCAGCAATCAAAATCCATCCAAAGTGCAAAGGGGTTAATCTGATATCTACAGTCACAAATCAGGGTAAAGTTCGCTTTATGGTCTATGATGACAAAATGAACTCTCAAACATTGATCAAATTCATGGGGAGGCTGATCAAAGATTCAAAGAAGAAAATCTTCTTAATTTTGGATAACTTGAAAGTTCACCATAGCCATATGGTGAAGGATTGGCTAAAAGAGCACAGAACCCAAATTGAAGTATTTTATCTTCCTGCTTATTCACCCGAATTAAATCCAGATGAATATCTGAATTGTGATTTAAAGGTTGGTGTTCATTCAGGAGTTCCTGCAAGGACAAAGGACCAGTTAAAGCATAAGGCCATATCTCATTTAAGAAAACTTCAAAAATTGCCAGGCAGAATTAAAAGATATTTTAGACATCCAAAAATTACTTATGCAAAGGCGACTATTTGATTGCCGGATTAATAAGAACCACATTAAAAAATGAAACCAATCAAAAAAGGCTTTCAAGCAAAATTGCTGAAAGCCTTTGTCTTTTAAGTGGCTGGGTGATAAGGATTTGAACCTTAATTGACGGAGTCAGAGTCCGTAGTCCTGCCGTTGGACGATCACCCAGCAAAATATTGGTTGGCTTATATAATAAGATGGGTTTTTAGTCAAGAATTATCTTGGATCAGGGTTTGTTAAACACAGGTGGAATATGGTATATAAGACAACAGGTGTATTTGTTTTTCCATAATATATTATAGATGGGAGGAAAAGATGGCCGTTACTGTATTGATAAAAAGAAAGGTCTCGCCTGGAAAAGAAATCCTTCTGGAAGAGTTATACCGGGAAATGAGAAGCGCTGCGTTAAACGAGAAAGGCTATATCGGGGCTGAAACTTTAAAACGGGTAGATGTGCCGGGAGAAATGCTTATCATCAGCAAATGGCAGGAGATTGATGACTGGTCAAAATGGCTTGTCAGTAAAAAAAGAATGGCCTATCAGGAACGGATTGATTCTCTTACCAGCCCTGAAACAAAATTTGAGATTTATACCCATTAATTCAGGGGAAACAGATTGCACAAAGATCTTAAGGAGATTGAAGAAAAATTAACAAAACTGTCCTGTTTTGCGGTGGCGTTTTCAGGTGGTGTTGACAGTTCGTTTCTTCTGGCAGTGGCAAAAAAAGTGAATCCAAAAAAATTGCTGGCCATTACCGTCTCTTCAAAGTTTGTACCAGAAAGGGAAATTGAGTTTGCAACTCAAATGGCCCGGTCAATAGGGGTTGAGCATATCTGTATAGATATGGATATCCTTGGAAATGAAGCGGTTGTCAGCAATACAGCCCTGCGGTGTTATCATTGTAAAAAGCAAACCTTTTCTTTGGTAAAACAGGCAGCCCAAAATTTTGGCATTACTGTTCTGCTTCATGCAGTCAATCTGGATGATTTAAAAGATTATCGGCCGGGCTTAAAGGCGGCACAAGAGCTTGGTTTCCTGTCTCCCCTTGTAGAGGCAGGATTTACCAAAGCAGATATCCGGCGGCTTTCAAGGCAGCTTGACCTTGAAACCTGGAATAAGCATTCACAATCTTGTCTGGCAACACGGATTCCATATAATGAAAAAATAACTGCCGAGGATCTGTTGATGGTGGATAAGGCGGAAGCGTTATTGCAGGGCATGGGATTTGCGCAAGTCAGGGTGAGATGTCATGGGAATATGGCCAGGATTGAAGTTGAACCGGATCGGATCAACAAAATCTTAAATATGGATATTCGTCAGAAAATTTCAACTGCGTTTGTCAAGATTGGATTTGAGCATACCAGTATTGATATTGACGGGTATAAAACAGGGAAGATGAATCATGAAATATTCACAGGCTAAGCCTGGCCGGATATTTGTCATCAGGCTTGAAGACGGTGATATTGTACATGAACAAATTGAAACATTTGCAAGGCAGAATCATATACAGGCTGCATCCATGATTGTTCTGGGGGGTGCGGATGCCAAAAGCATACTGGTCACAGGACCTGAGCAGGGAAGGTCTGAACAGATCCTGCCTCGGGAGCAGATGCTCGATAATGTCCATGAGGTAGCAGGAACAGGCACACTTTTTCCCGATGAAACCGGGAACCCTGTCCTTCATATGCATATGGCTTGCGGCAGAGGGCTTTCAACTGTGACCGGATGTATCAGGAAAGGGGTAAGGGTCTGGCATGTGATGGAAATAATTGTGTATGAACTTGTGGAGTCTACCGGCATAAGGAGAAAAGATGCAGTGACGGGATTTGATCTGCTGAATCCTTGAAAACATGTGGCATCAAATATAAAAACCGCAGTCTGAAACTAAAACTTTAGACTGCGGTTTTATGTTTTATAACCAGGATGGATTATCTTTTCTGGATTTCAAGATCATTGAAAAAATATCCGATTTCAAACGCAGCGGTCTCAGGTGCATCAGAGCCATGAACAACATTTTTTTCTATGTCCGTGGCATAATCTTTTCTAATGGTCCCTTGTTCTGCTTCTTTAAAATTGGTAGCGCCCATGAGTTTTCTGTTCCTTGCAATCACGTCTTCTCCTTCAAGAATCATGACAACAATCGGTCCTGAGGTCATAAAGTCTGTCAGGCTGTTAAAAAAAGGGCGTTCTTTATGAACGGCATAAAACCCCTGAGCCTGTATTTTTGTAAGGTGAATCATTTTCATGGCGGCAATTTTGATACCATCGGTTTCAAACCGTTTGATCACTTCACCAATTACGTTTTTTGCAACCCCGTCGGGCTTAATGATTGATAATGTTCTTTCCAAAATCCAAATCCTTTCAATTGTTATTATAAAATGGTCTTGAAAACTATCATGAAAGCGTATTATAGTCAATGGTCATGCTGATGGACGAATTAAAACAAAACAATACACAGGCCGTATGGTTTCACCCCCTATGAAAATTTTAAAGATAGCCGTCACAGGATCGGCAGGATCCGGGAAAAGCCTTGTGTGCAAAAGGCTAAAAGAGATCGGCCTGGTAACGCTGGATTGTGATGTGATTGCACGCCAGGTTGTGGTGCCTGGACAACCAGCCTATAAAAAGATTGTTGAATTGTTTGGTCAAAAAGTGGTTCGAAAAGACAAGACTCTGGACAGAACAAGACTGCGAAATATCATTGTGAATGATTCCGGGCTGCGAAAAAAAATGGAAAACATCCTGCATCCTCAAATTTTAAGGGAAATGATTTTTCAGATGGAAACTGCGGTTTATACGGATAAAAAAAGAGCTGTGGCGGTTGAAGTGCCGCTGTTGTTCGAATCGGGCATGGCCCAATACTTTGATGTCACAATTGTTGTAGCGGCAAAGGATAAGGATCTTGTCAAAAGAATTTGTGACCGGGACATGGTCACAAAACAAGATGCCCAAAAGATGCTGGATCTTCAGATGCCCCAGGATGAAAAAACAGCGCGGGCAGACCATGTTATCATAAACAAGGGGACAAACGCCGAACTCTCTGAATCTGTTGACAATCTCTTTGAGAAAATCCAAAAAGAATTCTTGACAACCTGAAATTTTTGCCTTATTAATCAAATGTTACCAAAATTAATTTCAACAATCTGTCTGTCCTTTCCATATCGTTTTTGGCTTTCAGACTTCAAAAAGGTGCACTTCAAAACAACTTAAGCCTGCAAAAGAAAAACAAACAAAAATTTGGGAGAATGAATGAACCTTGTAGAATTAAATAAGATGAAGATCAGTGAGCTTTCAAAGCTTGCTAAGGAATACAAAATCCAGGGAATCGGCGGACTGAAGAAACAGGAACTGATTTTTGCCCTGCTTCAGGCAAATATTGAAGAGAGTGGCCAGATTTATGGTGAAGGCACGCTTGAAATTCTCCCCGACGGTTTTGGATTTTTACGGGCTCCGGGATACAATTATCTTCCCGGCCCGGATGATATCTACGTATCTCCTTCACAGATCAGGCGGTTTAATTTAAGAACCGGTGATACCATTTCCGGTCAGGTTCGACAACCCAAAGATTCTGAACGGTATTTTGCTTTGCTCAAAGTGGAAGCCGTTAATTTCCAGAATCCGGAACTTGCTGCGGAAACCATTCTTTTTGATAATTTAATGCCCCTGTATCCTGAGCGGAAAATGAATCTTGAGGCTGAGTCGGACAATTATTCCATGCGGGTCATTGACTTGATGTGCCCCATCGGATTCGGCCAGCGCGGATTGATTGTTTCTCCGCCAAAAGCCGGAAAGACGATGCTGCTGCAGAATATTGCCAACAGCATGATCAAGGCCCATAAAGATATTATCCCCATGATCGTTCTGATAGATGAACGCCCGGAAGAAGTGACCGATATGGCACGTTCCGTTGATGCCGAAGTTGTCAGTTCGACCTTTGATGAGCCGTCTGAACGGCACGTCCAGGTGGCGGAGATGGTCATTGAAAAAGCCAAAAGAATTGTAGAACAGGGTCATGATGTTGTGATTCTGCTTGACAGTATCACGCGGCTTGCACGGGCGTATAATTCAGTTATGCCGCCCTCGGGTAAAATCCTGTCCGGTGGGGTTGACTCCAATGCCCTTGACCGTCCCAAACGATTTTTCGGTGCGGCAAGAAACATTGAAGAAGGCGGCAGCCTGACCATTATTGCAACGGCCCTGGTTGATACGGGCAGTCGAATGGACGAGGTTATTTTCGAAGAATTTAAAGGTACGGGTAATATGGAACTTGTCCTGGATAGAAAACTTGCAGACAAAAGAATTTTTCCTGCCATTGACATGAATAAATCAGGGACAAGAAAAGAGGAACTGCTGCTTGATCCAATGGTTTTGAACCGTGTCTGGATCTTGAGAAAACTCTTGTCCAGTTTAAATCCTGTGGACAGCATGCAGTTTTTACTTGAAAAAATGCAAGGAACAAAGGATAATAAAGAGTTTCTTGATTTGATGAATTCATAAGAAGCGTTAAGAATACTAATGATTGCCTGAAATAGGGCAGGGTAAGGAGTTTTAAGACAAATGAAAAAAGACATACATCCAAAATACACACAGTCCACAGCATCCTGTGCCTGCGGTGCAACTTTTGAAGTCGGATCAACAAAAGAGAATATCAAGGTTGAAATCTGTTCCCAGTGCCATCCGTTTTTTACCGGAAAACAAAAACTGGTTGACTCGGCCGGAAGAATCGATCGTTTCAAAAAGAAATACGCTGGGTTTGACGCAACAAAACTTGTTTAGCACATTTAATTTAGGTTGCAATCAAAAAGGGGTCTTGATTATAAGAGCCCCTTTTGAGTTTTAAATTATGATAGAAAAACTAAAAAGCACTGAAGAAAGATTTGTTAAGCTTGAGCAGCTTTTAAGTGATCCGGCTGTCATCAGCGACCAGAAAAAATACCAGGAGTATTTGATAGAACATGGGGAACTCAATAAAATTGTCCCTGTGTTCAGAGAGTATGAGGCGTTTTTCGGCCAGCTCAAAGAGGCAAAAGAGCTTTTAAGGGACAGTGATCCTGACATAAGATCAATGGCCAAGGAAGAGATACCGGATCTTGAGTCAAAAATAGAAGCGATAAAGGCTCAGCTCAATATTCTTTTAATACCAAAAGATCCCAGGGATGATAAGAATGTCATCATCGAAATCCGTGCCGGAACCGGTGGAGAAGAGGCAGGCATTTTTACCGGGGACTTGTTTCGAATGTACTCAAGGTATGTTGAATCCAGAAACTGGAGCATGGAAATTATTGAGAAAACCATTTCCAGTTCGGGTGGATTTAAGGAAGTTGTGTCTCTGGTAAAGGGCAAGGGTGCATACAGCAGTTTTAAATATGAAAGCGGTACCCATCGTGTCCAGCGAGTGCCTGAAACAGAGGCCCAGGGACGAATCCACACCTCTGCTGTCACAGTGGCGGTTCTGCCCGAGGCAGAAGATATTGATATTGATATCAATCCTGCTGATTTGAAAATTGATGTGTTCAGATCTTCGGGACCTGGCGGGCAGTCTGTCAACACAACAGATTCTGCTGTCAGGATCACCCATGTTCCAACCGGTGTTACGGCCACCTGCCAGGATGAGAAATCCCAGCATAAAAACAAGGCCAAGGCCATGGGGGTTCTTAAGGCGCGTATCCTTGATGCAATGGTCAGAGAAGAGGATGGAAAGAGAGCTGCAGACAGAAAAGGGCAGGTGGGTTCCGGCGACCGAAGCGGCAGAATCAGGACATACAATTTCCCGCAAGGCAGAATGACGGACCATCGAATCGGTCTGACCCTTTATAAACTGGACAGCATCATGGAAGGCAATATCCAGGAAATAATTGATGAGCTTAAAACATACAAACAGGTACAGGCATTAAAGGAAATTGATTGATTGGACAATCAATACGATTCTTTCCTGGACAGAATCGTATTTTAAAGACAATTTAATTGACAGTCCCAGATTGACGGCTGAAATGCTGCTTTCCCATTGCCTTGGCATAAAGCGGCTTGATCTTTATCTTCAGTATGACCGTCCGCTTCAGAAAAATGAGCTATCTGATTTTAAAGCATTCATCAAAAGAAGACTTCAAAACGAGCCGGTTGCATATATCACGGGGGAAAAAGGGTTTTTTGAATCTGATTTCCATGTGACACATCATGTTCTGATCCCAAGACCGGATACAGAAACCATTGTTGAACAGGCATTAATCGTATTAAATGCCTGCCAGAAAAATCTAAAGCCTAAAACCGTTCTTGACCTGGGTACCGGTTCAGGTGCAATTATTGTTTCCTTGGCAAAGGCGTTTCCCGATCATCTGTATTTTGCAAGTGATATTTCTCTGCCGGCACTTTTGATTGCAAAAAAAAATGCGCTGAAAGTTGCCAAAGACAAGATCTGTTTTTTTATCAGCACCTGGTTTTCATCCTTAACCCCAAAACCGATATTTGATCTGATCGTTTCAAATCCGCCCTATATTCCCACTATGGATATTCAAAACCTGCAGCCTGAAATTAAAGAATTTGAGCCCATGCTTGCCCTGGATGGCGGCAGGGACGGGCTTGACTGTTTCAGGTCGATTTTAAGCCAGGCCTATCATTATCTGGTTCCCGGAGGAACACTTCTGCTTGAAATGGGGTTTGATCAGAAACAAGGAGTCGAGAATATTTTTGGGCAGTATCCCCAGTATGCGACCATAGATTTTATTAAGGATCTGGCTGGTCATAACCGGGTAGTATTAATTAAAAAAATCAATTGATTAAAATAAGTATTTTTGATATATAAATTAAGATTTTTTGCAGCATAAAAAAACTCACATTCAGGGACTTGAAGGTCAGGTGCTTTTTATTAAAGTCGAATTTCAGGAATGATCTGAGTGGTGGACAAAAACCATTAATTTAATTTGGAGAACAAATGGCTTACATTACAATTAGAGAACTTTTGGAGGCTGGTGTTCATTTCGGCCATCAGACCAAACGCTGGAACCCGAAGATGAAGAAGTATATCTTTGGCGCAAGAAATGGAATTTACATCATTGACCTGCAACAAACCGTTAAACTGTTCAGAAAAGCCCATGATTTTATCAAAGATGTGGCTGCCAATGGTCAGGATGTGCTTTTTGTAGGAACTAAAAAACAGGCCTCGGAAGCGATCTATGAAGAAGCAAACCGCGCGGAACAGTTCTATGTCCAGAATCGATGGCTCGGCGGTATGCTGACCAACTTTCAGACCATTAAGAATAACATCACCCGGTATCATTTTTTGAATTCAATTGAAAATGACGGAACCCTTGAAAATTATCCAAAAAAAGAGCAGGCACAAATGCTCAAAGAAAAAGGCAAATTAGAGTTTGCCATTGGCGGTATCAGCAATATGAAAAGACTGCCCGGCGCAATTTTTATCATTGATCCCAAAAACGAAGCCATTGCTGTAAAAGAGGGGAAAAGACTCGGGATTCCAATCGTTGCCATTGTCGATACCAACTGTGATCCCGATGATATTGATTATGTGGTTTCCGGAAATGATGATGCCATCAGATCCATCCGTTTATTTGCTTCCCGTATTGCCGATGCCTGTATTGAAGGAAGAGAGATTTATGAAGAAAAACAAAGAGCTCAATCCGATAAAGGCGAAACAGAAGAAAAAATAGACTATTCCGATGAAAAAGTGGCCATCGAACTGGTATCAGATGGTACGGACGGTCCGGTGGTTGAAAAGATTAAAAGACGAACAACACCAGTCGAAGAGACAGTTGAGACTGAGTAAAAATAAGGAGTAAAACAAGATGGTGCAAATTTCCGCAGCAATGGTAAAAGAGCTTCGCGAGGCAACAGGCTCCGGCATAATGGATTGTAAAAGAGTCCTTGCCGAAGCAGAAGGCAATTTGGATAAGGCATTTGACCTTTTGAGAAAAAAAGGTCTTGCAAAAGCCGCAAAAAGAGCAGGTCGTTCCACTTCTGAAGGCGTTATTTATTCTTATATTCATACAGGTGCCAAACTGGGCGTTCTTGTTGAGGTGAACTGTGAATCTGATTTTGTTGCCAAAACAGAAAATTTTCAGATGTTTGTTAAAAATATCGCTATGCATATTGCCGCTGCAAATCCTGCCGGCCTGAATCCTGAAGATGTAGATCCTGCAGTCATTGAGAAAGAAAAAGAGATTTACCGGGCACAAATGATAGAAGAAGGCAAGCCCGAAAACATGATCGACAAAATTGTTGATGGTAAGGTAGAGAAATTTTACAAGGACGTCTGTCTGATGAGTCAGCAGTATGTAAAAGATCCCCAGCAAACCATTACCGATGTCTTAAAAGAAACCATTGGTAAAATCGGTGAGAACATTCAGATCAAAAGATTTGTACGTTTTCAGGTAGGAGAATAAAATCTTGAACAAAGAGCCGGAATTTAAACGGGTTTTAATCAAGCTGAGCGGCGAAGCCCTGATGGGAAATCAGGGCTTTGGCATTACCCCTGAAATGATCCATTATGTTGCAGAAGAGATAGTAAAAGTTCATCGCCTTAATGTACAGATTTCCATTGTTGTCGGTGGTGGAAATATCTTCAGGGGGGTTGCAGGCAGTTCTGCCGGTATGGACAGAACATCTGCAGATAATATGGGAATGCTGGCAACTGTCATAAACAGTTTGGCCATTTGTGATGCCTTAGAAAAGCGGGATGTGCCGACAAGGGTGCAGTCCGCTATCCCCATGGACAGGATTGCAGAACCGTTTATCCGTAGAAAAGCCATCCGTCATCTTGAAAAAGGCCGGATCGTTATCTTTGCCGCAGGGACGGGAAATCCCTATTTTACAACAGATACGGCTGCAGTTTTAAGGGCTCATGAGATAAGAGCACAAATTCTGTTTAAAGCAACCCAGGTGGATGGCGTCTATGACAAAGATCCGGTGGTTCACGATGATGCCGTCATGTTTGATGAATTGTCTTATATGAGGGTTATTGAAAAACAGCTTCATGTAATGGATATGACGGCTATTTCCCTTGCAATGGAACATGATTTGCCACTGCAGGTGTTTGATCTTCACAAGGAAGACAATATTTACAAGGCGATAACGGGACACAGCATCGGTACTCGAATCTATAACAAATAGAGACCATTATTGAGGATGGATTGTTATGATAAATGAAGTGCTCCAAGAAACCAGAGAAAGAATGGGTAAATCTGAAAAGGCTTTTGAAAAAGAATTGTCAAAAGTCCGTACCGGCAGGGCATCCCAGGCCGTACTGGATGGTGTAAAAGTTGATTATTACGGCACCCAGACACCGTTGCCGCAAATGGCAACCGTATCCATTCCTGAAAGCCGTCTGATTACAGTTAAGCCATGGGATGTCAGTGTCATAAACGAAGTTGAAAAAGCCATCCTGAAAGCCAACTTGGGGATGACACCGTCCAATGATGGAAAATTGATCAGAATATCCATACCGCCGTTGACGGAAGAAAGAAGAAAAGAAATTGCAAAAAATGTAGCCAAGACCTGTGAAGACTATAAAGTAGCCGTTCGAAATATCCGCAGAGATTCAAATGAAATGCTCAAAGACCTTCAAAAGGACGGGGAAATTTCAGAGGACGATACCTTTAAGGCGCAAAAACTGGTCCAGGAAGCTACGGATGAATCCATAAAAAAGTTAGACGACATTTTTGCCAGAAAAGAAAAGGAAATTCTTGAAGTCTAACTTAATAAAGGATGTGATCCTTAATCCTTCCAGACTTCCATCCCATGTTGCCATTATCATGGATGGCAACGGCAGATGGGCAAAAAAAAGGCTGATGAATCGTGTCCTGGGACATGAGCAGGGGTCACAGACCGTTCGTTCCATTGTGACGGCTGCCAGGGAAATTGGGATAGGAACGTTAACCCTGTATGCATTTTCAACGGAAAACTGGGCACGGCCGAAATCTGAAGTAAAAGCCTTGATGATGCTGTTGAAAAAATTCATTGTGTCGGAAAGGCAAACCCTTTTAAAAAACAATATCCGCCTCAATATTATCGGTCAAAAGCACAAACTTCCCCAGGATGTTCAAAATGAAATTGATGCCACAATGGCGTTGACAATAAATAATGATGCCATGCTGTTGAATCTGGCCTTGAGCTATGGTTCAAGAGAAGAAATCACAACCGCAGTAAAAAAGATTGCAAGGAAAATAGAATCAAGGGAATTGAGTTTTGAGGATATAACCCAGGATCTTATCTCCGATCACCTTTATACAAAAGCAATGCCTGATCCGGACTTGATTATCCGCACCAGCGGGGAATATAGATTAAGTAATTTTTTGTTGTGGCAGGCAGCTTATTCTGAAATTTATATATCCGATACCTTATGGCCGGATTTTACCAAAGATGAATTTATTGAAATCTTAAAAAATTTTCAGGAAAGGGACCGACGGTTCGGTAAGGTGACATGCAGCACATCAAACGGTGGATAACCGCACTCATACTTATCCCTGTCCTTTTATGGATTCTCATTAAGGGCAGTACGCTCCTGCTCGCCGTTCTGGTGTCGGCTGCGGCCATATTTGCCATGCGCGAATATTTAAGAATTATTTTTCAAAATAATGAAAACACCCTTTCAAACACTATCAAGATCATTTCCTATACGGTTTCAATGGCGCTGATTATCGCAGCCTGCCTGGGGTCATGGGAGATCCTGTTTTTAATTCTTGCCATGAACCTGATGGCCTTATCCATTTTCGTGCTGTCCAGGTTTGCCACCAATCATGCGGTATTCGACATTATCGCAAAGCAGGTTTTAGGGGTTGTTTATATCCCGGTATCTTTATCCCTGCTGGTTTTCATCAAAGAACTTGAGGGCGGAACATTCTGGATTATCTGGCTTTTAATTGTTATTTTTGCCAATGATACCGGCGCGTTTTACAGCGGTACTTTTTTGGGTAAAACAAAGCTTTCTCCCAACATCAGCCCCAATAAAACAGTTGAAGGATCAATGGGCGGTGTGGCTGCCGCCATGATCGCAGGGTTTGTCTTCTGCCTGATTTTTTTTCATGATCTTCACCTGGCATTTCTTACCATACCAGGGTCTTTCCTGCTTGCCATTGCCGGACAAATTGGGGATTTGTTTGAATCTGCAATGAAACGGGCCTCCAGCATTAAAGATTCCGGCCGGATTCTTCCGGGACACGGCGGGATGCTGGACAGAATTGATGGATTGCTGTTAGCCGTTCCTGTCCTGTATGTCTACCTGGTGTTTGTTTTATGAAATATTTGTCGATTCTAGGATCAACCGGCTCAATCGGCAAGAGTGCTTTGGATATTGTCCGGATGTATCCGGATCGATTTCAGGTAAAGGCATTGACGGCTGCCAATAATATTGAATGCTTTACAAAACAAATTGATGAATTCAAGCCTGAACTGGTCTGTGTTTTTAATGAAGCAAAAGCCCTGGAGCTTTCCAGGGCCTTAAAAGGAACAAAACAGCCCCGAATCGTGTTTGGTGATGAAGGATACAGTGAAGCCGCTTCTTTTGAAAAATCAAATGCAGTCCTTCTTGCCATGGTGGGTGCGGCAGGCCTGAAACCGGCACTTTCAGCCATTGAGTCAAAAAAACAGGTGGCCCTTGCCAACAAGGAGACACTGGTTATGGCAGGAGACATCGTCATGGCCAAAGCCCGTGAAAACGGTGTTTCAATTCTGCCGGTAGACAGTGAACACAGTGCTGTTTTTCAATGCCTGAAGGGAAACAGAAAGAAAGATTTAAAAACTATTTTTTTAACAGCATCCGGCGGACCTTTCAGGGAAAAACCCTTTGAGGAGTTCAAGGATATCTCATTAAAAGATGCATTGAATCATCCCACCTGGGAAATGGGCCATAAAATAACGATAGACTCAGCCACCCTGATGAATAAAGGACTTGAAATCATTGAAGCGGTCCATCTGTTTGATGTCTGTCATGAACAAATCAAGGTGCTCATTCATCCCCAGAGTATTGTCCATTCCATGGTGGGGTTTAAAGACGGCAGTATCATGGCACAAATGGGACAGCCGGATATGCGGGGGGCTATTTCCTATGCGCTTTCAGGACCTGAACGGCTCGATCTGAAAATGGAGTTTCCTGATTTTGCCGCCTTAGGTTCCCTGACATTTGAAACGCCTGATACAAAAAAGTTTCCTTCCCTTTTGTTTGCATTTGAAGCCTGCAGGCAGAAAGGGACACTCCCGGCCGTAATGAATGCTGCCAATGAAGTAGCGGTTAAAGCATTTCTTGAAAAACGCATTGGGTTTATTGATATTTTCAGACTTATTTCCAGAACAATGGAGCTTCATACACGGATTGACAATCCTGATCTTTCAGGTATTATTGAAGCGGATTGTTGGGCGCGTGAAAAAGCGTTATCTCTGATATAAAAGTGAGGTTTTATGGGGCATTCTTTCATCGCATTTATTGTTGTTATTGGTATTCTTGTTTTTATCCATGAATTTGGGCACTTTGTCGCGGCACGGTTATGTGGCGTTGGTGTGGATGTCTTCTCCCTCGGGTTTGGACCCAAAATTTTAAAGAAAAAATATGGCCGTACACTGTATTGCCTGTCAGCCATACCCCTTGGCGGGTATGTAAAAATGGTGGGTGAAGAGCCGGGAACCGTCATAGATTCCGAAGAGATCAAATCCTCCTTTACGCACAAAACTTTGTTGAAAAAGAGTATTATCGTTGCAGCAGGTCCTTTTTTTAATTTTTTCCTTGCTATTTTAATTTTTTACAGTCTTTACCAGTTCTCAGGAATTTATCTGGCAAAACCGGTTGTCGGCAAGGTCATGGACGGTACACCGGCTTTAGCGGCAGGCGTTAAACCGGGTGATATCATCAGGGAAATCAACCTCAATAAAATAGAGTCTTTTGAGGATATTTCCCGGGTGGTCGGTGTCAGTAAAGGAGAACAATTAGAGATTATAGTAGAACGGGATAAAAAACTTGTCGGTATCATTCTTTCTCCTGTTCTTTCCCCTGGCAAAAATAAATTTGGCGAAGAAATTCAAAAATATGTCATTGGTATTTCAGGCAATGGGGAATCTTTTCACAAAAGTCTTAATCCCTTTCAGGCCTTTTGGCAGTCCCTTAAAGATACTTACGGGCTTGTGAAGTTAACCCTGTTGTCTGTTGTAAAAATGGTAAACGGCAGTATCTCGGCAAACAATCTTGGCGGGCCGCTGATGATTGCCCAGATGGCTGGGGAACAGGCAAAGGCAGGCGTTATGAATTTTGCCTGGTTTATTGCACTGCTTTCAGTAAATCTTGGCATCATTAATCTTTTTCCAATACCGGTATTAGACGGCGGACACCTGTTGTTTTTTGGTATTGAAGCGGTTACAGGCAAAGCAGTGGGTGACAAATTGCGTGAAAAATTGATTCAATTTGGTGCAGCCATGCTTGTGGCATTAATGGTATTTGTTTTTTATAATGATATAGCAAGAATGTTTTATGGTGGATAATATGATATCCTGTATCGAAATTGCGCTTAAAAAAGAGTTGAGGGATGCGGAAGCATCTTCTCTGATAAAAAAGGCAGCGTCCTATTTTAACATCAATATTCAAGCGGCACGATGCATCAATATCGTGACCATTGAATCCGATCTTGATCTTCACCAGCTTGAGGTTGTAAAAGATGAGATTTTTACCAATCCTGTCACCCAGATTTCAAGTTTAGCCCCCCTTGATATTGATTTTGACTTTTGCATCTGGATTGGATTCCGGCCCGGGGTAAAGGATAACCCGGGTGCGACCGCAATGGAAGCCATTAAAGACCACCTGGGGAAAACCTTTGGCTCCCATGAAGGCATCTATACGTCAAAACGATA
>Ga0180009_10004414_pt1 | contig 15521 bp, 15 predicted proteins | sample OS_PC_MetaG_FD_123537 | JGI IMG/M metagenome (GOLD analysis project Ga0180009, IMG submission 123537) | Groundwater microbial communities from the Aspo Hard Rock Laboratory (HRL) deep subsurface site, Sweden - OS_PC_MetaG | ecosystem: Environmental > Aquatic > Deep subsurface > Groundwater...
CCGGCGATTTCACCACCGAGTGGGCGGATGTTGCCGATGGGGGCCAGGTCACCGCGCTGGTGGAGCGCGTGGCTCCGCATTGCATCATCCACCTGGCCTCCCTCATTCCGCCGCACATGTATACCGACGCGGATCGTGCGCGACGGGTCAATGTGGGCGGCACCCAACACCTCCTGGCCGCGGCCGGTCGCCTCGCGAAACGCCCGCGATTTGTCATGGCCTCGAGCCACACCGTGCACGGGTACAGAAATGGCGCCCGGGACCTGCCGCCTCTGCGCGCCGACGATCCCCGCCACGGCCTCGATCTCTACACGCGCTTCAAGATCGAGTGCGAGGATCTGCTGCGGGCCAGTGGTCTGCCGTGGACCATCCTGCGTTATGGCATCGTCTTTCCGCTGCTATACTCCAAGCGGTTGGATCCGGCGGCCGTGCGGTTGAGCTTTCTGGTGCCGCTCCAGAGCCGCTCCCATGGACTGCACGCGGCTGACGCCGGCCTGGCCACGGCCCGTTGCGCCGCCGGGAGTGCCGTGGGCAAGGTGCTCATGATCGGCGGCGGTGAGGCCTGGAAGCAGCGTCAACAATACTTCCTCGAGAACATCCTGGGCGCCGTGGGCGTGGGCATGTTGCCCGAGGAGGCGTATTTGCAGCCCGACCCGGCCCGGGACGAGAGCTGGTTCTATGTGGACTGGATGGACACCTCCGAGGGCGAGGCCCTGCTGCACTATCAGCGCCACGAGCCCGCCGAGTACTTCCAATCCCTCGCGCGGTCCATGGGGCTCCTGCGCCCCTTGACCCGCTTGGCCGCGCCCCTGGTGCGGCGCAAGTTGGCGCGGCTGTCGCCCTTCTACCGCGGGGAGACCGATCGCCGGGCCCCGGGCATGGAGTTGGACGAGCGCATCCGGCGGTACGCCACCCCGTCCTGAGCGCCCCGACCTCCTTGACCCTGCCTGGCCGCCGTTGCTACCTTGGCCTCAGCGGGGCATAGAGGATCCCTTGCCCGCGCATGGAACGTAGAGATGTCGGCCGACCTCCTGGATCGAAAACGACTCGCTGAGCGCCATCTGCCAATGGTCAGAGCCCTGGCCGTGAAGCACAGGGACCAGATGCCCGACCACATGGCCCTGGAGGATCTGGTGGGGTACGGGAGCGCCGGTCTTTTGGAGGCCGCCCAGCGCTACGATCCCAGCCGAGGCATCGCCTTTTCGACCTATGCCCACTACCGCATCCGAGGCGCCATCGTCGACGGGTTGCGCGAAATGGGTGGCTTGTCCCGGGCGGTGGTGCGGCGCAACCGGGCCGCGGCCCTGGCCGATGGCTACCTGGAGAATGCCCAGGAGCGCGACGCCGGGGCGGATCCGGCCCACCGCGCCCGGGCCTCCACGGCCGACACGCTGCGGACCCTGTCTGAGCATGTCACCGGCCTGACGACCATCGTCCTTTTGTCCCTGGATGCCGAGGCCACTCCCGACCCGGCGGATCCCAAGGCCGAAGAGGCCTTGGAGCGGATGGACTACGCCTGGTTGGCGCCCCGGGTGCAGGCCGCCTTCGAAAAGCTACCCGAGCGGGAGCGGCAGCTCCTACAGGACTGCTATTACGGCGGCCTGACCATCAAGGTGGCCGGGGAGAAACAGGGCCTGTCCAAATCCTGGGCGAGCCGCATGCACGCCCGGGCCATTAAGACCCTGGGCGAGGTCCTGGCGGTCACTCCCACGCCGCCTCCCTGAGGCGCCGGCGCAGTCCCCCTGTGCTCAGACCTGCATCTGCAGGGTCTGCTTCACCGCGCCTGCCAGGCGATCCACCAGCTTGCCCAGGAGCTCAACCCGCTGGCTGTATTTGAAGGCCAGGGACTGCAGGGCCACGAGCTGGGGCATGTCAAAGTCGTGCCCGGCCAGGGCCCGTCGCACGGAGCGATCCAGGGTGCGCTCGTCCCGCCGGAGCTGGGTGACCACGTCCACGAGCTCGGATGGCAACGTGGGGCCGGCGCGGTTGCGCAGGGGGCCGCTGCCCTGATTGGAGCCCGGTCCACCCGGGGCGTCCCCCGGTGTCGTGGACGAAGGGGCCCCGGACCCCATCAAGGCGCCGAAGGTCTGGGTGACCTCGGCGGTGGGTTCCGGCTTGGGGCTGGGTGACGCGCCCATCATGCGCGCGACACAGGGGGTTATGGCGTGCATCTCTGCCTCCGATTCCTCAGCGTCTATTCTTAGGTATCGGCCCCCATGGTTTGCGGTTGCGTGTTTTTTTTGGGTCCGTCGTTCTCTAACCTGAGATCGGCCAGGATTTGGGCGACCAGGGGGTTGTCCCGCGGGAGCTGACAGGCGGCCACTGGGTCGCCGCTCCGCTCGATGCCTTCCTTGTAGTAGACCTCTACCTGATCTTGGCAGCACGCGCGCGGCCTGTCACGCCGAATGGCCGCGAGGGTGCCGCTCCGAGCGGATTTGAAGGGGTCCCGCCGGGGGCGCGATCCGGGACCACGCCCCCGAGGGGACTGGGGGGACACCGGGGACTGGAGGGACCGAGGGGACCCGAGGGCTCAGCAGCGGCAGCGTCCCGGGCGCTGTTTGCTTTTCCGCCCGCGGTGTTTGCGCCCTTTGGATCCTGTGGAACGCTGGCGCTTGAGCTTCCGGAGGGTGTTGGGGCCGTGCACCGTGAGGTGCTGCTTGGCCGTGAGGAAGGTGCGCTTGCCGATGCCTTTGACGCGCATGATGTCGCGGATGGCGTTAAAGCGCTGCGTGAGCCGGTATGCCACGATGCGCTTGGCCGTGGACCTGCCGATGCGGGGCAACAGGGCGAGCTGCTGGATATTGGCGGTGTTGAGGTTCACCTGTCCGGTGATCTTGGCCCGGCTCGCGCGCCGCTTGCGCTTGGCGTCCGCAGGGGTCGACAGGGCCACGAGGGCCGGGAGGATCAGCGCCATCAGGGCGCCGGCGAAAAGCTTGGTTCTGGTCATGAGACTGCTCCGTGTGGTAATGGGTTTATCGTTTCGTCGGCCGACACCACCCGCTGTTTGCAAAGGGAGTGCCAGCACGGCCGACCCGGACACGATTGCCGTCATGGCTCCGGGATCACAGGACAATGGCGGTTTCGGCGGACCTGGCGCCGGATCGTGATCGGGCCGTGGCCCCCGCCGGCGTCCGGATACCGTTCGCCGGCGTCCGGATATCGGACCGACCGGACACACAGGAGCGTGTACATGACCCCTGAGCAGCTGGACGAGATCTTTCGCCAGACCCTGGCCGACAAACAACTGTCCCGCGGGGAGCGCAAGGCCGTGTCCCAGATCCTCGCCGACGAGCAGCCCGATGCGAACCAACTGGCCGTGTTCCGGCACCAGGCTTTTGCAGTGGCCCGGGACCACCTGCACGATCCCCGGGACCGTGAGGTTTCCCAGTGGCTAGAAGATGTGCTCAAGCTCCTGCTGCCGCCCACTGACGCCATGGCCGTGGCCGAGGCCCGGTTCAGTCCGGGCCAGGACTGCGTGCGCCGGGTCATCAGCCTCTTTGAGCACGCCCTAAAATGCGCCGACGTCTGCGTTTTTACCATCACTGACGACCAGATCGCGGACGCCATAATCGAGGCGCACCGCCGGGGCGTGGCCATCCGTGTGATCACCGACACGTTCAAGGCCCTGGATCGGGGATCGGACATCGAGCGGCTCCGCCAGGCAGGCATTGAGGTGCGGGAGGACCACTCCGAACATCACATGCACCACAAGTTTGCGGTGTTTGACGAACGGATTCTGCTCACGGGGAGCTTCAACTGGACCCGTTCGGCGACCACGTATAATCAGGAGAACATCGTCGTCACCTCCGAGCCCCGTCTGGTGCGCGCTTTTCGGGACACCTTTGCCGAGCTGTGGCAGAGGTTTAGCCAGTAAATACGGATCTTATTGTGCTTGTTCAACGAGCCGCGGTGGGGCTGCGGGGCGCGGAAAACCGGCTGCATCTATCGTTGTGTCTCGGGACGACCTTTGTTAGTGTCCCTCTGCATCTTTACCCAATAAAGGAGCCGTGCAGATGCGCAAACTCATACTGTCAGTGCTACCGATCATCATCCTCACTTTTTCCGCGGGTGGTCTCGCGGGTTGCAAAAACAAGTGGGTCAAAAGGTCTGAGGAGATCGAGAAGGCCGCCTGCGCCTGCAAGGACGCCAAGTGTGCCGCCGAGCAGCAGAAGGCGCTGAACTCGTATATCAAGGACACCACGGGCGTCAAAGTGAAGAAGGCTGACGCCGCCAAGGTGAAGAAGCTGGTGACAAAGGCGCGGGTCTGCATCAGCAAGGTGATTCTCAAAGAGAGGCTCAAGAGTCTCAAGAAGGAGAAGTAGCTCCGCCTACTTCTTGCCGCTCCCCTCGGTGGGCCCGACTGGGTCCGCGCGTCTGCTCCCCATCGTGTCCACCCCGCGGTTGAAAGTGAACCTCTCCATTGGCCAACCGGTCGTTGGACTCTTGTGTGCGGGGCGCCCGGGGGCGTTGCTAGAGCGCTCGGCGTTTGGGGTCGAGCAGGTCCTGCAGCCCGTCGCCCACGAGGTTGCAGGCCAGCACCACCAGGGCGATGGCGATGCCCGGCACCAGGGCGAGGTGATAGGTGAGCCACAAAAATGTCGTGCCCTGGCTGAGCAGGGCGCCCCAGGAATAGGCCTGCTGGGGGCCGAGGCCCAGGAAGCTGAGGCTGGCCTCGGTGAGGATGACCGCGGCGAAGGTAAAGGTGGCCTGGACCACCAGGGGGGGCAGGATATTCGGCACGATGTGCGTCGCGACGATGCGCAGGGGGCCGGCGCCCAGGCAGCGCGCGGCGAGCACGTGCTCCCGCTCCCGCGCGGTCAAGACCTGGCCCCGGGCCACCCGGGCGAAGCCCACCCACCCGTTCAGGCACAGGGCGAAGACCAGGTGCGACACGGAAGGTTCCTTGACCATGGCGGCCACCGCGAGGTTGAGCAGGATACCCGGGAAGGCGAGCAGCACGTCCACCACGCGCATAATGATCTCGTCCAGCCAGCCCCCGGCGTAGCCGGCCATGGTGCCCAGGCTTACGCCCACGGTGAAGGAGATGAGCAGCACCACGGCGGCGATCTTGCCCGAGAGACGGCACCCGTAGAGAAACTGGGAGAAGAGATCGCAGCCGTTTTCGTCCGTGCCGAACCAGTGCGCGCCGCTGGGACCGGCCAGGATGTTGTCCAGGTTCTGGGCCTCGGGGTCAAAGGGCGCCAGCAGGGGTCCAAAGAGCGCACAGAGCACAAACAGGCCCAACAGGATCGTTCCCAGGAGGGGGGCCGGACGCCGCAGGAGCTTTCGCGCCAGGTCTCTCATTTGCGCCGGATCCTCGGGTCTACCAGACCGTAGGTCAGATCCACGACCAGGTTCACCAGCACGTACAGCACTGCGACAAAGAGCACCGTGCCCTGGATCACCGGATAGTCCCGGGTGGTGATGGCGCGCATGAGCAGGGTGCCCAGGCCCGGTCGCCCAAAGACCTTCTCGGTGATGATGGCTCCGGACATGAGCGCGCCGAACTGCAGCCCCACCACGGTGATCACCGGGATCATGGCGTTGCGGAAGCCGTGTTTGAGCACCACGGTGGTGGCCGTGAGCCCCTTGGCCCGCGCGGTGCGGATGTAGTCCTCGCCCATGACCGAGAGCAGCGAGGCGCGGGTCATGCGTGAGAGCATCGCCATGAGTGCCGTACCCAGGGTGATGGCGGGAAGCACCAGGGCCGCCGGGGTGGAGGGGTCATTCGGCGCGGGTCCGGGGAACCAGGCCAGATGAATGGAGAAGGCCACCAGCAACATGGGTCCGAGCCACATGTTGGGTATTGACACCCCGAGCAGGGACGTGGTCATGGACAGGCCATCCACCCACGTGCCCGGACGCAGGGCCGAGGCGATGCCCAGGGGCAAGGCGAGCACCAGCGCGACCAGCATGGCGGCCAGGGAAAGCCACAGGGTGAAGGGGAAGGCTTCGGCGATGAGCGAGGTCACCGACCGGTCAGCGTTGCGAAAAGAGTAGCCCAGGGTGCCGTCAGCGATGGACTTCACAAAGCGCCCGAGCTGGGTGGTCAGGGGCTGGTCCAGGTGCAAGGCTTTGCGCAGGCGAGAACGCTCCGCGGCCGGGGCCATCTCCCCGAGCATGTTGTCCACGGGATCCCCGGGGATGAGGTGGATCAGGAAAAAGACCAGCAGGCACACCCCCACCAACGCCACGCAGGACGTGAGACCCCGGCGAAGCAAGTAGCGCCCCAGCCCGGTTGACATCCCCTGGACCTAACGCTTGGGCGCGCAGAAACGGGCGGTTTCGTCCGAGGGGGGCTCGTCCACGGGCAGCACCTTCTCGGCTCCTTCCACGCCCGTGGTGCGGCACTCGTAGGCGTCGCGGCAGTCTTTGCGCTTTTTGCACGTTTTCATGCACCAGCGGCGGGCGCTGGCTTTGGAGGCGCAGAACCCGCTCTGGATGCACCGCTCGTCGGGCGTGCACTGGTTGCACCAGTCCGGCTCGTCGGGGTCGGTGGGCGGAACGCAGGCGACCGTGTCTTCACGATCCGGGTCGCAGGGATGGTTCAGGAACGCCACGGGATAAAAGGCGATACAGGCCGAACCACCGGGGCAGCTCTCGGCGTTGCAGTTCTCAATGGTGCAGTAGCCGCCCGGTGAAGAGAGATCGCAGAGGCGGTCGCCCTTGGAGGAGCAGTCCACATTGAAGTCGCAGGCGTCACCGATCTTGTCTTTGCAGGAGGTCAGACCGATCCCGCTCACAGCGATGGCGATGACGAGGGCGCCGGAGAGTTGGCGGGTGGAGCGTTGGATATTCATGGGCCACATGGCAGCGGAGCATAGCCGAAGGCGCTACTCGTACTCAAGGCCTGACTTTCGAGGGGGGAAGGGGGTTGCCTCAGAGCGCAGTCCTCACGGACGTTTGCACTGGCATTTGAAGTTGCGGATCAGGTTTTTGAGCTCCTTCACCCGCTGTTGCAGGGCCGTGAGCCGCTTGAGGATGGCGCTTCGGGTCACCGTGCCGTGAACCGGTGCGGGGCGCGGGTGATGACGCGGTTCGACGTGGGTGGGTGCGGTGTGCGGACGGGCCGTGAGCAACACCCGCGCCATCATCCAGCCGCCGTTGCGGATGATGTCGATCTTGAGGCGCGTGCCCACCCGGGCCCGGCTTACCCGGCGGATGACGTCGCTGGGTTTGTACACGTATTTGCCGCTCAGCCGCATGATCACGTCACCGGGCCGAAACCCGGCCTTAAAGGCAGGGGTATGTCGCAGCACGGTCTGAATGAGCACACCGCCGTAGCGGGGCACCTTCTTTTGCCGGCGATCCAGAGGCGTCAGGCGGGCCAGGGCCACGCCGAGGTAGGCCTTGGAGGCCGGCCCCCGGTCGGTGGGCGCCGCCTGGGCGGGAGCGGCAACGCCGACTACACACAACCCGGCCAGAATGGAAAAGAGAGGTTTCATATGGAGGCTCCTTGGCTCTGCACTGAGTCCTACAATAACGAGACTGGGGCTTTGGGCAACAAACCGTCCTCCGGTGTACGCGGTTGGGTGGCCACAGATTCCTTTGCAACTCGCGGGTTCGGGTTTAGGCTTCGGGTCCATGTGGGTGAACCTGGTCAGATTTTCGGTTCTTGGGGCGCTGGTGGCCGGTTGCTCGGACCCACCGCCGGCCTCGGACGGCTGCCCGGAGCCCCGCTCCGGGACCCGCGGGCAAACCGATCATCGGGCGGCGGACGCGCTCTGGATGATCGAGTACGGCCGGCCCGCAGATTCAGTGAGCATTCGGCGGCTGCTCTCGCACCCATCGCCCGGGGTGCGGCGTCGGGCCGCCCTGGCTGCCGGACGTGTCGGCGGTAAGGGGCTGTCCGCAGCGCTTCGCACCCAGCTCGGCGACGAGGACCCTGGCGTGCGCGGCGCCGTCGCCTGGGCGTTGGGCTTGGCCCAGGACGGTCGATCCGAAGAGCCCCTGTTGCTCCGCGTGGCCTTGGACGCTGACAAAAAGGTCCGGGTGGCGGCGTTGCGAAGCCTCGGCTTGGTGGGCGGGGCCGGCGCGGCCCGGGCCCTGCTGAAGCTGGCGGCGACCCCCGCCGCGGGACCGGTGCGGACTCAGGTCTGGATCTCTCTGGCGCTGTTGGCCCGCCGGGGCAGCAGCCTGACCCGCGCGGCTGCGCCCCTGGCTCTGACCCGCTTGGGGGAGGCGGGCATACCCGTGGCGGAACGTCGCGCCGCGGCCTACCTCCTGGCCACCCTGGTGCAGCGCTTCGCGACCGTGCGCAAGGAGTTTGGGGTCCAGCCGCGGAAGCTGCTCAATAAACGATTCGACGCGGAGTTGGACGCCGAGACCCGGGTACAGCTCGGCCGGGTGATGATCCGGCTCGGGCTGCTGTCGCCGGGCGGGCTGGCCGACTTGGCGTCCGAGGGCGGCACCCCGGGGCGGCTCGCGCTCGACGCGTTGCTGCGGAGAGACCGCGCCGAGGGCGTCGTGTTGGGGCCGTTGGTGGACAAATGGGTCGGGGCACTGCCCTCCACGACGTGCCGCACCGCGGCCCCGGTGATGTTGTGGCAGGGGCTCGGTGGTCTGGCCGCGGGACCCCACCGGCGCTGGGTAGGCGCGCGCGTCCCGGCGTGGTTGGAGGGCGTGCGGGCGGCGCTGAAAAAGGCCCCCGTGGGATCCTGCGCCGCCCACCAATTGGCGCGCCTGGCGTGCCGGGCGGCGGCCGTGGCGGATGTCGCTCTGAGGCGCGTCAAGTACCTGGAGAAATGCAGCGGCGGCGGGCTGTCCGCGGGTGAGGAGCAGGAATTTATGGCCTGGGGGCTCGCCCGGGGTGCGACCCGGCGGCCCTTCCATGGGTTGCGTCGACTCTGGGTGCAGGGCAAGGTGCGCGCCCGGGCGGCCGTGCTCACCGCGTCCGGTCGGCTGGGGGGGGACGCCGGACACGCCCTGGTTTCCCGGGGTCTCGCCTTCAAAAATCCGACGATCTTCGCCGCTGCGGCCACCGCCTGCGGCGTGCTGCTAAAAACCATTCAAACTCCTGAGACCGCCCCGGTGAGGCACAGCTGTCTGGTGGAGGCCCGTCGGCAGCTGCTCGCCCTCAAAGTGCCCCCTGTTTTTTCCGAGCTGTATCGGTGGTTGGAACTGGTGCGCCTGGTGCGGAGCATCGGTGACAACGCGGTGGTGAGCTGGCTGAAAGTGGCGGCTCGTCATTACCATCCCACCCTGCGGGAGCTCGCCCGGGCGTCCCTGGCGGCGGTGCTCGGACGGCCCCCCGAGGTCACGATCTGGTCCGAGGATCGCCGACCGTCTCCGGCCGAGCCCCTTAAGGCGTCGGCGTCGGCGTCGGTGACGCTGCGCACCGCGGCGGGGCCCATGACCCTGCGGCTTCGGCCGGACTGGGCCCCCCTGACCGCCGCGTATTTTTTGCGGCTCGTGAAAAAGGGTGAGTATCGCAGGTCCTCCTTTCATCGGGTGGTGCCGGGTTTTGTGGTCCAGGGCGGCGATCCCACGGGCACGGGCTTTGGCGGGGACGCCAGCTTTCTGCTCTCAGAGCGGAGCGGGGCTCGCTATGTGCGGGGTGTGGTGGGGCTGGCCCACGCGGGGCGGGACACTGAGTCCAGCCAGTTCTTCATCACCCTGGGTCCGGCGCCACATCTGGATGGCCACTACACCGCCTTCGCGGTGGTCACCGCGGGCCTCGAGCTCGCCGACCGGCTCCTGCCGGGGGCCCGGTTCCAGATCCTGCCTGCCGGGGAGGGTGGCGCGTCCAAGCGGCCGCACCCCGAAGCGGCACCAAAACCGGCCCCGGAAGCGGCACCAAAACCGGCCCCCAAAGCGGCACCAAAACCGTCCGTGCCCTTGCCCCGGCCCGCAAAAAAGTCGTCCGAAATGTCAGCGGCGAAGCCGGGCAGGAAGTTCCGCGCAAAGCCGGTCAACAAGTCCGAGGGCAAACCACGCCAAGGTGGCCTGCCATGAGGGTGTTGCTGGCCATCGGTGGCCTGGATCCCACGGGAGGAGCCGGCCTCCTGGCCGACGCCCGCACGGCTTGGCACCACGACATGCACCCCGCCGGGGTGGCCACGGCCCTCACGGCCCAGGGCGAGCAGGGCGTGATGTGGTCCGAGCCCGTGGATCCGCTGCGGGTGGTGGAGCAGCTCTCCGGAGTGCTTTTTGGCAGCCCTGTGGCCGCGGTGAAGGTGGGCATGCTGGGCACCACGGCCCTGGTGCAGCCCCTGGTGGCCACCCTGCGGCGCTCCACCCAGGTGCCCCTCGTGCTGGATCCGGTGCTGGCCGCCAGCTCTGGCGAATCGCTCCTGGCCGGGACGCTCGCCGACCTCGTTCCGCTCCTGCGCCTGGCCACCGTGGTGACCCCGAACCGTCCGGAGCTCGCGGCGCTCACGGGGCGGGAGCTGGTCAGCATGGCGGACGTGCAGGCCGCGGCCAAAGATCTGCGCGACGCGGGCGCCCGGGCGGTGCTCGTCAAGGGAGGTCACGCCGAGGGACCCCCGGTGGACGTGCTCTTTGACGGCATTCGCTACTACGAGTTTGCCGGGAACCGCGTTCCGGTGGAGCACGTGCGCGGCACCGGTTGCGCCCTGGCGACGGCCCTGGCCTGTCGATTGGGCATGGGCAGCCCGCTCCCCGAGGCCGTGTCGGGGGCCAAAGCCTACCTGACCCAGCGCTTAGAACAGACCTACGCCCTGGGTGGTCGCCTCCGCTACCTGCCTTGAGTCATCGCCTGAAGCCATTTTTGGATCAGGTGCTCACCCGATACAACCGACTCGAGTATCTGGGCACGGACCCGCTGTCGGCGGTGCATCGCTACGCCGATCCCCGGGACCAGGAGGTGGTGGCCTTTGTCGCGGCAGGGCTGGCCTTTGGCAACGTCAGGGCCGTACTGGCGGGCATCGATGCCGCCCTGGCACCCCTGGGGCCCCATCCGGCGCAGACGCTCGCGACGCTCCGCCTTGCCGCGGCCCGGCGGAAGGCCGCGGGCTCTTACTACCGGTGGGTGCGGGATCAGGACCTGGCAAACCTGTGGCTGCTGCTGGGCGCGGCCCTGCGGGAGGCGGGCGGGCTCGAGCCCCTCTTTGCCGCGGCCCAGCCCCAGGGAGCGCAAGACACCCTTGTCGGGGCCGCCGGACTGATCGACGCCCTGAGCGACCTTGCCCCGCGCGAGGTGGACCTGACCCGCCGGGGCACCCGGTCTTTTTTGCCGCAGGTCAGCGGCCCCGGCGCCTCCAAACGACTGCACATGTTCTTGCGTTGGATGGTGCGGCACGATGCGCTGGATCGAGGCTTGTGGACGGCAGCCCGCCCCGCCCAGCTCGTGGTGCCCCTGGACACCCACGTGGCCCGCATCGGTCGACGTTTGGGGCTCACGGCCCGCCGCACCGCCGGCCGGGCCATGGCCCTGGAGATCACCGCGGAGCTGCGCCGCTTGGACCCCGCCGACCCCGTCAAGTACGACTTCGCCCTGGCGCGCCTCGGGATCCTCGGCGCCTGCCCCAGCCGACGGGACCCCGAGCGTTGCGCCGCGTGCCCCCTGGCGCCGGCCTGTCAGGCCTGAGATCCCAGCCAAGTGACTCACCGGGCCGCGGGGCGTCGTGCCTTGCGCGGTCCCCCGATCCGTGGTTCATTACCGGTTCCAATGGTGTCGAACCTCCCCAACTACTACCGCCTTCTCGGACTCGTGCAGTCGGCCAAAGCCGAGGACATCAAGGCCGCCTATCGCCGCCTCGCCAAGGAGCTGCACCCGGACCTGAACCAGACCGCTGACGCCGCCGAGCGATTCCAGCAGGTCATGGACGCCTACGAGACCCTATCGGACCCCAAGCTGCGGCAGGCCTACGACGATGTGCTCAAGCCCGTGGTGAAAAAGGCTGCGGATATGGCGGCGAGCGCACCGGGTGTCGTCGAGGGCGTCACCAATCTCGTGGGCGGGCTCATGGACAAGTTCAACCGCCGCTGGCGTCTGGGGCAGGACCTGAAGTACACGCTTCCCCTCTCGCTGACCGAGGCGTACCTGGGCTGCGAAAAGACCGTGCGCTTCGAGGCTCCCGTGCGCTGCCCGGGCTGCAAGGGCACTGGAAAGTCCGGCGCGGCGGATTGCGGCGATTGCCAGGGGTCTGGCGTGCGGGTGGGCGAGCGCGTGTTCAAGGTCACCGTCCCGGCGGGGACGGGGGCGGGCTATCTCACACGCATCCCGGGCGGCGGCACTCCGGGTGAGCGCGGCGGCCCCGAAGGAGATCTCACCTTCATCGTGGAGGTGGCCGAGCACCCGTTTCTCGAACGCGAGGAGCAGCATCTGCGCTGCCGGGTGCCCATCCCCGTGACCACCGCCCTGGCGGGAGGCCACGTGGAGGTGCCCACCCTGGATGGCAGCACGTCGGTCCGGGTGCCTGCGGGCGTGCAAAATGGTCAGGTGCTGCGCCTCGAAGGCCGCGGCATCCCTACGCCCAAGGGGCCCCCTGGGGACCTGTTCATCACCTTGGAGCTGGAGCTGCCCGAGAAGCTGCCCGAAACCGTACGCCAGCTCCTGCTCGAGGCCGAGCGCCAGGCCCCGCCCGATGCCTACCCTCGCATTGCCGCCTACAAAAAGCGGTTGCGCGAGCTGGTCCAAGAATAAATGCAAAGCGACACGCCTCCCCATGCGCCCAGCGGGCACCACCAGAACCCGTACCAGGACGACCGGCCCCTGCACCCGGGCCAGGGCCCCCAAGAGGAGCCGCTGGAGTTCGTGTCCCTGCGCCCGCCGAGCAAGGACAACTACCTGCTGCACTTCGCGCTCTTTGTGGCGACCATCATCACCACCACCCACGCCGGGCTCATGTACGTGTCCACGGGCGGGCCCTCCATCTGGATCGGCATCATCGATCTCGGTCCGGACGTGCCCCTGCCGCTGCTCTTTGAGCCCTACACGGGTTTTGATCCCGGGGGCATCGCCTTGTTCGAGCCCTGGCGTGGCCTCTACTTCTCCGCCACGCTCATGTTCATCCTGCTGTGCCACGAGATGGGGCACTACGTCGCCGCGCGCATCCACAAGGTGGACGTGTCGCTGCCCTACTTCATCCCGCTGCCCTTTTTGGGGCTGGGCACCTTCGGCGCGGTCATCTCCATGCGCGAGAAGATCAAGAACCGGAACGCGCTCATGGACATCGGCGCGGCGGGGCCCCTGGCGGGCCTGGTGGTCACGGTCCCGCTGCTGATTTACGGCTTGTGGTTGTCCGATGTCAACGTCGTGCCCCTGGGATCTCAATCCATGTCCGAGGGCAACTCCATCTTCTATCTGGGGCTCAAGTACCTGGTGAAAGGGGAGCTGCTCCCCTGGGGCGGGCGGGACGTGTTTTTGCACCCCATCGCCTGGGCGGCCTGGTGTGGCCTGTTGGTCACCATGATCAATCTCATCCCCGTGTGGCAGCTCGACGGCGGCCACGTGGCCTTTGCCTACTTCGGCTCCCGCTACGAGTGGGCGTCGCGGTGGTTCCACAAAGTGCTACCCGCCGTGGGCCTGAGCGTGGTCGTCTACGTGTTCATCACCTCGCTGTACTCCGTGGCCCCCGTGGCCTCCGGCGTGCCCCCCCTGTGGCTGAACACCTGGACTGACGCGCTCACCAATGCCGTGAGCGCCGGGCTCCCGTGGTTCATCTGGCCCGCCCTGTTGCTGTTCATGCTCCGTCGTTCCGGCGGCCGGTACCATCCCCCGGTGGACGCAGAGCCCCTCTCCCGCGGCCGCCGCGCTGTGGGCCTGCTCGTGATGATCCTCTTTGTCCTGATCTTCATGCCCATCCCCCTGCGCGTGGGCTGAGCGGTCTGCCGGGACTACGGGGTCAGCGGATGGTCGATGCGCTCCGGCAGATACTCCTCGACGACCGTGCCGGCCGGGGCGTCCAGGGAGCGCAGGGTCTCGAGAATCAGCCGCAGCCCTCGCTCGCGGTCCGTCACCACGACGTCAATTCCGCAGAACTCGACGGTGATGCCTTCGGCGACCTGTGAGCCCCCGCCGGTAGTCTCTCCGAGATCGTGAGCGGTCAGCGCCGCGTCGAGCGGTTCCTCAAACCTCTCGCCCCGCTCATCCGGCCGAATGTCGCCGGGGATCTTGATATAGAAAAAGTGGTCGCCATCATTGGCGGCAACCCGGGCAAACCCCATCATCACCGCTTCGCGCCCATCTTGTTCTGGTTGCGTTCCTGTTCCCATCCTCAGGCAGTGTCTATTCGACCGGGGACCGAAGTCAATCTCTCAGGTGTCGCCCATCTGTTCCCACGGAGGGTGGTGTTGCCCTGGCGGGAATTCCGGGCGTGAAGGGCTTTGAGCTTCATGCCCGTCCCGGCCCAAAAGTGCTGCCCCCCTTTCATTCCGCTTGACCGGTGGGTGTGAAACCCCTATACAGGGCGATCAGGACGAGCGCTATTTCGCGCTGCTGGGTGTCATGGACGCAGTCCAGATTGCCGTCTCGCCCCGGGGTGAGACGGCGGGGAGTGAGGAAGGGAATAGCGCGGCTGACACCGGGTCGGCACGCGAAGAACCCGACCCCATTGCTTGGACGGCGACTTTCCGAGATCCCGACCACACCAACCCACCACAACTGTTCGATGAGGGACCGTCGAGGTATCGCCGCGGGCGCGCCTCTGGCCGGGACCCAGGAGCAATGAACACCATGGACTATCAGACCAGGATCCGGTCCGCCCAGGAACTCCTGTGGCAGGACGACGACGACGAACCTCCGAGTATTGGGGCGTCTGCCGCCGCGACCCACACCATGGCGCCGCCTGAGCCGGCGCTCGAAGCAGTGGAACCCTCCGGCCTCGATGCGCGCCGCCGCCGCGCGCCCCGCCCCCCCCGAAACCCCCGCACCCGCGCCTTCCGCCGCGCCTTCTACCCCACGGTCACCGACCGCGACTGGAACGATTGGCACTGGCAGCTCCGCAACCGCGTCGAGCGCCTGGAGGACCTTCAACGGGTCCTACGCCTCTCTCCGGACGAGATCGCCGCGCTGGCCGGCCATGCTGGCGCGCTGCCCGCGTCCATCACGCCCTACTACCTGAGCCTCCTGGACCGCAACGATCCCGCGCAGCCCCTGCGCCGCACCGCGGTGCCCTCCGTGGCCGAGTGCCGGGTGGGCCCGGGAGAGGCGGACGACCCCCTTGGCGAGGAGGACGACAGCCCGGTGCCGGGCCTGGTGCACCGCTACCCCGACCGCGTGCTCCTGCTGGTGCACGACCGCTGCGCCATGTACTGCCGCTACTGCACCCGGTCGCGGGTGGTGGGCCACGGCGAGCTCCGGCCTGACCCGGACCGCCTGCTGCGGGCGGTGGACTACATTCGGCGGACCCCGGCCGTGCGGGACGTGCTTTTGTCCGGCGGCGACCCCCTGCTGCTGCCGGACCAAGTCCTGGACTGGCTCCTTGGCGAGCTTCGCGCCATCCCCCATGTGGAGATTGTGCGCATCGGCACCAAGGTGCCGGCGGTGCTGCCCCAGCGCGTGACCCCGGCCCTGGTGCGCACCCTTCGACGCCACCACCCCCTGTGGATGAGCCTGC
>Ga0180009_10004415_pt1 | contig 15521 bp, 16 predicted proteins | sample OS_PC_MetaG_FD_123537 | JGI IMG/M metagenome (GOLD analysis project Ga0180009, IMG submission 123537) | Groundwater microbial communities from the Aspo Hard Rock Laboratory (HRL) deep subsurface site, Sweden - OS_PC_MetaG | ecosystem: Environmental > Aquatic > Deep subsurface > Groundwater...
ATCTTCACCTGCTCCTTGGCCTGCGCGTACACAACCGAATTCTGCTTGCGAAAGATCGGCTGCACGCCGGTGAGCGTGAGGCCGTTGGAATCGAAATCGGCGTCGCCGCCGGGCAGGCTGGAGTCCACGCTGTTGTAGCGCACGTTGGCGCCCAGGTTGACGTTGGGCAGCAGCCCGGCACGGCCCTGCACCGCTTTTTCCTTGCCCGCCTCATACGCGGCGCGGGCGGCGGCGAATTGCGCGTCGTAGGCCAGCGCGTCGCGGTAGACGTCGGTCAGGTTGGTGGCGTGGGCAGTGGGGGCCAACGCCAGGGTCAGGGCGAGTAACAGGGGCTTGAGCTGCATGTTGGATCCAGTTCTTGTAGCGGTTCAGTAGCGCGGCATGGCCGGTTCGACTTCGTCTGCCCAGGCGGCCACGCCGCCCGACAGGTTGATGACATTGCCGAAGCCCAGGCTTTCAAGATAGCGTGCCGCGTGATAACTGCGAACGCCATGATGGCAGATGACCACGGTTTCGGCGTCCTTGTTCAATTCGGCCTGGCGCTCGGGTAGCTCGCGCATCGGGATCAGCACCGTGCCGGGCAGGCGGCACAGGTTCCATTCCCACGGCTCGCGCACGTCGAGCAGCACGGGCGCGTGCCCAGCCTGCAGGTGGGCGGCGAGTTCGGCGGGACGAAACTGGCGCATCAGGCAGACACTCAGAAAACGAATGCGGCGGGGTGCGGCGCGTTGAGCAGCGGCGCCACGCAGGTCTCGAACAACGTCACGCTGCGATAGGCGCCGGGCGCCGTGCAGGTGATGAGCTGCGCGTCCATCACGGGCGCCTCGCCGGTGATGGCGAACAGGCGGCCGCCGAGCTTGAGGTGGCGCAGCAGCGCGTCCGACAGCAGCGGCGTCGAACCGGTCAGCACGATGACGTCGAAGCCGGCATCGTCGGCCCAGTCGGTGGCAGCATCGCCGGTATGCAGCACCACATTGTCGAAGCCGTGCGCGCGCAGCTTCTGCGTCGCCGTGGTGGTGAATTCAGGCAGGATGTCGACCGACACTACGCCGGCGGCGCGGGAGGCCAGCAGCGCGGTGAGGTAGCCACTGCCGGTGCCGATTTCCAGCACGCGGTCGGTGGGGCGGATGTCGAGCTCCTGCACCACGCGCGCTTCCAGCTTGGGCGTCCACATGGCCTGGCCGTGACCGAGCGGGATTTCCATGTCGACAAAGGCCAGCGCGCGGTGCGCCTGCGGCACGTAGTCTTCGCGACGCACCTTGAACAGCAGATCAAGCACCTCCTGATCCAACACGTCCCAGGGGCGGATCTGCTGTTCCACCATGTTGTAGCGCGCTTGCTCGATGTCCATGCGGTACCCTTGAATATCAATAAGTTAGATGGGGGCTTGCCTTGCAATTATTCCACATTTCGGCTACCTTGGCCGCTCGCCAGGGGTCTCCGTGCGGAAGCTTTTTCCGGATGGAGTGAGACATACCCTTCGAACCTGATGCGGTTGATACCGCCGTAGGGAGGCCGGTTGGCTTCCCCTGTGGATTCAGGCAGCGAGGCCGATAGGCCTCCTCATTCATCCCAGGAGGCTGCGCCCGGCCTCCGCTGTCTTTTGCTGGAGTGCCCGCCATGAACGCCGCCATCCCCAATCAAGCCTCCAAGTTTCTCGCCGCAACGGCCCACGTCGACGAGGCCGCGGTGCACCCCCTGCCCAATTCGCGCAAGGTCTACGTGCAGGGCAGCCAGCCCGACATCCGCGTGCCGATGCGCGAAATCAGCCAGGCCGACACCCCGCTGATGTTTAGCGGCGAGGCAGGCAAAGGCGACGCCGCCCGCTCGGAGCCCAACCCGCCGATTTTCGTCTACGACTGCTCGGGCCCGTATTCCGACCCGGCGGCGCAGATCGATATCCGCAAAGGCCTGCCCGCGTTGCGCACCCGCTGGATCGAGGCGCGCGGCGACACCGAGGTGCTGGCCGACCTCTCCTCCGAATACGGCCGCCAGCAGGCTGCCAACCCCGACCTCGCCGCGATGCGCTTTCCCGATCTCGCCCGCACGCCGCGGCGCGCCAAGGCGGGCATGAACGTGACGCAGATGCACTATGCGCGCCAAGGCATCGTTACGCCGGAGATGGAGTTCATCGCGATCCGTGAGAACAACAATCGCACTGCCTATCTCGAATCGCTGAAGCAAACCGGCCCGATGGGCGAGAAGCTCGCCGCGCTGATGAACCGCCAGCATCCTGGCCAGAACTTTGGCGCGAACCTGCAGAACGAGATCACGCCCGAGTTCGTGCGCGACGAAGTTGCGCGCGGCCGCGCCATCATCCCCAACAACATCAACCATCCGGAATCCGAGCCGATGATCATCGGCCGCAATTTCTTGGTGAAGATCAACGCCAACATCGGCAACTCGGCGCTCGGATCTTCGATCCAGGAAGAAGTCGAGAAGATGACCTGGGCGATCCGCTGGGGCGGCGACACCGTGATGGACCTGTCCACCGGCAAGAACATCCACGAGACGCGCGAGTGGATCATCCGCAACTCGCCGGTGCCGATCGGTACCGTGCCGATTTATCAGGCGCTGGAAAAGGTCAACGGCAAGGCTGAAGACCTCACCTGGGAAATGTTCCGCGACACGCTGATCGAACAGGCCGAGCAGGGCGTCGACTACTTCACGATCCACGCCGGCGTGCTACTGCGCTACGTGCCGATGACTGCCAACCGCATGACCGGGATCGTTTCCCGCGGCGGCTCGATCATGGCCAAGTGGTGTCTCGCGCACCACAAGGAGAGCTTCCTCTACACCCACTTCGAGGACATCTGCGAGATCATGAAGGCCTACGACGTGGCCTTCAGTCTGGGTGATGGCCTGCGTCCCGGCTCGATCTACGATGCCAACGACGAAGCACAACTGTCCGAGCTGAAGACGCTCGGCGAGCTGACCCAGGTGGCGTGGAAGCACGACGTGCAGGTGATGATCGAGGGCCCCGGCCACGTGCCGATGCACCTGATCAAGGAGAACATGGACATTCAGCTGGAACAGTGTTCCGAAGCGCCGTTCTATACGCTCGGCCCGCTGACCACCGACATCGCCCCCGGCTACGATCACATCACCTCCGGCATCGGCGCCGCGATGATCGGCTGGTACGGCACGGCAATGCTGTGCTACGTGACGCCGAAGGAACACCTCGGCCTGCCGGACAAGGATGATGTGAAGGAAGGCATCATCACCTACAAGCTTGCCGCGCATGCGGCGGATCTGGCGAAGGGCCACCCCGGCGCGCAGATCCGTGACAACGCCTTGTCGAAGGCGCGCTTCGAATTCCGCTGGGACGACCAGTTCAACCTTGGTCTCGACCCCGACAAGGCGAAGTCCTTCCACGACGAGACCCTGCCCAAGGAGTCGGCCAAGGTCGCCCACTTCTGCTCGATGTGCGGCCCGCACTTCTGCTCGATGAAGATCACCCAGGACGTGCGCGAGTACGCGGCGAAGGAAGGCTTGAACGAAGCCGACGCACTGGCCAAGGGCATGGAGGTCAAGGCGGTGGAATTCGTGAAGCAGGGCGCGGAGGTCTACCGCAAGGTCTGAAGCCATTTTCATCCGACAAGGTACGGGGAATGTGCGTAGCGGATTTTTGAGACGGCTTGTCGGGTGTGCTGCGCTCTTGGGCGGCCTGTGGGGCGCGCTGGTGAGTGCGGCGCCGCTTTCGGTCGCCCAGGACCCGGCCTCCGCGATTGGCCTGTCGACCCGTATCCTGCAGGAAAACCAGAGCCGCCTGAGTCTGGCCGAGGCGACGGTCGCCTATCAGGCCGGACAGTTCACGCCCGGCACCAGTCCAGCGCTGAGTTTCGGCATCGGCGCGAAGCCGGTATGGATCCAGTTCGCGCTGGACAACCCGGCCGCGGCGCCGGTGCAGAAGCGACTCGCGATCGAGATTGCCTGGCTCGACCGGATCGAGCTCTATATCCGGAATCCGGACGGCAGCCTGACGATCCATCATGTCGGCGACCGGCAGCCCTATGCGCAGCGCCCGGTCGCGAGCCGCTATTTCGTGTTCGACCATGCGTTCGGGGCGGGCACGAGCGAGGTGTTTGTCCGCGTCGAGACGCCCGACCCGATGGTCGTCCCGATCCGCCTGCTGGATCCGGAAACGTCGCACGACCGGCAGATGCAGCAGGCATTCAGCTACGGCATCGTGTATGGTTTCCTGCTCGCGCTGATGGCCTACAACGCCATTCTCTATCTCAGCCTGCGCAGCACGCGCTACCTGCTCTACGCCTTGTATCTGGCGATGTTCGTGGCGATGAACGTCGCCTACACCGGCCACGGCTACGCCTGGCTGTGGCCCGATTCGCTGGCCTGGCAGCAGTGGTCCAACCCGATCCTGATGTTCCTGTATGGCACCAGCGGTCTCGTGTTCGCCATCCGCTTTCTCGATCTGCGGGTGTACTTCCCGCGGGCACGCAAGGCCGTCATCGCGTTCTGCGCGACATTCGGTGCGTTGCTGGTGGCCGCCTTCCTGCTGGACAGCCAGAAGCTGGCCCTGCTGGCGGCATTCACGTTCGCCATCCTGTTTACCGCCGTCATGCTGTTCCTGGGTGTCATCTCGGTCCGCGCGGGCCAGAAGCCAGCCAAATATTTTCTGATCGCCGCACTCGCCGGCATGGCGGGCGCGCTGCTGACGGCGCTGTCCACCTGGGGCTTCATCCCTTACAACAGCTGGACCTTCCGCGCGGTGGAAATCGGCATGCTGATCGACGCCACGCTGCTGGCGCTGGCGCTCGGCTACCAGTTTCGCGTTGGCCAGGAAGAACGCCTGCGCGCCGAGCGCCTGGCGCAGCTCGACCCGCTGACGGGGCTGAACAACCGGCGCGCCTTCTACGATAAGACCGGCGCGCTGTGGAGCCAGGCGGTACGTCATGGCCATGCCACCTCGGTCATGCTGCTCGACATCGACCGCTTCAAGCAGATCAACGACGTGCATGGCCATGCCCACGGCGACGACGTGCTGAAAGCGGTGACGCAGGTGTTGAAAACCTCGATCCGGGAGGAGGATGTGCTCGCCCGCTGGGGCGGCGAGGAGTTCATCGTGTTCCTGCCCGAAACCGGCCGGGAGGAAGGGATGGCGCTGGCAGAACGCCTGCGCACCCGGATTGCGGCCCTGCGCGTTCCGGCGGAAGCGGGAGAAACCATGCTGACGGCAAGCTTCGGCATCGCCCAGGTGGAGGGCCACCATGCCACGCTGGATGCCTTGATTGCCTCCGCCGATGAGTGCCTGTACCAGGCCAAGCAGCGGGGCCGCAACCAGGTGGCGGGCTGCGTAGCCGGACAGTGCTCCGTAAGATAGTCGACCGGGCGACGTCGAAAAGCCAAGTCCCGGCCCACGTATAATCCGCAGGCGCGCTTCGCAGGCGCGCCTTTTTTTATCACCGACACGTCGCCATGACCGACCCCACCCTGCTGCTGCATGCCCTCATCCTCGGCCTGGTCGAAGGCGTCACCGAATTCCTGCCGATCTCCAGCACCGGCCACCTGATCCTGGCGGGGCAGCTGCTCGGCTTCAACGGCGAGAAGGCCAAGGTGTTCATGATCGCCATCCAGCTGGCGGCGATTTTTGCGGTGGTGTGGGAATACCGGGCGAAGCTCGGGCACGTGGCGACGACGCTGCATTCCGATCCCCTTTCACAGCGGCTGGCGATCAACCTGATGGCGGGGTTTTTGCCGGCGGCGGTGCTGGGCTTACTGTTCTACAAGGAAATCAAGTACTACCTGTTCAACCCCATCGTGGTGGCGTCCGCGCTGGTGATCGGCGGCGTGCTGATCCTGTGGGCGGAGCGGCGCAAACACGTGATCAGCACGCCGACTGTGGACGACATCCACTGGCGCCGCGCGCTGGCAGTGGGTTTCGCGCAGGCACTGGCGATGATCCCCGGCACCTCGCGCTCGGGCGCCACCATCATCGGCGGCCTGTTCCTCGGGCTGTCCAGAAAGGCGGCGGCGGAGTTCTCGTTCTTCCTCGCCATCCCCACCATGTTCGCCGCCACGGCCTACGACCTTTACAAGAACTGGCACTTGTTCGACGTGCACGACGTGCCGCTGTTTGTGGTGGGCGGGGTGGCATCGTTCATCAGTGCCCTGATTGCGGTGCGCACGCTGATCAAGTTTGTCAGCCGTCACGACTACACGCTGTTCGCCTGGTATCGCATCGTGTTCGGTGGGGTGGTGTTGGCGACCGCCTACTTCGGGCTGATCGACTGGGGCACGCCGGCCTGACCGTCAGGCCTAGACCGCCTTGGGCGGGTGCTTGTCGAGTTTGCGCTGCAGCGTGCGGCGGTGCATTTTCAGCGCGCGTGCGGTGGCCGAGATGTTGCCGTCGTGTTCGTTCAGCACTTTCTGGATGTGTTCCCATTCCAGTCGCGCCACCGACAGGGGTTCGGGGCTGACTTCGAGCGCGGCGTCGGGCTGGTCGCGCAGCAGCGCGGCGAGGATCTCGTCGGCGTCCGCCGGTTTTGCCAGGTAATGCCGCGCGCCCAGCCGCACCGCTTCGACCGCGGTGGCGATGCTGGCGTAGCCGGTGAGCACGACGATGGCAGGCGCGGGATTGCGCGCGGCCAGTTGCTCGACGACCTTGAGTCCCGATTCGCCGGGCAGTTTGAGGTCGACCACGGCGTGGCTGGGAACGAAGGTTTCCGCCACGGCCCGCGCTTCCCCAGCGTCGTGCGCCAGCGCCACCTCGAAGCCGCGTTTCGTCATGGCGCGAGTCAGGACCGCGGCAAAATCGGCGTCGTCCTCCACGATCAATAGTTTCATCGCAGCAGCTTTCATGGTGTCGGGCTCCAGGGCAGGCGGATGCGCACGCGGGTGCCGCCGCCGTCGCGCTCGGTCAGGGTGAGGCTACCGCCGAGCCGCTCCAGCGTGGCGTGGGTGAGCGCGAGGCCCATACCCCAACCGCGCCCCGGCTTGCCGCTGAACAGCACGCGGCCGGCCTGCGCCTTCTGCGCGGGGGTGAAGCCCGGGCCGCGATCGGCGATCTCGATGACCAGCGCGTCGGCGTGCGTCTCGGCGCGGAATTCGACGGCATCGGGCGACACGTCAGCGGCGTTGTTGAGCACGTTCTGGATCGCCTGCTCGAATCCGTCGGGCGCGGTGAAGTCGCGGCTGCCTGCCGTCAGTTCGGGCGCGACCCGCGCATCCGGGCGCAATACCTGCCAGCGTTCGATCACCGTGGCGAGCCAGGCGTCGAGCGGTTGCGCGGCGGACGGCGTGTCCTGCGCGCGCGCGGCGAGCTGGGTCAGGATGCGTTTGCAGGCCTGCGCCTGCTTTTCGAGCAGCGCGCAGTCGGCGCCGATGTCGGGGTCGTTGGCGAATTCGGCGGCGAGCTCGTGCGCGGTGGTCTGGATGGTGGCCAGCGGCGTGGCCAGTTCGTGTGCCGCCAGCGCCGCCTGGGTGCCGAGCGCGACGATGCGTTCGTCACGCAGCTGCTTTTCGCGCAGCGCCGACAGCTCCTGGTCGCGCCCGCGCAACGCGGCGTGCATGCGGGTGACGAAGAAGGCGATCAGCGCCGCGCTGATCAGGAAGTTGAACCACATGCCGCCCAGGTGCATGCCGTAGGCGGCCACCGGGTCGGCGATCGCCAGCGGTTGGTAGTAGAACAGCAGCAGCGCGTAATAGCCGCCCGCCACCGCCGCCAGCAGCCACACCCAGCGCGGGCGCAGGCTGATGGCGGCGATGATGATGGGCACCAGCATCAGCGAGACGAAGGGATTGGTCGCGCCGCCGCTGAAGAACACCAGCACCGCGAATGCCGTCAGGTCGGCCAGCAGGTGCGCGAGAAATTCCATCTGCGTGGCCGGCACATCGAGCCGCAGCCGCCACGCGGTGGACAGCGAGAACAGCGCCATCAGCACCAGCACCGAGGCCATCGGAAACAACGGCATGCGCACGCCCAGACCCCAGTGCAACCAGACGATGCCGGCCGCCCAGCCGGCAATCAGCGACACGCGCACCGCCAGCAGCCGCCCCAGCAGGGCGCGGGCGGGCAGGGTGGACAGCAGCGTGGAAGCGGGCGCGGACGACATGGCGGCATTGTAATGCGCGCGCCGGTGCGGACTGCGGGCTGCGACAATTTGTCCAATTGTGCGCCGAATGTGGAGTGCCTACAGTGGGGACACGCGTCATCGCGTACCTCACGCTCATTCCCGCCAACCGGCGGGTTTTTTTTTGCCCCGCGGGATGCTAGAACTGGACGCTCACCGCAGCATGGTACGAGCGGCCGGGGCCGGGAACGGCGATGCCCCAGGGAATCCCGTTGATCGACATCGTCATGCCCTGGCCGACATAGGCGCCGCCCAGCGGCAGTGCGTAGCCGGTGTCGAACAGGTTGTCGATCCCGACGTCCAGACGAACCCGCTTCCATGCGTAGCTGCTGCGCAGATTAATGAGGCTGTAGCCCGCGGTCTCGATCTCGTTGCGGACATCCGAGACGTCGTTCTTCGCCGCGACGAACTGCCCTTCCAGCGTGTTGGTCAGGCGCCCGCGTTTTTGCGTCAGCGCCAGCTTCGCGTTCAAGGGCAGGATGTTGTAGAGGTTATCGCCCGTGTCCCGGTTTTCGCCGCGGGTGTAACTCATCACGCCGCTCAAGGTGAAGTCGCCATACACGGGCGAGCGGGCGGCCAGGAAATGGCCTGAGAGATCCACGCCGTACAGACGTGCGGACTGGTTGACGAACTTGAGCACGTTGAATTGATCGTCAGGGCAGCTGGCCCCATTGCAGACGGCGTCGATGTAGTCCCTGACATGCGTGATGTACGGCGCGATCCGTACGCTCCAGGTCTTTTTCCGGGCATCGTGCCAGTCGGCGGCGAAGCTCAGCGTATGGGCCACCTCCGGTTTCAGATTGGTGTCGCCCACATAGCCGTTGCCGTCGCCGACAAAGTTGTTCATGATTGCCGCCATGGGCCAGGTGGACCAGGTGTAGCGCTCGTAGAGGTTGGGCGAGCGGGTCTTCTGCGCGATGCCAGCTTCATAGGTCTGCGTGGCATCGGGCTCATAGCGCAGCAGCGCGGTGAGGTCCCAGTTATGGTCGGTCTGGCTGCGATCCTGGGCGTTGAAGGCGGACGCATCGGCAATCTGGTTGCCCATGCACATGCCGCTGGTGCAGTACCCCATCACATCGCCAGCATCCGTCTTGACCGTCTCATGGCGCAGGCCAAGGAGGCTTGTCCACTGCGGATTGAGCTGGGCTTCCCATTCCCCGAACAGCGCGTAGCGGTCGCGCTGGCCATCGCTGATGTTCCAGAAGGTCCCCGGAGACATGCCCCCTGTCCCCGACGGCGGCCACCAGTCGTCCAGTCGATAGCCCTGATATTCGCCGCCGACCCGCAGGGTATCGCGCCCGGAAAGCAGGACCTCGGCGTTGACCGCGAGGCCGTGGGTTTTCCCCTCGGTGTACATCGGCATGCCGGGCGCAGTGCTGTACTGGAACTGCTTGTCATCGCCGAAATCCATCTGGTGCTCGGTGTGCTCGCGGTAGGCGCGCGCTTTCAGGGTGCCCCATTGATACTGCCCGGTGTAGCCCAGGGTGACCTGGGTACTGGTGTTGTCGGTCAGGTCCATGCGCTGGTTGGGGAAATTCTCGTACGGGATGTGCTGATACCCCAGCTTGAGGTCGAACAGATGATGCTCGTTGCGCAAGGCCAGGCCGAGCGCGTGGTTGATCGATTTGTAGGCGGTGGACCCGACCTCGTCGAGCGGCAGCGTATGTCCGGGCCGGCCGGTCGCAGTCGTCGTCTTGAAGTTGTCGCCCGCCGTGTAGTTGTCCGACTGTGCCGTCGAGCCGGTATAGGTCAGGCTCAGGTTTTCGCCGGCAAGCATCGCGGCAAGACGGGCCCCCATCGCATTGCCGTTGCTGCGGTAGAAGGTGCCGAATTCGCCCTGAGTCAGGCCGCCTTCGCCGGTCTTCGCGAATTGCGGCTGGGCCGAATCCACGAGGATGGTGCCGCCGATGCTGTCGCCGCCGACGCTGACGGGCGTGATGCCGGCATAGACCGTGATGCGGTCGACCCGGGTGGGATCGATGTAGGACAGCGCCGGATTCATGTGGTTGGGACAGGACGCGATCAGGTCCATACCGTCGACCTTGATGCGCAGACGGTCGTCGGCGAGGCCGCGGATCGACGGCAGGCTGGAAACGCCCCCGGCGCCGATGAGGCTGATGCCGGGCAGGTCACGCAGCAGGCGGGCCGTGTCGCTGGTGGCGGCGCGCATTGGCCCCAGCGTTGCGGCATCCAGGGTGATGCGGTTGAGTTCGCTGCCTTCCGGCTCCGCTGTGCCGACGACGACGACGGCGGGCAGAGGCATCTCAGTTGAATCAGCGAGCATGCTGTCTTGTGCGCTTGCAGGGGCCGACCAGGCCGACAGAGCAAGCGAGACCGCGAGGGCAAGGGGTTTTTTCGCGCAGGCCATGGTGTTTCTGGGTATTGTTGTGAGCGGCGCAAGTCTAGGCGGCCTGCCGTCGCGCGAGAATGTGGCAAATTGCCGCAAGCCTTGCCAGATTGCGCGCTGCGACCATTTGCCACATCGCATTCCGCGCGATAATCCCCTATCGTTGCGTGTGGTCAGCAAGCATGCCGTGCGTGTGGTCAGCAAGCATGCCGTGCGTGTCGCCCTGCCGGCGCAGTCTTCCGTAAAAAATGGAGCAAAGATGAAACTGAATCTGTGGATGTTTTCCGTCATCGCCGCCCTGGCCGCACAATCGGCGTGGGCTGCCAATATCAGCGTGAGCGACGCCTGGGCGCGCGCGACCATGCCGGGCCAGAAGGTCAGCGGCGCCTACATGCGGATTCAGTCGGATGTCGATGCGAAGCTGATTGGCGCATCCAGCCCAGCGGTGCCGCGGGTGGAGGTGCACGAAATGAAAATGGACGGCGACATCATGCGCATGCGCGAGGTCACGGCGATCGAGCTGCCGAAAGGCCAGGCCGTTGCGCTCGAGCCCGGCGGCTATCACATCATGCTGATGAATTTGCCGAAGCCGATTGCGGCCGGCGATCTGATTCCGCTGAGCTTGACGATCGAGTCAGGCGGCAAGCGGCAGACGGTGGAGGTGAAGGCCGAGGCGCGCGCGCCCAATCAGCCCATGCAGCACCTCCATCATCACTGAGCAACGCGGTTTCAAGCAGGGCGCACCGCGCCCAGGATCGCACCGCGCGTGCGCAAGTCGTCGAGCAGGGCGCCGCCGGCCTGCAGGATCAGCGCCGGGTCGGGATGGCGGCTTTCGGCCGCGATCTGTTCCAGCGCGGCGCGGCCGGTCAGCGTGCCCGGTTCCAGTAGCGTCAGCAGACGCGCAGTAAACGCATTGATCTCGCTGAACTGAACAGTATCCCCGGCGTCGCGGAACACCAGCAGATGCGTTTTTGCCGGCAGCACCTTGCGGCGCGGCGCGATGCGATGCACCGGCCAGTCGTAGCGCAGGTTGGCCAGCACCGGATTCAACAGCGGCACGCCATCGAGCAGATCACCCGCCTGGTTGAACGCGCGGTCCGCGCTGCGGGTCGACACCGACTGCACCAGTTCGATCCACTCGTAATGTGCCAGCGCCAGCAGGTAGGGCGGCATGTCATCGGACGCGGTCCATTCGTTCTGCAGGAACTGGATGAATTCGTCCGGGATCTGGCGAAAGTAGGGCGTGTGGCTGCGGTGGGTGCTGAAAAACGCGCGCACCAGCCGCGTCCATTTGCGCGCCCCCAGCATCTGCCGCAGCACCGGAAAGCAGCTCAGCAAAAAGCCCTCGATGTTGTTGTACAACAGGCCGTTGTAGATGTTCATCCGCCGCGCTTCGACGCCGGCCGGGCGCGGGTGCACCTTCGGGTCGCGGATGTGCGCGGTGAAGGCGAACTGGTAGCGCTGGAATTCAGGAAGCGCGGACATTCTGTTCATCGTGTGCGTGTGCGGCCTGGATGCGCGCGATCTGCTCGACCTCGCGGGTGAGCTCGTCCAGCGGCGGAATGTTGAAGTCGCGCTCCAGCAGCGTCGGCGCGACGCCGTGGATGCGGTAGGTCTGGTCGAGCAATGCCCACACCGGATCGATCACGTCGGCGCCGTGGGTGTCGACCAGCAGGTCCGGCGCCTCGACGTAATGCCCGGCCACGTGCAGGTAGACGATGCGCTCGGTCGGCAACGCGCGGATGAAATCGAGCGGATCGTAGCGGTGGTTCACGCTGTTGACGTAGACGTTGTTGACGTCCAGATGCAGGTCGCAGCCGGCTTCGTCGAGCACGGCGCGAATGAAGGCGAGCTCGTCCATTTCGGCAATCGGCGCGGCCGTGTAGGTCGACGCATTTTCGATCGCGATGCGGCGCTCGAGGATGTCCTGCGCGCGGCGGATGCGGCGAGCGACGTGTTTGACCGCCTCTTCGGTGAAGGGAATCGGCAGCAGGTCGTACAGGTGCCCGTCGTCCGAGCAGTACGACAGGTGTTCGGTATAGAGCTGGATGCCGTGGGCATCCATGAATTGCCGCGTCTTCGTCAGCAGCATTTCGTCGAGCGGCGATGGACCACCAAGCGACAGCGACAGGCCGTGGCAGACGAAGGGATAACGTTCGGTGAAGCCGCGCAGGTCGCGGCCATGGGCGCCGCCCATGTCGATCCAGTTTTCCGGAGCGATCTCGAAAAAATCGATGGCGTCGGGAACCCGGGTTTTCAGCGCGGGGATGAGTTCGCGCCGAAACCCGAGCCCCGCGCCGGACAGGCGCAGGGAGGTCATCAGGCTGGCCGCTGCTTACTTGGCGACAGGCTTCTTGGTGGCACCGCACTTGCCTTCACCGCATTTGCCTTCAGGCATTTTCTTGTCGGTGGGCTTCATCTCGGTGGACTTGGCGTCCTTCTTGGCACCGCACTTGCCTTCGCCGCATTTGCCTTCAGGCATTTTCTTGTCGGTGGGCTTCATCTCGCCGTGGTTGTCGGCGACCTGGTAGCCCGAGGACAGACCGGTCAGGGCGAAAGGATTCTCGGCAGCCGCGGCGATGGGGGCGGCGGCCATGCTGGCGATGAAAGCGGAGCCCACAGCAGTGGCGATCAGGGTTTTCTTGGACATGGTATTTCTCTCCTAAACAATATTTAACGAAGGACAAAATTTCCGGACGATTCCGGTGTGTTGCAAAAGGCTCACGAGCCGAGCTTTTTCTGCAATTCGCTTGCGATGCGCTGCCGGGCATCGGGTGCCAGCCCGGCAGCGTCATCGGTGGCCGCTGTTTCAGCGCGAAACAGACGACGCATTTCCTGCAGTTGCTGGTTGAAGCGGGTGCAGTTTGCGCAAATCGCCAAGTGCAGGCGCAATGCCATGCGGCTGGAAAGCGGCAGCCGTTCGTCCATGGCGCGCGAGGCCAGTTCCGTTGCCTCCCTGCATGTCGTCATCCATTTCATGCGGCACCTACTTTCGAAAACCCGTTCAACTCAAGGCATTGCCGCATGAACAATCGTGCGCGATGCAGGAGTACCCAGCAGTTCGTCGGCGTGATATTCAATTCCTTACAGATTTCTTCGGTTTCCATGCCGGCCACCTCGCGCAGGCTGAACACCTGGGCCATGACCGGCTTCAGGCGGTCGGCGCACTCGTCCAGCACGCGTCGCAACTGGCCCAGTTCCGCCTCGGCGTGCGGATTGCCCCAGGGGTGCAGCGGTTCGGCCCAGTGGCCGTCCTGCCTGAACAGCAGGTCGATCGCCTCTTCGCCATCGCTGTCGCGCGGGATTTCCACCTCGCGCACATTGCGGCGGATCAGGTCGACGATCTTGTGCTTGAGGATGCCGGTCAGCCAGGTGCGCGGGCTGGCATCGCCGGCGTAGCGGGCCTGGGCGGACAGCGCCGCCAGCAGGGTTTCCTGTACCGCGTCCTCGGCCAGCTCGTCCGAATGCAGCTGGCGGCGCGCCACCCGAAACAGGTAATCGCCGTGCTCGGTCAGCCAGGTGTGCGCGTCAAGCGTGTTCATCGGGGTTCCTTATTTTCCAGCTTGCGGGCACTTTAGGGGCAGTCGGGAAAACCGGCAACTCCGGCTCTTGAAATGGAGCCGACACCCCCCAGATCGGTTGCATCGACATTCGTCAACCTGAAGGAGGACATGATGGCCCATATCACCCGCTACGACCCGCTTGCCATGACTGACCCGCTGGACGCGCTGTTCCGGGGTTTCTTCCGCCCGGTCCGCATGGACACAGAAACAGAAGTGCCGCAATTCCGCATGGACGTGAAGGAAAACGAGGGCGGCTATGCCGTCCACGCCGATATCCCGGGCGTCGACAAGGATGACATCCACGTCTCCATCGACGGCAACACGGTGGCAATCAGCGCCGAAGTGAAGCAGAACGCCGAGCAGAAGGACGGCGAGAAAGTGCTGCGGCGCGAACGCGCTTTCGGCCGTGTCAGCCGCAGTTTTGCGCTGGAGCACGAGGTGGACGAGGCGTCCGCCAGTGCCCGCTATCGCGATGGCGTGCTGGAGCTGGTGCTGCCGAAGAAGGCCGCCGCGGCGGCCAGGCGGCTGGCCGTGCAGTAAGCGCGATCCGGCAGGCAGGGAAAGGCGGCCGCGCGCCGCCTTTTTTATTGGCGTAAAATTCGCGCAATCGTGTCCGGAGCCGCCATGCCTTCACCCCATACCGCCGCCGAAAAAGCCCATATCCTGTCCGAGGCGCTGCCGTATATCCAGCGTTTCTACGACAAGACCATCGTCATCAAGTACGGCGGCAACGCGATGACCGAGCGCCACCTGATGGAGGCCTTCGCCAAGGACGTGGTGTTGTTGAAGCTGGTGGGGATGAACCCGGTGGTGGTGCATGGCGGCGGCCCGCAGATCGCCAATCTGCTGAAGAAAATTGGCAAGCAGTCCGACTTCATCCAGGGCATGCGCGTCACTGACGAGGAAACGCTCGACGTCGTCGAGATGGTGCTCGGCGGCCTGGTCAACCAGGATATCGTGACGTTGATCAACAAGCACGGTGGCAAGGCGGTGGGACTGACCGGCAAGGACGGCAATTTCATCCATGCCAAGAAGATGCTGGTGGAGAGCAAGGAAGAACTCGGCAAGTTTGTCGACATCGGTCAGGTGGGCGAAATCACCAGCATCGACCCGAAGATCATCGAGCTGCTCGACTCGGGCGACTTCATTCCGGTGGTGGCGCCGCTCGGCACCGACAAGGAGGGCAACGCCTACAACATCAATGCCGATGTCGCCGCCGGCAAGCTGGCAGGCGTGCTGAAAGCGGAGAAAGTCATCTTCATGACCAACACGCCGGGCGTGCTCGACAAGCAGATGCAACTGCTGACCGGGATCACCCCGCGCGAGGTCGACGAGCTGATCGCCGACGGCACCATCTCCGGCGGCATGATTCCGAAGGTGGGCTACGCGGTCGACGCGGTGCACAGCGGCGTCAAGACCGCGCATATCATCGACGGCCGGGTCGAGCATGCGCTGCTGCTGGAAATCCTGACGCCTGAAGGCGTCGGCACGCTGGTCAAACGTGCCTAGCCTCCCCTGACC
>Ga0180009_10004416_pt1 | contig 15520 bp, 11 predicted proteins | sample OS_PC_MetaG_FD_123537 | JGI IMG/M metagenome (GOLD analysis project Ga0180009, IMG submission 123537) | Groundwater microbial communities from the Aspo Hard Rock Laboratory (HRL) deep subsurface site, Sweden - OS_PC_MetaG | ecosystem: Environmental > Aquatic > Deep subsurface > Groundwater...
ATGGCCGTGGCGCTCCGTTGCGACGCAAGCACGCTCGTCTGGCAACGGTTTGCTACGCGATTTCAACGTCCTGCGCCACGGCCAACGCACGATTCCTCACGCCTGATGCATGATCCGGGTTAGCCTTCGGTGTTAGTATTTTTGGCCTGTACTTCATGGGCGAGGATTGCGGTGATGGACATGGCTTGTGTCGCATGCTCTTCTATTCCGTCACAATATTTTTTATCGGCATATTTTTGACAGCTACTTTCTATTCTTATGATCCGGGGAGCCAAAGTCGACCACTCGGACCAAAACCAATCAGCTTTGCAAAACTTCTTTCGATTTGGTTGGCAGTTGCAGCAATCAACTTGATCTACTCTTTCACCGCCTCAGGTCACGGAGTGCTTACGTTCTATTTTTTTGTCGTTGCCTTATCAGTATTCGCGACTGATGCCTACAGAGCCTACCTCACCGAATTTCGCAAAGGAGAGTGTTAAATGTCCGAACAAAACAACAGCGATCCTTGGGACGATGCGCTCTTAGCTCTGCGTGACTTAGTGATCGGATTGATGGACGAAGTGAAATTCGCTTCGGCCCTCGGCAGGCTTCAGTTGATTCTAGATGCAATAGATATTTTAAAGGCCCGGCCTACCGATGAACAATGGATGGCGATGTCGGAGTTTGAATAAAATCAGTCGACAGAAGAATTTGTTGGAGCTCTCCTGACGCTTGCGGAAGGGGCCGCTCTTGGAGGGGTTGTTGGGGCGGCCGCAGCGGGTGCTGCAGGATTTGCATTGACGTCAATTGGTGGTGTCGTCGTAATCACACTTTCTGCAAGTCTCTATAATTACGCGGCGGGTGGCTTTTTCACCGCCCGCTTCTTAGATGCTGGCCAGAACCTCGGGCTGAGATTTGAGCAAGTAGGGCGGGTTAGAAAAACGAAACATGTAGGGCGGATGGAGCGTAGCGAAATCCGCCGCCTCGAACGCTAGCGCTTGCGACGGCCAACGGTGGATTACGCTGCGCTAATCCACCCTACATCCTGCTCGCTCGAAGCATAGCGGTTGCATGCAAAGTTCGCCGTTTACACGAAACTGTCTTCATGTTTCGGTAGGGTATAACAAGGGCAACAGTCACGTGGGGGATTTGGTGACAACAGGAATTTTTCAAGGCGCACAGCGCGCGGCTGCGGCGGCCTCTTCTCAACACAAACAGGTTTGCCGATGAAGCGATCTAATTGGCCGGCCCTTATATCGTCCATCTTGTCGATCGTACTTGTTGGCACCGCCTATTTTCTGATGTGGACAATGACAATCCCACGACCTTCGGTCGTGGATTCATGTGCATGTCATGCTTACCTGGAAATTGGAAGACGGTTCAAACGGGAGCCCTGGGAGCCGGGATGGATAGAAAAAAGAACTGCTGCTCGATGCAAAGTCGTTATAGCGATACCAAACGCGATAGGATCACAGAGTACCCAGGAAAGTAACGCCCGCTTGGCTGAGATTGCAGAGAACTGCTCATATTTCAGCATTTTGCTCTACGCGACAGTCACAGCACTCCTTCTCTCACTGGGGCTACTCTTCCCCGTCAAATTTGCACTCAATAAGATGAGGCGCTGAGCCATGGCCCAGAAAATTTACAGCACAAAATCAAGCTTTCTAGCGCTCTTTAATACTACTCTAGCTGGCCCGGAAAGGACACTAATTGAGGATACTTTATGGCAGTTGTACCTCAATTCTGACAGGTTTTCTCAGCTCGTTGACGCCACGTTCCCTACCGGCACTGCTCCACACCCGATTATTTTCCAATATGCCGCCAACACTGCGGTGACCCTCCTCGACATATCAAGTGACCCATTCAATCAATTTGCCCCTTATACAGCCGACAACTATACGGCACCTTCTGCCGCTCAAACAGACATCACAATTCAATTTGGGGGCGATCCTACGAACGGAGCACTCTTCTTTGATGAAAGAGGCAATCTAGTAAACTATTCGTACGAGCAGGCGCTTGCGCATGAACTCATCCATGCCCTTACTGGACACACCGATGGTGCGGCGGCGACAATTCTAGCAACACAGGGCCAAAACGCCTTAGGTTACACTGTGCAGGACGCGTTAGATCATCTTTCTGATCCGAATAATTCATTGATGGGGCCGACTGTTGAAATCGAAAACGAAATTAGCAGTCAGATAGCAGGCAATCATTTCCGCCCGGGTTATTTTAATAACGTTGTCGATATCGGACAAAGTAGGGACTCTAGAACAGAAGACCAGGTGGTTGATAGCGTACTTACCTTGCGCGGGTTTCGAAGCAAGGCGGGATCGGGCGACGTCTTGAAAGTAGACCTTCATGCTAGAGCTGAAACGTCTTTGATATACGGCTCAGCAGGCAGGGAGATGATTGTTGGAAGTTCAGAAGATGACTATTTATATGGATTGAATTCGGATGATGTTTTCTTCGGCAACAATGGTTTTGACTTCATACATGGCGGCGATATTAGCGCACCTTACGGTACCGATGGTCAAGATGTCGTAGATTACCGCCTATGGAACAGCTACGATGCATCCGACGCAGATGCTCCACAGCCTCCGCATCAAAAATAGCGATGCGCGGCCTTCGAATTTGGCTGCTGCAATGCCGTCTTTTGAAGGCATGGTTTGCTCGATGTCAGAGACCTTCGAGCAGCGCCGTACCCTTATGCGCTTTCTGTGATTTCTTGACCGCGGTGTGGGCCGTTCAGACGCGCAGATTTGCTCGCTCACGGCATAAGACGCACCCACCGTTTTCAGGGTTTACACGATGCTGTCATCGTGCTCACGTAGCCTCCATATTCGACAACAGTCACGTGGGGGATTTTGTGGCGGAAGGAATATTAAGTTGGCAGCAGCCAATCAGAATGCGTTACCGAACAAGGCGTTTGACTTGGGATCGAGCGTGGCCTCGGACTGATAGCGGTTGGAAACGTCAAGAGCGACCACCCGATAGCGCCGTTGTGGAGCTTGATCTCCCTGTTGGACCTTTCGCCAATTATGATGAATTCCTTCCTCTAGAGTCGAAAGTGCTTACCCAGCGGATGGCTCAGCACTGGGAAAATCCGCAGCGGCGCAGGTCCCGTTTTTTTGAGCAGTTGTCGATGATTCAAAGTCATTGCGAGTGTATTCTCGGGCTGCTGCTTCGATCCGTTTATTGTAATCGGAATTTGCATTCACCAGATGGCTCGTCGGGCCTCCGGCCCAGCACACATGTCAATGATTGCAATTTCCTTGTGCTCGATGTTGGCTGCTGGGAAGAAGGCGTTGATGGCCCTGCTGGTACGTGGACTGGATTGCCGGTCCCGCCGAGTGTCAAGGGACTTGTCAAAGACAATGAGCTTGCAACGCGGTATGCAGTATCACCGTTCTGTATAACGGCGTGGCATTCAATCGGGCATGAAATCGTCGGCGCGACGGTTGCCTACTTCTACTCGTTCGCGACATTCCTGCAGGAGCAGCGCTTCCTTGAATCGGTACGGGCCGGGAATGAGCCTGAGCATGCCGGTCAGGCCTACCGGCACATCTATTGGAAGTGCATCGACGACATGATCTATGGGAGTCTGGTTTGGTACGATCCAGCAGGGCTCGACAGTCCCTACCTTGGGTATCTGGAGACTTTGCCCCAGGATTACACCAGCACTCGTAAAGTCGAGATGCAGGTCGTTCACAATATCGATGCACTTCGGAGCTGCCGGGAATTCACCTACCTAAATGTCGGATTACTGCTCGGTCTTCTAGGTCCCGATCGGCTCTGCCTTCCAGAGGACTGTCAAGATGTGGTTGCCTTGCAGGATGCTGAGCCGCATCCAGATGACTTCGGCACCGCCTGGCTGACCTCCCTCGCCTCCAATTGTCCAACGCCACGTCTTTGCGCCGAGCTTCGATATATAGCGCGGGGGCGGCCTTTCGCCGACGATCTCCTAAAAAACCGGGACTGCGAAGAGTTCGAACGGGCCATGTTCCGAAAATTGAATGCTGACGAAGTGCTCTTACCGATGCTTACCTCTCCCTACCGGCGGATCAAGTTTAACGCCCTTCCAACCGATATGCGCGTGGATTTGATTGAAGACTTTGATCCACCTGAACCGCCCGAGACGTCTCCTCTAGATTAGTTCTGCAGAAAATTTGGTTCCAGTTAACTCAACCGTCAATTCAAAAGAGCATGGATTAAGAAATGGCAACATATCAAGATTTTGAGGCGAAACTAACGTTTATTGGTTTTACTCAACAAGAAGAATATGATCTCCTTGATTTGTTTGTTGATATCTTCACGACCGGTGTGTTGTCTCAAGTTTTCGACGAGGTAGCGGCGTCGTCCTCAGGATTAACGATTCAAAAGGCTACTGGTGGCAACGGCTGGGCTTTCAACAAATCGACCTCCACGTTATTTGTTGGCGCTCAATCGTACTATTTCAATGACGTAGGGGTCTTAATCGCGGCTCCACCTGTGTTGTCGCTGGCTCACGAGCTTTCGCATTGGCTGGTAGTAATCCGCCGTTGGCAGTCCCAACGTTTGCGTTCGAGGCGGCGGATTTCGCTATGCTCTATCCGCCCTACATGTTCCGTTTTTTTGAACCCGCCCTACTTGCTGGGTGCGGTGGTCGCTGCCTGATAGCCAGCGATTTGCAACAGATTGATGAAATGCACTGGAAATTTGCTGCAGGTGCCCCTATGTTAGAAGCCAGCAAACAATGCTCTAATGGAGCATAACGAGTTAGCCAAACAGGGTTGACGTGACTGGAATACGGTCCTGGAAATGGCCGGCAGGAACTACAACCCTATTATGCTCAAAATGAGCATATTAAAGCTCACGAAGGAGTTTCGCATGGCACATCTTGAGGCGGCCAAAAGCCCGGAGCACCGCGAACCCCGCTCGTTCGCGCCATTGCCGCGGCCGAACTTCGAATTCACAGCCGAACTCGAAGCGGAGATGCGTCCGCTCTACGAGAAGGTGAAGCACGTCGTGACGCCCATGGAATGGCCGCACTACGCGCCGCTGATCAAGGCGATCAATACGCTGAAGAAAGAGCGCAACGCCGTTATCCTGGCGCACAACTACATGACGCCAGAGATCTTCCACTGCGTCGGCGACTTCATGGGCGACAGCCTGGCATTGGCGAAGGAGGCAGCCCGCGTCGACGCGGACGTCATCGTCCAGGCCGGCGTGCACTTCATGGCCGAAACCTCGAAGCTGATGAACCCGGACAAGACGGTGCTCATCCCGGACTTGAAAGCTGGCTGTTCGCTGGCCGAGTCGATCACGGCCGAAGACGTCAGGCGGCTGCGTGAAGCCTATCCCGGCGTGCCCATCGTGACGTATGTGAACACCAGCGCCGCGGTGAAGGCCGAGTGCGATATCTGCTGCACGTCGGCGAATGCGGTCAAAGTGGTCGAGAGCCTGAACGCTCCGCGCGTGCTTTGCATCCCCGACGAGTACCTGGCGAAGTACGTGCAGACGCAGACCGACGTCGAGATCATCGCCTGGAAGGGGCGCTGCGAAGTGCACGAGCGCTTCACGGCCGATGAGATCAACGCGATGCGCGAAGCCGAGCCCGGCCTCAAGGTCATCGCCCACCCGGAATGCCCGCCGGAGGTGATCGAGATCGCCGACTTCACGGGTTCGACGACGGGCATGATCAACTGGACCAAGGAGCACAAGCCGGCAAAGGTGATGCTGGTGACCGAGTGCTCGATGTCGTCCAACGTTGCGGCGGAGCTGCCGGAAACGGAGTTCATCCGGCCCTGCAACCTGTGTCCGCACATGAAGCGGATCAGCCTGGAAAAGATCCTCGAATCGCTGCTCTACATGCAGCACGAAGTGACGGTTGATCCAGACGTTGCGGAGCGCGCCCGCCGCGCCGTGGAACGGATGGTCAACCTGACGAATTGATCGGCCAATACGCCTGCGTCCGGCTAGCAAGGGCGCAGGGTCACTCCCCGCAGTGTTCAAGTTGCAAGCGAGGCACCGATGACCAAGGGCACAGAAGCGAATTCGATGATCGCCGGGTTCGGTGATTGCGAAGGCAAGTTCGGGCCGGGCGACATCGTCGTCATCGGGGCCGGCCTTGCCGGGCTGTTCACGGCGCTGAAGCTGGCACCGCTTCCGGTCACGGTTGTCTCGGCCGCCCCACTCGGTGAGGGCGCTTCAAGCGTCTGGGCGCAGGGCGGCATCGCGGCTGCCGTCGGGGAGGGCGACACCGCGCAAGCGCATGCGGCAGACACGATTGCTGCCGGGGCGGGGCTCGTCGAAGAGGCCGTGGCCAAGACAATCGCTGGCGAAGCGGGCGACCGAATCCGTGACCTGCTCGGCTATGGCGTTCCATTCGACCGCTCGCTCGAAGGCAGCTTCGTGCTGTCGCGCGAAGCAGCCCACTCCGCCAAGCGCGTCGTGCGCGTTGCGGGAGACCGGGCAGGAGCCGCGATCATGCAGGCGCTGATCGCGACCGTACGCAAGACGCCGTCGATCCGGGTTCTGGAAGGCTACGAGGCCGAAGACCTCATCGTCGAGGATGGCCGTGTTGCCGGTGTGCGCATGATCCGTGGCGAGGAGCGCGGCAATGGCGCCTACACGCTGATGCCGGCTGCGGCCGTCGTGGTGGCGACAGGCGGTGTTGGAGGCCTTTACGCGGTGACGACCAACCCGGCCTACGCGCGCGGCGAAGCCATTGCGATTGCCGCGCGCGCGGGTGCGATAATCGCCGATGCCGAATTCGTGCAGTTCCATCCGACGGCGTTCGACATCGGGCTGGACCCGGCGCCGCTGGCGACCGAAGCGCTGCGTGGCGAAGGGGCGAAGCTGGTCAACGGCGACGGCCATCGCTTCATGACCGATCTGCACAGGGACGCGGAGTTGGCGCCAAGGGATATCGTGGCGCGCGGCGTGTTTGCAGAGATTGCCGCCGGACGCGGCGCATTCCTCGATTGCCGCCAAGCGATCGGGGCGGACCTCGCAAAGAGATTCCCGACCGTCTACGGCACGTGCATGGAGGCCGGTCTCGATCCGGCGCGCGACCTTCTGCCGATCGCGCCGGCGGCGCACTATCACATGGGCGGCATCGCAACCAACCTCGACGGGCGGTCGAGTCTCAACGGCTTGTGGGCCGTCGGCGAAGTCGGCTGCACGGGGCTGCATGGCGCCAACCGGCTTGCCTCGAACTCGCTGCTCGAAGCCGTGGTCGTTGCCGCGCGCGCCGCCTCCGACATCGCGGCCCTTTCAGGAGGCGCGAGCGATCTCGGCCCGGTCGAGCCGCGGCGCATCGCCGACGGGGTCGTGGCCGACCGGAGCGTGCGGGCGGAATTGCTGGACGACATCCGCCGCACCATGAGCCGGGACGTCGGAGTCGTTCGCGACCGGGCGGGCCTGCGCCGCGCATTCAACGCGCTGACGCAAATCGAGCGTGCCGCCGGGGGCGATACGGTTCTTTCCAACATGGCGCTTGCCGCAAGGTTCATTGCCGGTGCCGCATTGATGCGCCGGGAAAGCCGGGGCGCGCACTACAGAAGCGACTGCCCCGTTAACGGCAAGCGCGCGAAGCACTCGTTGCTGAGGCTCGCCGAGATCAACGCGCTCAGTCAGTTGACCAACCCGGACGAGGCCGTCCGCGATGCCGCATGTGTCGCGACGCCTGCGGTGACGCCGTGACTCCGACTGGTGGCGCGAACCCCGATCTTCCCCGTCTGCCGCGCGGGCTGATCGACGAGGCGGTCGCAAAAGCACTGGCCGAAGACCTCGGACTTGCCGGTGACATCACGACCGATGCGACTGTTAAGGCGGCGGCTACGGCCATTGCGGTGATTGCTGCACGCAAGGACGGCGTGGTCAGCGGATTGGCGCTCGCGGAAGCGGCTTTTCGCGCGCTCGACGACGGCATCACGTTCAACCCGCACGTTCGTGACGGCGCGGCCGTCATGCCCGGAACGAAAATCGCCAGCATTTCCGGCAGCGCGCGCGCAATCCTCACAGCCGAGCGCGTTGCCTTGAACTTCATGGGCCGCATGAGCGGGATCGCGACCCTGACACGGGCCTATGTGGATAGTGTTGCGGGGACCAGGGCGGTAATCGTCGACACGCGCAAAACGACGCCGGGGCTGCGGGCCTTCGAGAAATATGCGGTGCGTTGCGGCGGCGGCGGCAATCACCGCACCGGCTTGTTCGACGCGATCCTCATCAAGGACAACCATATCGTTGCTGCAGGCGGGGCCGCACAGGCCGTCAAAGCGGCGCGGGCGCATGCCGGCCATATGGTCAAGGTCGAGGTGGAAGTCGACACGCTCGATCAGCTTCGCGAGGTCCTCGCGCACGGTGCCGATGCGGTGCTGCTCGACAACATGAGCCTCGACGAACTCCGGCAGGCGGTGGCCATAAACGATGGCCGGGTGCTGTTGGAGGCCTCCGGCGGGGTCAGCCTCGATACCGTCCGGGCCATCGCTGAAACCGGTGTCGACTTGATTTCGGTCGGCGCGCTGACCCATTCGGCCCCGGTACTCGATCTGGGAATCGATTTCGAGTCCGCTCAACGTTGAGGGTGCCGGGTTAAGCCGTTTGACCTGTCACGCTTGCGTTTGCCACAATTGCACGCCATTTGAAATCGGGACGCTGATAGAATTCAAAGCGTTTGCCGGCCAGGAAAGCCGGACCGGGAAGGTTAGGACAGTTGCAATGACCGCAATGACCTGGATCGTCGTATGGGGGGTCACGGCGATCCTATCGTCGGTGATCGCGGGCGGCCTCGCAGGCTACAAGAACCGTGACTATTCCTTCTGGATGGGCTCGTGCTTTCTCTTGCCGCCGCTGCTTGTCGTCCTGATCCTGCTGCCGCATATCAAGGGGCCGCGGCCAAAGCGCCCCAGTCTCGATGAAGAAGACAAGCATTGGTATTGAGGGCATTGGTACTGAGGGCATTGGTATTAACGGCCGTGACTTCGACGGGGCCGGAGGCGACAGCTGGCACGGCGAGCCGGTTCTACGTCAGCGAATAAACATTCATTTTTTTCTGGAATAGATCGACCATGATTGAGGGGCTATTCGCCCCTGCCGAAGGCAGTTGGAGCCCGACGCCACGAAGACTGATTTTCTGATGCACGGGATTGTCGGGAAGCCGTCCAGCAGCGATTTTCCAGCTCGAGATACGCGAAGCAGGCAGATGGAGCCTCATGGGTTTCGACAGATCAGGCAAGACCGTTCGGATCGGCGGCAGTGCGTTCATCATCTCGGGTGAGCGCACCGCAGAGGGCAGCCTGCGCTTCACGGTGCAGGACTTCGATTGCGCGCTTCCCGATCGAAACGACGAAATCGCCCTGCAATTCAGGGATGCGTTGAAGCGGCGCATCGAGAAGTCGCGTCGGGAGCGCGAAGCCGGCGCCGCGATCCTGGGTTCAAGGCCGGTGTCAGGTGGTTAGCGTCATACCGGTTGCTGCTCTTGTTTTTCGCGCAGGGCGGCCTGGGCCGCTGCGAGGCGGGCGACCGGCACGCGGTAGGGCGAACAGGAGACATAGTCGAGCGCGGTGCGGTGACAGAAGGCAACCGAATCCGGATCGCCGCCATGTTCGCCGCAAATCCCGATCTTAAGGCCCGGCTTTGCGCGGCGGCCGCGCTCGGTGCCGATCTCGACGAGTTCGCCCACTCCCGACACGTCAATCGAAACGAAGGGGTCCACGTCGAATATCTTCTTCTCGATGTAGGTTTGCAGGATCGGACCGGCGTCGTCGCGCGACAGGCCAAGGCAGGTCTGCGTCAGGTCGTTGGTACCGAAGGAGAAGAACTCCGCGCCAAGGTCGCCTTCGGCAATTTCGCCGGCCTTCAAGGCGCAGCGCGGCAGTTCGACCATGGTGCCGATGTCGTATTCGAGTTTCTCGCCCGTCTCTTGTTCGACAGCGGCGGCGGCCTGGCGGATGACGTCGGAGAGGATGTCGAATTCCTTGCGATAGATGACGAGCGGGATCATCACTTCGGGATGCACTGGCTTGCCGGATTTCCTGCCCGCATGAACAGCGGCTTCGAAAATGGCACGCGCCTGCATTTCGGTGATCTCGGGGTATCGGATCGCGAGGCGGCAGCCGCGGAAGCCGAGCATGGGGTTGAATTCGGCAAGTTCGCCGACGCGCGCCTTGAGCGTCGACGCCTCTATGCCAAGGGCTTCGGCGACTTCGGCGATGTCCTTGTCTTCGTGCGGCAAGAACTCGTGCAGCGGCGGATCGAGCAGGCGGATCGTAACCGGCAGCCCCGCCATGATCTCGAACAGTTCCTCGAAGTCGGCGCGCTGCATCGGCAGTATCCTGGCAAGCGCCGCCCGACGCCCGCTCTCGGTTGCAGAACAGATCATCTCACGCATGGCGAGGATGCGGTCGTGGTCGAAGAACATGTGCTCGGTGCGGCACAAGCCGATGCCTTCGGCGCCGAACTCTAGTGCCTGTCTGGCGTCCTGGCCGTTGTCGGCGTTGGCACGAACGCCAAGCGTCCTGAATTCATCCGCCCAGCCCATCAGCTTACCGAAGGCGCCGGACAATTCCGGCTGGCGCATGGCGGCGCGGCCCTCGATGACCTGGCCCGTGGAGCCGTCGATGGTGATGGTGTCGCCTTCCTTGAAGACCTTGCCGGCGATGGTCATGGTGCCGGCCTTGGCGTCGATACGAAGCGCTCCGGCACCGGAGACGCAAGGGCGGCCCATGCCGCGCGCGACGACGGCGGCGTGGCTCGTCATGCCGCCGCGGGCGGTAAGAATGCCGGCTGCCGCGTGCATGCCGTGGATATCCTCGGGGCTGGTCTCGACGCGAACGAGAATGACCGACTTGCCTTGCGATCTGAGCTTTTCGGCTTCATCGGCGTGGAACACGATCTCGCCTGCTGCCGCCCCCGGCGAAGCGGGAAGCCCGATCGTCAGGACGGTTTTTTCGGCGTTCTCGTCGATGCGCGGATGGAGTAGCTGATCGATGCCCGATGGCGAGACGCGCAGAATGGCGTCGGCTTTGCTGATCACGCCTTCCTCGGCCATGTCGATGGCGATGCCGAGTCCGGCTTCGGTGGTGCGCTTGCCCGAGCGCGTCTGCAGCATGTAGAGCTTGCCTTCCTGGATGGTGAACTCGATGTCCTGCATGTCGCGGTAGTGGGATTCGAGGCGGCCGAAGATTTCGATAAGCTCGCTGAAGGTGGCGGGCATCAAGGCTTCGAGCGACGGCAGCGTCTCCTGCGCCTCGATGCGTGCGCGTTCGGTCAGCGGTTGCGGCGTGCGGATGCCGGCGACGACATCCTCGCCCTGAGCGTTGACGAGATATTCGCCGTAGATCTCCTTGGCTCCCGTCGAGGGGTTGCGCGTGAAGGCGACGCCGGTGGCGCTCGTTTCCCCCATGTTGCCGAACACCATCGCCTGCACGTTGACGGCGGTGCCCCAGCTGTCGGGGATCTGGTTGAGCTTGCGGTAGGTCTTCGCGCGCTGCGTCTGCCAGGAGCCGAATACGGCGCCGATCGCACCCCAGAGCTGTTCGCCGGTGTCCTGGGGAAAGGGCTTCTTCAGCGCATTTTCCACGGCTTTCTTGTATTGGCCGATGATATCCTTCCAGTCGTCGGCCCCGAGTTCGGTGTCGGAGGAGACGGCGTTGAGGTTCTTGTAGTTGTCGAGGATGTCCTCGAAGATGCCGTGGCTGACGCCAAGGACGACGGACGAATACATCTGGATGAAGCGCCGGTAGCTGTCGTAGGCGAAGCGCTGGTCCTTTGCGCGCCTGGCGAGACCTTCGACGGTCTCATCGTTGAGGCCGAGGTTGAGGATGGTGTCCATCATGCCGGGCATGGAGGCGCGGCCGCCGGAGCGTACGGCGACGAGAAGGGGATTGTCCTTGTCTCCGAATTTCGAGCCGACGGCGGTTCCAACCTTGTCCATCGCGGCGACGATTTCCGTCCTGAGACCTTCCGGCAGCTTCGCGCCATTCTCGTAGTAGTCCGTGCAGACTTCGGTTGTGATGGTGAAGCCGGCGGGCACGGGCAGTCCGAGGTTGGCCATCTCGGCGAGGTTGGCGCCCTTGCCGCCGAGAAGGTTACGCATTGCGGCGCCGCCTTCGGTGACGCCGGCCGCGAACAGGTAGACGCGCTTGCCAGGGGTGCTGATCGAGGTTTCGGCCATGGCACGCTCCAATCGGTCGGTGGCAAGGCTCGCGGGCGAGGGCAAGCCTTGGAAGTGATGCTGAGGGATTAGCAGCGATAAAGGTTATGCGACAGTTGGCACTTCGAAGCACTGGAGAAATGACGAAGAAGCCTTTGACAAAGGATCGCGAGTTCCGACAGTCTGCGGCGTGCCGATGCAATATCGCGCCGATACCTACCGCCCATTCCAGCGCCACCGGATCTCATGACATCACACCTCCCTCAAGTCCTGAAGCGGATCGATGCCGCCCATGAAGAAAGCCTTGCCCGGCTGTTCGAATTGTTGGCCATACCAAGCGTTTCGACCGACCCGGCCTTTGCGCCAGAGTGCCAGCGTGCCGCCGGCTGGTGTGCGAAGACGCTGAACGGTATCGGGTTCGCCGCGCAGGTGATCGCGACGAGCGGGCATCCGATGGTCGTCGCCCATGACCGCGACAAGCGCGACGCCGCAAAGCCGCACGTGCTGTTCTACGGGCACTACGACGTGCAGCCGCCCGATCCGCTGGAGTTGTGGAAGACGCCGCCGTTCGAGCCGCGCATCGCCAATGAAAAAGGCAACGGCAAGGTCATCGTCGCGCGCGGCGCGGAGGACAACAAGGGCCAGTTGATGACCTTTTTCGAAGCCGCGCGGGCGTGGAAAGAGGTTGCGGGAGAATTGCCGGTCAACGTGTCGGTGATGCTCGAAGGCGAAGAGGAGTGCGGGTCGCCGTCGCTGCCGGGCTTCCTGAAAAAGCATGCAAAGCAGGTGACGGCGGATTTCGTGCTCGTCTGCGATACAGGGCAGTGGGACCGCGACACGCCGGCCATCACCACGATGTTGCGCGGTCTTGCCGGACTCGAAGTCATTATCGGCGGTCCGAACCGGGATCTGCACTCGGGGCTTTACGGCGGGCTTGCCGTCAATCCGATCCGGGTCCTGAGCCAGATCTGCGGATCGATCCACGACGGCAAGGGCAGGATCACGATTCCGGGCTTCTATGACGGCGTCAAGAAACCGTCGGCAAAGCAATTGCGGCAATGGCGGGAGATCGGATTCGACGCTGCCGCCGCGCTCGGCGGGGTTGGGCTGACAAAGCCGGCGGGTGAAGAAAAGTTCGGGCCACTCGAACAGCTGTGGTCGCGGCCGACGCTGGAATTCAACGGCATCACGGGCGGCTATCAGGGCGCCGGGACGAAGACGATCATCCCGGCCCAGGCAAGCGTCAAGATCACCTGCCGGATGGTTCCGGGCCAGGATCCCGATGCCGTCATCGCTGCGGTCAAGGACTACTTTGCCGCGCGGATTCCGGAGGACTGCAGAATCGAATTCAAGGGCGGCCACGGTTCTGCGGCGATCGGCTTCGATACCGATACGCCAGCCATTGCGGCGGCGGCGAGGGCGCTCGAAGAGGAGTGGGGCAAGCCGGCGGTGCTGATGGGATGCGGGGCCTCGATCCCGATCGTGACCGACTTCAAGGCGCGGTTGGGGATGGACAGTCTGCTCGTCGGGTTCGGCCTCGAAGACGACCGCATCCATTCGCCGAATGAAAAATACAACCTGAAGAGCTTCAGGAAGGGTGCGCGCAGCTGGGCGCGTATCCTGCATGAACTTGCGGCGATCTGACTGGTGTCGACGCCTGCACGTCGCGCGGGTTGCAGCAAGGCAGTTTCGCAGTGCCGTTGCAGTCGCCTGGTTGCTTTGTCTGCATTGACCGGTATGTTGGCATACGGACGTAGCGACGCAGGCGAACCATTCTGGAGCCGTAAGACATGATGAAGTGGATGCCCGCGCGTCTGACGGCCTTATCCATGGCCTTCATGGTCATGATCGCTGGCTTTGGCGATGTCGTCCACGCGCAGCGATACGGCGGCGGCGACAGCGCTGACCGGGGACGTTCCGACCAGGGCGATAAGCCGGGAAAGTTCGACTATTATACGCTGGTTCTGTCCTGGTCGCCGACGCATTGCGCTTCGCAACCCGCAGCCAAAACCCGCAACGATCCGCAATGTTCGTCGAAGCCCGGCGGACGGCCCTATGCCTTCGTTCTGCACGGCCTCTGGCCGCAACATATGAAAGGTTTTCCGGAACGGTGCTGGACCGACTTCAAGCCGTACGTCCCCAAGCCCATCATCACCGGCATGCTCGATATCATGCCGTCGACGGGTCTCATCATCCACCAGTACAAGAAGCACGGAACGTGTTCGGGGCTGAAGCCGGAAGAGTATTTCGGGCTGTCGAGCCGCATCTTTCGCAGGATCAAGGTGCCGGAGCGTTACGTTTTGCCTTCGAAGCCGCAGATGGTCGCACCGGATACGCTGATCGACGAGTTCATCGCCGCCAATCCGGTGCTCGGCCTTGGACACGACATGATCGCCGTTTCGTGCGGAGGCGCGGGCAACCGCCTTCGCGAAGTGCGCATCTGCGTGAACAAGGATGGCGATCCGCGGTCATGCGGAAGCAATGAGGATCAGCGGCGTCTGTGCAGCGCGAACCGCATGTACGTGCCGCCAGTGCGGGTGCCGGCCGGCCCCTGATCGGCGCTGCAAGGACGCGGAATAAACAACGGGCGGTTGCCATTGCAGGCAGCCACCCGTTGTTTCGTTGCCGTGTTTGCGCGTCGCGGGCGTGCCGCCTGTCAACCGTTTGAACCGCCGGCCGCGTTCTTCGAATAGTTCTTCGATTTCGGCTTTGACGTTTTGGCGTAGCCCTTGCCGAGGCTGCGAACGACGTGAACCTTGGTGCCGACGCCGGCAATCTTGGAGAGGTGGGCGACATGGTTGTTGGACATGCGGAAGCAGCCCGACGACGATGCCGTGCCGATCGAAGAGAGGTTGTTGGTGCCGTGGATCCGGTAAAGTGTCGATCCCAGATAAAGGGCCTTCGCGCCAAGCGGATTATTGAGGCCGCCGGTCATCAGCTTGGGCAGGTCCGGCTTGCGCTTGCGCATTTCTGCAGGCGGATGCCAATCCGGCCAGTCCTTCTTGCTGGAAATTTGCTTGACGCCGGTCCATGAGAACCCAGGCTTGCCGACGGCGATCGGATAGCTGTAGGCGCGGCCGTTGGAGAGCACGTAATAGAGCCGGCGCCCGGCTGTATCGATGACGATGGCGCCGCTGTCGTAGCCGGCCTTGAAATTCACGACCGACGGCTTTTGCGGTGCGATGTAGGGCTTGGCGCCACCGCTCATGACGTCGGGTGATTTCGAATAGGACTTCTTGGCGGTCTTCTTGCCGTAGGAAGTACTGTCATAATCGTCGTTCTTGCCGGCGCTATATCCGTAACCGGTTCCAAAGGACCTTTTCTTCAAGCGCTCGGCTTTGTTCTTTTCGGCCAACTCGCCCCAATAGCCATCTGCCGGCGCTGCAATAGCGTGCATCGGCGCGG
>Ga0180009_10004417_pt1 | contig 15519 bp, 12 predicted proteins | sample OS_PC_MetaG_FD_123537 | JGI IMG/M metagenome (GOLD analysis project Ga0180009, IMG submission 123537) | Groundwater microbial communities from the Aspo Hard Rock Laboratory (HRL) deep subsurface site, Sweden - OS_PC_MetaG | ecosystem: Environmental > Aquatic > Deep subsurface > Groundwater...
AGGTGGGCGAGGTGCATCTCCAGAAGACCGGCCAATAGGATTCCATGGATGGGGAAGGGGAACCCGCCCCGCCCCCTCCCCGGATGTTCTCAGCCCGCGTAGATGTTGTCCGGCCGGTAGGGGTGGGAGCCCTCGACGACCTCCACGCCGGCCTTGGCCCGGATCTTCTTGATGAGCGTCTCCTTGTGGATGCAGTGGTCCACCAGGCAGGTGGCCACGTGCACCTTGGTGGGAATCTCCCCCATGGGGGCGTTCCAGAGCTTCACCTGGGCCAGCCGGGGCACGATGCCGGCCCCGGGGCAGTCCCCGCAGCCCAGAATGCCGATCAGCTGGGCGTCCGTGTCCTTGTACCGGGCGAACTCGCCTTCCCGCTTGTTGAAAGCCACCATGCAGCGGCTGCAGGCGATGCACACATCGTCCATGACCCGCTTGCACCCCACGATGAGAATCTTTTCCATGTCCGCTCCTTTCATGTCCCGAAACCGTGTTATGAGCCAATGCTTATATCCATCCCATACCAAAAGGCCTGGGCATGGGAAAGGGTTTTTTCGGGAAGCCCGGGGGAAACCCCTCGTTGCGGCCCAGGGAGCCGGATGGTACATAAGGCGTGGTCAGGATGAAGAAGGAGATGGGTCACGATGGAACGCCCCCCTTATTTTTAAGGGAGGAACCCAACCGGGCCGTGTTTCAAAAAGGCCCGGTTTTTGGCAATGGCTGCAAAACCGTCCGGACCGAGGCTTTCATGAAAAGGGAAATCCTCCGCAAAATCCGGGGCCTCCTGCCCTCTGCCGCCTCCGGGCGGGGGTTTGCGCCCCTTCCCCCCGAAGCCGTTGAGTCCTACAACCGCTGGCGGCCCGCCGGGCCCAGGCGACTATTGTGTTACGCCCCCTTCACCAACCTGTTCTTCAACCGTCACGGCCAGGTCCTGGCCTGTTGCCACAACCACTCCGGCATCATGGGCGCCTGGCCCGCCCAGTCCATCCGGGAGATCTGGACCGGCCGCCAGGCCAACCTCCTGCGAAGCCATATCCGCCACCACGATCTTTCCCATGGCTGCACCGTGTGCAAGCTGGACCTGGAACGGGGGCTTTTCCCGGAGGTCAAGGCCGAACACTTCGATGCTTTTCCCGCCCGGGGAAAGTATCCGTCGGCCATGGAATTCCAGTTGGAAACCACCTGCAACCTGGAATGCGTCATGTGCTCGGGCGAGCATTCCTCGGCCATCCGGAAAAACCGGGAAAAAGGGGTAACGGCAAATAGCCCCTACGATTCCCGGTTCGTCCGGGAACTCACGCCTTTCCTGGCCCACCTGTCCGAGGCGCGGTTCAACGGTGGGGAACCCTTTCTCATCGGGCTGTACCCGGAAATCTGGGAACAGCTCATCCGGGTCAACCCGGATTGCAGCCTGTTCGTCCAGACCAACGGCTCCGTGCTCCCCGCCCGGGCCAGGGAGATCGTCACCCAGGGAAAATTCCACTTCGGCGTGTCCATCAACTCCCTGGACCGGGACCGGCTGGAGAGCATCCAGAAAAACGCGGACCACGGGACCCTGATGGAAAACATCGCGTTTTTCCACGGAGAGTGCGAACGGAAGAAGACAACGCTGACCCTCTGCGCCTGCGCCATGCGGAAGAACTGGGAGGACCTGCCCGGCATCCTGGATTTCGCCAACCGCCTGGGGGCCTACATGATTTTCCACACGGTCATGACTCCCACCCACCTGTCCCTGTGGAACCTGGACGCCGGGACCCTGGGAAAAATCCACAGCCATCTTTCCGCCCTGGACTTCCCGGCCCGGACCGATGTCCAGCGGGTCAACCAGGTCCATTTCCAAAACCTGGCGAGCCTGATCGGCCTGTGGCGCGAGGACGCCCTGAAGCGTGAGGAGGAAGGCGGCCCGGAGGATATCCGGGAAAAGACCTCCCCCCGGGACCGGCTGATCGCCAAGGTCCGTGCCCACATCGGGAAGGAGAGCGGCTCCGGCAAGGAGGACAAGGCCGGAAGGCTCCGGGAGTTGACCGGGAAGATCGAAAACCTGGAGGCCCGGTTTCCGGACCGGGCGGTCCTCAACCAGGTCATGGAAACCATCCTCCTCCTTCCAGCGGAACTCCTGGTTGTGGAACTGAACCTGAACGATGAGGAAACGCTTTTCCGGAAAGCCATGACCTACGCGGAACGAACTTCGGCGGACAAGGCCTAAAACCCGCCAACCCCATAAGCTGGCCACGAAAAAATCCCCCCTGCCGCCCTTTGCCAAAGAGGGTGCCTGCTTCGGGCCTTGCCCGCCAGGACCGGCCTTTTGGCAAGGGTATGACTTCTTCGTAAAACAGCATAAGCGGGGACTGGAGAACGCAAAAAAAGGGGGGAGCCGGAAACCGGCTCCCCCCTTTTTTGTTGCCCGGGACGCTTGGCCAGGATCAGCGGCGGAACCTGGGGAGGATGGGGTTTGCGAGAATGGGCGTGGTGATGATGGGGTTGGCGATGATGCCCGTGGCGGGCTTCATGTCCGCGGCGCGGTCCGCGCCCACCGTGTTGCTGTAGATGTTCAGGCCCAGGAGGCTCTCCAGGGTCACGGCGATATCCGAGATGCGGTGATTTTTCAGGCGGTACGGGTCGGACAGCACCTTGCCCCTGGCGATGTTCGGGCCACGGAAGGCCATGAATATGTCCTGGGTGTCCGTGGAGCCGTGGCCGCCCAACAGGGCGTTCACCGGCGCGACCCACGCGGCCAGGCGCTCGGGAAGCTCCACCCCGATGTTCCGGGCCATGCCTCCCAGGGAGGGGAGCTGCCACCGCTCCTTCATGAGGATGATGAGGTCGGGCCAGTGCAGGGTGCCGTGGGTGTTGTTCTCCCCGAAAATATTGTGCCAGAGCTCGCCCTTGCCGCACACCCCGGGGATGCCCTCCTGCATCTCCAGCTGGTTCAAGACGATCCAGGGCGTCTCCCACCGGCGGGTCTGCTCGTTGAACACATAATGATCCTCCATGACCTCCTCGGCGGCCCGGGCCTTGGCCCGGCGCTCGGAGAGGTCCGTGCCGTACCAGTGGAGCACGCCGATGGAGGTGGCCAGGATGGGGCAGAACCCGACCATGTTCTTCTCGTCCTCGGTGAGGAGGCCCGCCTCGTCCAGGAGCCTCAGGAAGTTTGTGTCCTGGTCCCCGTCGTCGGTGTCGAAGATGGACTTTTCCAGCATCTGCAGCACGTTGTCCATGTTCCGGTGGGTGATCTGGCCGTGGTCGCTGTAGACCACCACGGTGGCGTCCTGATAGGCCGGCCGGGCCTTGATGCCGTCCCAGAGGGTCCCGAAGGCGGCGTCCACGTCCTTCATGCCATCGATGATGCCTTCCTTGAAGGCGTTTTCGTTGTAGGTGCAGACATCCTCAAAACCCTTCAGGGGCACCCACTTCCGGGTGAAGTCTTCGGGATAGGCCGCGCTGCCCAGGACGTGCTGGAGGTCGTCGCACTCGGCCAGGAGGATGAAGCCCAGGTCCGGCTGCTTGACGTCCAGGAGTTTCAGGGCCGCTTTGGCCACCCACCAGTCCGGGGGAAAGCTTTTGCCGTCGCGCTCGGACAGGGCGGAAAGGAAGAGCTGGGCCCGGCTCTCGGAATCCAGGATGGGATTGTCGTCCGTGGCGGGGTCGTAGTAGCGGTAGTCGTCCGGGGGCGCGGGAAGGCCCAGCCACTCGTAGAACCCGCCCGTGACGAAGTAGTTGATGAAGGGGGAAAGGTCGTGCATGAACATCTCGGCCACCCACTCCTTGCCGGATACGCAAAAGGAGGTGGAGTCGGGGTACTTGCGGTGGAAGGCCTTGAACAGGGTGTCCACCCGATTGCCGCTGGAATCCCGGCAGAAATCCACCACCGGCGATTTGATGTTGGGGTACGGTTTGCCGTCGTCCTGGCCCATGGTCCAGTCGAACAGCATGGCCGAGACCTGGTTGATGCCGTGCTCGGAGGTGTTGCCGCCGGAAAAGGCCGAAAGGTGGTTCATGTCCGTGGCCGAGGGGAGCCAGTCCTTGGTGTCCTTGAACCAGGAGGCATCCTCCAGATAGCGGTGCACGTTGGGCATGAGCCAGTGCCCGGCCCGGCCGCCGGGGTTGCCGTTTTCGTCCAGGTCCAGGTACTGGGCGTTCAGGCCGTCTATGGTGATGACGATGACCTTGGGCGCGGCCTGGGCGTTGACCGCCGCAGCCAGGCAGATCACGAGCAGGGAGAGGAAAAGATGGCGGGCGAAAACGGATTTCATGACAGCCTCCTTTGGGTTGGTGAAGCGGGTCGCCGTACTTGGGGGATACTTTAAATTTAACAACTGGTAAAAGTCTACGGGCTCGCCTTTTCCGGGTCAAGCGTTTTTTACCGGTCGTTAAAAAATAAGGAAAAAGAGTGATTGGAAACTCATACTTCCTGGGCCGGGACTCATGCTTTCTTCGGAGACGCAGGGGAAAGGTGCTAGCGGCCCGTCAGTCCAGGGCGGGTTTCCGGATGAAAACGACCAGGGCGGCGGCCGCCAGATTGAGGAGGCAGAACAGGGTGTAGGCCCCGTCGTAGGAGCCGGAGAAACGGTAGCTCTGGCCCATGGCGTAGAACCCCAGGTTCTGGAACACCATGAACAGGGCCAGGAACCGGGACACGGAGGTGAAGGACAGGCGGCCGTAAAGGTCGGCCACCATGATGGGGAGCGTGCCCAGAACCCCGCCCATGGCCACGCCGTAGACCAGGGCGAACACCAGGGCCCCGGCCGGCCCGATGGCCACCAGCCCCGCGGCCAGGCCCAGGGAGTTCATAAGGAAAAGAAGGCCGACCACCCGCCGGCACCCGAACGCGTCGCAAAGCGCCCCCCAGCCGTACTTGGCCAGGGCTCCGGCCATGGCGGAAACGCCCAGAAGCGCCATGGACATCCTGGGGGAAAGCCCCTGGTCCATGAACCGGGGGGCCATCTGGCTCATGACCCCCACCACTCCGGCCATGGAAGCGGCGTAGGCGATCCCCACCCGCCAGAAGGCCCCGGTCCTCACCACCCGGGCCATGGGCCAGAGGGCTTCATCGGGCCTGGCCACGGCCGTGGATTCGCCCTCCCCGTTGTTTTCCGGGCCCGGGGGGCCGCCGTCCGGGAGGAGCCCCATGCCCTCGGGCCGGTCCCGCACCATGAGCCAGGCCAGGGGGGCCAGGGCCCCCATGCAGAGCCCCAGAACCAGGAAGGCATTGGCCAGCCCCAGGGACCGGTACAGGGCAAGCGCCGCGTAGGGCATCACAACCCCGGCCAGGGATATGCCCACCACCGAGGCCCCCATGGCGCGGCCCCTTTTCCGCACGAACCAGTTGTTCACCGCCGTGTTGGCCACGATGCCGCAGAACGCGCCGTTGGTGACGAAGAGGAGGATGTACAGGCCGTAGAACGCGTGGATGGAGGAAACCCGCCCCAGGGCCGCGAAGACCACGGCCGAGCAGAGCGCCCCGGCGGTCATGTACTTCCGGGGACCCAGGCGCATGACCGCCGACCCGTGGGCGAGCTGGGCGAACAGCCCCACCACGCCCCCCAGGGCGAGCCCCAGGTTGACCTGGGCCCGGGAAAATCCCCGCGTAAGTTCCAGGGGCTCCATGAAGGCGTTGAACACGTAGAAATGGGTGCCCGTGGCCAGGAAGTTCCCGGCAAAGGCCACCAGCACCACGTACCAGCCGTAGAACACCCGGGAAGAAGAGGTCCTCATGGGCCCGCCGGAAAGGGAAAAGGGAGCGCCGGAAGAAACGTCCGGGGATGTACCACGGGCCCGGGCCCCTGGCAACCTGAGCCCGTTCCGCCGCGCACCGGCCCAGGCCTCCGGCTCAAAACGGGTTGCCGCCAGGGGCGGTCCGGAGTACAATGATCGACCTTTCGGTTTTCTTTCCGTGGTTCTTATCCCCCCCCGCCCCGGCGCGGGGAGTTCCCCCAGCCCCCCGGCCCCGCCCGGACCGGATCATGGGAGGCCTTTTGATGGGCAAAGTGAAACGTGTCTTCGGCATCGACCTGGGAACCACCTACTCCTCCATCGCCTACGTGGACGACGAAGGCAAGGCCGTGGTGGTCCCCAACCAGGAAGAGGAACTGGCCACCCCCTCGGTGATCCTCTTTGACGAGGACAAGATCCGGGTGGGAAGCTCGGCCAAGCTCTCGGCCCGGCTCAAGCCCCACGAAGTCGTGTGCTTCATCAAGCGGTCCATGGGCGAGGCGGATTTCCTCTTCGACCATGGCAACGTCACCTACCGCCCCGAGGAGCTTTCGAGCTTCGTGCTGCGCAAACTGGCCTGGGACGCGGAGCGGCACCTGGGAGAGTCGGTCACGGACGTGGTCATCACCTGCCCGGCCTACTTCGGCATCAACGAGCGGGAGGCCACCCGCATCGCCGGAGAAATCGCCGGGCTGAACGTGCGCCAGATCATCAACGAGCCCACGGCCGCGGCCATCGCCTACGGCAGCACCGAGGCCAAGGAAGGCCGGGTGGTCCTGGTCTACGACCTGGGGGGCGGCACCTTCGACATCACCACGATCGACGTGAGCGAGGAGGCCATCCGGGTCATCTGCACGGGCGGGGACCACAACCTGGGAGGCAAGGACTGGGACGACCGCATCGTGGCCTTTCTGGTGGAGCGTTTCCAGGAGCAGACCAGCACTTCGGACGACCCCCTGGAGGACCCCCACACCTGGCAGTCCCTCCAGCTGGCGGCCGAAGAAGCAAAAATGGCCCTTTCCAGGGAGAACCGCGTCACCATCCCCGTGTCCTGCAACGGAAACCAGGCGGAGATCACCCTGGACGAAGCCACCTTCGAGACCCTCACCGAGGACCTCCTGGCCCGCACCGTGTCCCTGGTGCAAAGCACCCTGGAGGAGGCCCGCAAAAAGGGTTTCGAGAAGATGGACGAGATCATCATGGTGGGGGGCTCCACCCGCATGCCCCAGGTGGCCCAGCGCATCCTGAAAGAATTCAACATGCGGCCCATGATGTTCGACCCGGAGAAAGCCGTGGCCCGGGGCGCCGCCATCTACGGCTGGAAACTGGCCATGGACAACCGGCTCATCGAGCGGGTGGCCGAGAAGAACCGGAAGACCTCCGAGGAAGTGGCGGGCCGGATGGATTTCGACAGCGAGAAGGTCCGGGCCGCCATGCGCAAAATGGCCGTTGACATGGGCTACGGCGACATGAAGGGGTCCCTGGTCACCATCCGGGACGTGTCGTCCAAGAGCTTCGGGGTGGTCATCGGCTCCGAGGACGGGGGCGAGGAGGTCTACAACATGGTCCTGCGCAACTCCGCCGTGCCCACCGCCATCAGCGACACCTTCTATACCCAGGCGGAAAACCAGGACCGGGTGGACGTGCGCATCGCCGAATGCGAAACGAGCGAAGAGCGGGTGAACCTGGAGAACGCCGTGGAGATCGGCACGGCGGTCCTCCACCTGCCCTACGGCCTCCCCGACCAGTCGCCGGTGGAAATCAGCTTTTCCCTGAACAACGAGGGACGCCTCACCATCCTGGCCAAGGAGGCCGTGGAAAACCGCTCCGTGGAGGTGACCATCGAAACCAACTCCGTCATCTCCGGCGAGGAACTGGAACAGGCCAAAAAACGCGGCAAGGGCCTCGTGATCCACTGACGGGGGGAAGGGCTGTGGCGGGGGGGAGACTTTTTTTCCCAAAAAAAGTCTCCCCCCCGCACCCCTCTTCAAAAAACTTACGATTTCCGTTTGTTATGCTTAAGCCAATCACGAAATAGGCTGGCCATACGCAACGGGCGGCCCCTGAGGGAAAGTCCCGGAATGGGTTCCCCCCTTTGAAAAAAGGGGGGTAGGGGAGATTTCTCCCGACCATGCGACATTTTCGATAAATCCCCCTGTCCCCCTTTGAAAAAGGGGGGAGAAGAGGAACACGCGCCATTCCAACCGCCTCCGAAAGCTCGCAGGCCTTGAGGAAAGTCATCATCCGGGAGGTGGGGCCCAGGGATGGGTTCCAGTCCCTGGACCGGGTGGTGCCCACGGACGTCAAGGTCCAGGTTATCGCCCGGCTGGGCCGGGCCGGGTGCTCCCACGTCCAGGCCGCGAGCTTCGTGAACCCGAAAAAAGTCCCCCAGATGGCGGACGCGGCCTCTCTCTTCGCCAGGCTGCCGGAAACGCCGGGGGTGGCTTATAGCGCCCTGGTGCTGAACTCGACGGGCATGGGCCGGGCCGTGGAGGCCGGGGTTTGTCTCGTGGAGGCCAGCGTGTCGGCCTCCGGCGAGCACGGCCTTGCCAACGCGGGCATGGACAAGGCCCAGGGGCTCATCGAGATGGACCGTATGGCGGGACTGGCGCGCAAGGCGGGGGTGGTGTTTTGGGCGAGCCTCCAGTGCGCCTTTGGCCACAAGGCCCCCGGCGACGTATCCCCCCGGGCGGTGGGGGAAATCGCCAAACAGTTGGCGGACACAGAGGCAAAAATCCTGGTGCTGGCCGACACGGCGGCACTGGCCGATCCGGACGCCGTGGCGCGGGTGGTGGAGGCCGTGGTCCCGGCATGGGAGCCGGACCGGCTGCTCCTGCACTTCCACGATTCCCGGGGACGGGGCATGGACAACTTCATGGCAGGGCTCGCGGCGGGCGTCACGCGGTACGACGCCTCCTTCGGAGGCCTGGGCGGCTGCCCGTTTCTGCCCCTTGCGCCGGGGAACCTGGATACCGCCGCCGTGGTGCGCCGACTGGAATCCATGGGGTACACCTCCGGCATTCGGGCGGATGAAGTGGAGGAATGCGCCCGGTGGTTTCGGGCGCATTGGTAATAAGTCCAATGAGTACACGGATTGTACGGATTGCGAGGACGAGGGAAAATCAGGTTTCAGGTTTGAGGGTGCAGCCGGGCGAACACGGGATGAACCCGCGCGCGAAACCGGACCATTCCCTAAACCAAGAAAGAATTGGCCGTGCTGAAAAGCATCAGGAACAAGATCCTTTATGACCGCCGGGGATACCGGCGGCTTTCCCTTCTTACGGATCTGCGGGGAATGAAGAGTTCCCTGGGGGAGATGCGCGGCCTTTTTTTCCCGGCCCAGCCCAGGCTGGCCATGGGTTCGGCCATGGGTTCGGCCATGGACCCGGAGCGCTTTGACGAGGAATTCTTCACGCAACTCCTGACCGAAAAAGTCCGGACCCATCCGAAAAGCACCATGGAAGGCCCGCTTTCCGGCGAGCGGATTTTCGAGGATCCGCTGGTGGGATTCCTTCGCGGAGACGACCCCATCTTCGAGCGATTCAAGGAGATCATCGGTCCTCATCATTTCACCCCGGCCGAAATCCTTGCCTGGCAGGCGAAACGAAACCGCGTTCCCGCCCCCCCGGCAAGCGAGACGGGCGTGGTTTCCTTCATCCTGCCCCTCACGGAAAACACGCGCAGCGACAACGCCAGGCAAACGGAGTGGCTTTCGGAACGCTGGGCCCAGACCCGGCTCCTCGGCGAACTCTTTTCCCAGACCATGGTGAGGGAGATCGTCACCCTGCTGATGGGAAACGGCGTGCTCGCCGTCGCGCCCGACGTGACCCCGATGTTCAACAAGAAACGCTACCCCAGGGTGGGCTGGGCATCGCCCTGGTCCCACCGACACATGGCCTGGGCCGCCGGGCTCGGCACCTTCGGCATGCAGGACTTCCTCATCACGGAAAAGGGATGCGCCATGCGCTGCGGGTCCTTCGTCGTCGCGCGGCCCCTTTCGCCCAACAGGAAACGGAGCCAGGACATCCACGCGGACTGCCTCCATCACCAGGGCAAAAAATGCCTTCGCTGCGCGGCCCGATGCCCGGTGAACGCCGTAACCGAAAAAGGCCACGACAAGGAGGCATGCTATCGCAGGGTGGCCAGCTCGACCCTGTATGTGAACCGCGGGTACCACATCTTCATCTACGGCTGCGGCCTCTGCTCCACGGGCGTGCCGTGCGAAAATCGCCGGCCCGGCAAGGCTCGCGGCGGCGCCAGGTCATAACGCAAGTTTTTTCAAGGGGCGCGCGGGGGGAAACTTTTTTCCCAAAAAAAGTTTCCCCCCGCAAACGCCTCTCCATAGAGGAGCCTTCATGCGCGTGGTGGTCATCATCCCCTCCCGGTACGGTTCCACCCGGTTTCCGGGGAAACCCCTGGCCCAAATCCGGGGGAAAGCCATGATCCAGAGGGTGGTGGAGCAATGCGGCCTGGCGGGGAGCGTCACGGACGTGTGCGTGGCCACGGACGACGACCGCATCCGCCTTGCCGTGGAATCCTTTGGCGGAAAATGCGTCATGACCGACACGTCACTGCGGTCCGGCACGGACCGGGTCCACGCGGCGGCCCGGGCTCTCTCACTTGTGGGCAGCGACATCGTGGTGAACGTCCAGGGCGACCAGCCCCTGATCCACCCGGACTGCATGGACGAGGTGACCGAACCGCTCCTGGCCGATCCGGAACTGGCCCGCCGGGCCATGAGCACCCTGGTTTTCAAGATCAAGGACCCCCGGGAGATCACGGACCCCAAGGACGTGAAGACCGTGTTCGACGAAAACGGATTCGCCCTGTACTTTTCCCGGGCCACCATCCCCTTTGTCCGGGACCCGGGCACGCCCGTGGACTATTACAAGCATCTGGGCGTGTACGCCTATTCCGTGGATTTCCTGGAGCGTTTCGCAGCCCTGCCCCAGGGGCGGCTGGAGGACATGGAGAAGCTGGAACAGCTCCGGGCCCTGGAGCACGGCCTGGCCATCCGGGTGAAGATCACCCAGCACGACTCCCCGGAGGTGGACCTGCCCGAGGATATCGCCCGGATCGAGGTCCAGGTTTGACCTCCTGCCAACCCGCCTGAATGACAGAATATTCGCCTTTGTTTCTTGACAAGACCCGTTGTGGTCTTCTATAGCCTTACAGCTACCAGCAAAAATCCGGCATTGCCCCACCTTCTGCAAGGAGAACCCCATGGATCGTGAACTGGTCATGGCCAACCTGAACGCCTACGCGGTGCTCCAGAACCTCGAGGATCTTGTGGCCCTGGACCCGGAATCCGCCCAGGCCGCGAAAAACTGGAAGATCTCCATCCAGTTCGTGGTGCGGAACGGACCCAAGGCTTTCGTGTCCTTCCGGGACGGCCGCTGCAAGGTGGGGCGGGGCAGCTATACCAACCCGGACATCATCCTCTTCTTCACCTCGCCTTCGCATTTGAACAAGATGTTCGCCAACAAGGCCAACCCCATCCCGGTCAAGGGCTTCACAAGACTGGGTTTCCTCACCAAAGACTTCACGGCCCTCACCAAGCGGATGGAATACTTCCTCCGGCCCACGGACGAACTCCTGGCCGATCCCCAGTACCTGAAGCTGAACACCGTGTTCACCCTGAACACCGCAGCCTTTGCCGTGCGGGAACTGGCTCTGGGCGACCCCCTGTGCATCCCCGTGGCCAAAGGAATCCCCGACGGCATCGTGCTCTTGAAGATCCTCCCCGACGGCCCGGCCGTGAACCTGGACGTGGACGACGGGGACATGGACGTGCAAAAGGACGACGTGGCCCGGCCGGCAGCGGCCATGTACATGAAGGACATGAAGTCCGCGAACCTTTTCCTGAACCAGAAAATGGACCCCTTCACCGCCATCGTGCGGGGGGACGTGTCCATCCGGGGCCGCATCCCGTTTCTGGACGCCATCAGCCTGATCCTGGACCGGGTGGAGGGCTACCTGGCCTGATCCCGGCCCGGGCTCTGATTTCCGGTTCCCCGGGCCAACGCCCGGGAAAGTTTGCCCTTGATCCCATATTCGGAGGTTTGGGTGAAGACCTACGACTACCCCAAGAGCCGCGCCCTTTTCGAGCGGGCGGCCAAGGTGATCCCCTGCGGCATCTACGGCCACCTTTCCCCCGCGCCCCTGGTTCCGCCCTCCCACTACCCCTTCTACGCCCAGAGCGCTTCGGGGTCCCGGTTCAAGGACGTGGACGGCAACGAGTTCATTGACTACATGTGCGCATACGGGCCCATGGTCCTTGGCTATTGCCACGAAAAGGTGGACGCCGCCGCCCGTAGCGCCTACGAGACCGGAAACTGCGTCACCGTCCCGGCTCCGGTCATGGTGGAGTTGGCCGAGCGCCTGGTGGACCTGGTGCCCATGGCCGACTGGGCCTTTTTCGCCAAGAACGGCAACGATGTCACCACCCAGGCCCTCATGGTGGCCCGGTCCGCCACGGGGCGCAAGAAGGTCCTGGCCATTTCGGGCGGCTACCACGGCGTGGCTCCCTGGACCCAGGGCCTGGGCCACCACGGCGTGGTCGAGGAAGACCAGGCCAACATGATCCGCGTGCCCTGGAACGACTTCAGGGCTTTTGAGAACGCGGTGTACAGCCACCCGGACCAGATCGCCGCGTTCATCGCCACGCCCTACCACCACCCCGTGTTCGTGGACAACGAGTACCCGGCCGAAGGATACTGGAACAAAATCGTGGCCCTGTGCCGCCAAAAGGGCATCGTCGTCATCGTGGACGACATCCGGTGCGGGTTCCGCATGGACATGGGCGGCTCCCACGAATACTTCGGGTTTACGCCGGACCTGGTCTGCTTCTGCAAGGCCATCGGAAACGGCTACCCCATCTCCGCCCTGGTGGGCACCGAGGCGTTGAAGAACGACGCCTCCAAGGTGTTCTACACCGGCTCGTACTGGTTCTCCGCAGCCCCCATGGCTGCGGCCCTGGCCTGCATCAACGAGCTGGCCGAGATCAACGGGCCCAAGGTCATGATGGAGTATGGCAAGAAACTCCTGGACGCCCTGGTGGAACTCGCCAAAAAGCACGGCTACGACCTCAGGGTCACGGGCTCGCCCTCCATGCCGTATTTGCGCATCACCAACGACCCCACCCTGAACCTCCACCAGGACTGGTGCTCCGAGGTCACCCGGCGGGGGGCCTTCTTCTCCAGCCACCACAACTGGTTCATGTCCTGCGCCCACAACGAGGACGATTACAAAAAGACCTTGGAAATCGCGGACAAAGCCTTTTCCGTCATCAAGAAGAACGAGGCCAAGTACCTATAACCCAACCTTTTTCCGGGCAAATGCCCGGCGAACGGAGGTAACCCGACGGTGGCCCTTTCCGAAAAGCGCATCCAGGAACTGAAGCAGATCGCCAAAGGCATCCGCAAGGACATCATCGACATCACCGGATGGGCCGGCGGGGCCCACATCGGCGGTGGCATGTCCATGGTGGATATCATGGTGCTCCTCTACTGGGAGTTGGCCAAGGTGGACCCCAAAAACCCCGACTGGGAGGATCGGGACCGGGTGATCCTCTCCAAGGGCCACGCGGGGGTGGGCTATGCCCCGGTGCTGGCCCGCAAGGGATATTTCCAGTTCGAGCTCCTGAAGAATTTCAACAAGTTCATGTCCCCCTTCGGCATGCATCTGGACGGGTGCAAGGTCAAGGGCGTGGACGTTTCCACGGGGTCCCTGGGCCACGGGCTGCCCATCGGCGTGGGGCTCGCCCTGGGCGCCCGGCTCCAGAAAAAGCCCTGGATCACCTACTGCATCCTGGGCGACGGCGAGTGCAACGAGGGTTCGGTGTGGGAAGCCGCCATGGCCGCATCCCACTTCAAGCTCACCAACCTCATCTCTTTCGTGGACCGGAACCGCCTCATGATCGACGGCGGCACCGAGGAGGTCATGGCCCTGGAGCCCTTTGCGGACAAATGGCGCGCCTTCGGGTTCCACGTCATCGAGTGCGACGGACATGACTTCGCCGCCCTGGACAACGCCATCGGCCAGGCCCGGGCCCACACCGCCGGCCCCTGCCTCATCATGGCCAACACGGTCAAGGGCAAGGGAGTGGACTTCATGGAAGGCGACGTGAAGTGGCATTACGGCGGGCTGTCCACGGACCTGGTGGCCAAGGCCAAGGAATCCGTGGACAGGATGTAGGCGGGCTGCCCCAGGACGCCGCCTGCGGCGTTGCGCTCCGCTTTCCGGCCTCAACGTGCCTCGGGCACGCCTCGGCCGAAAAGGCTCGCGCGCCTTGCATCCGGTGCCCTGGAACAGCCCTTGCGGGTCCGGATGAAAAGCACAGCCCATATTGGTTGCGACAACGGATGCCACCAAGGCCTTTCCCGGCCCGGGCATTTTCTTGAAGGAGGCTCATCATGAGCGAGGGTTTGACCTGGACGGTTTACGACGCCAACACCATGACCCAGGCGGAGATTTACGGCGAGGTGCTCTGCAAGCTGGGTGAGTTGGACGACAAGATCGTGGGGCTTTCGGCGGATCTCGCCAACTCCACCAAGATCGGCAAGTTCGGCAAGAAGTTCCCGGACCGGTTCTTCAACGTGGGCATCGCCGAGCAGAACCTCTTCGGCGTGGCCTCGGGCCTGGCCAAGTCCGGGCTCACCCCCTTCGTGTCCACCATGGCCGTTTTCACCGCCATGCGGGCTGCGGAGCAGGTGCGCACGGACATCTGCTACCAGAACCTGAACGTGAAGATCATCGCCACCCACGCGGGGGCATCCTTCGGCCAGGCGGGCACCACCCACCACTGCACCGAGGACCTCGCCATCATGCGGTCATTCGCCAACATGACCGTCATCGTGCCGGCCGACGGCATCGAGATGGCGCTGTGCGTGCGGGAGTGCGTGGAGCGCCCCGGGCCGGTGTACATCCGCATCGGCCGGGGTTTCGAGCCCACCTATTATGAGGACGAGGATTACGGCTTCAAGATCGGAAAGGCCGTCACCATCAAGGACGGCACGGACATCACCCTCATCTGCTGCGGGATCACGGTGCTCCAGGCCGCCGAGGCGGCCAAGATCCTGGAGGAGAACGACGGCCTGTCCGTCCGGGTGCTGAACATGCACACCATCAAGCCCCTGGACGAGATCGCGGTGATGAAGGCCGTGCTGGAGACCCGGCGCATCGTCACCTTCGAGGAGCACAACATCCTGGGCGGCCTGGGAAGCGCCGTGGCCGAGGTCATCGCCAAGTCCGGCAAGGGCTGCGCCTTCGAGACCGTGGGCATCCCGGACTGCTTCTGCGTGGTGGGCTACCCCGAGGACCTCTACACCCACTACGGCCTTGATACCGACGGCGTGGTGTCAAAAGTTCGGGATGTCATGAAGATAGAGTTTGAGGAAGACGAGGATTGGGAAGACGAAGTATAGCCGGACAGCCAGAAACTGAGGTGTACTGATGGCCACGGAACGAGAGATGATGACAGCCCGGATTTTTTTACGGGCCGTGTTTCCTGTTATTAAGGTGCTTCTGGAAGATGAGCCCAAGATGGCCCGGCGTTTTAAAAAGGTGAAGGCCAGGGTTCAGTTTCGGGCCAAAGACCCGGCAGGCGACGTGGGGGCGAGCCTTGTTTTCGACAATGGCGCGTTTTCGGTGGAGCAGGGCATAAGGGCGGGCGCCGACATAGAGTTCGTGTTCCGCTCCGTAAGCCGCATGAACGCCATGTTCGCCGGAAAGCCCGCAGTGCCCTTCATCAAGGGGCTTCACAGGGTGGGGCTGCTCATCAAGGTGTTTTCGGTGCTCATGGGCCTTATGGTG